>Ga0307990_1002585_pt1 | contig 14393 bp, 22 predicted proteins | sample EllFjometagen129_FD_203168 | JGI IMG/M metagenome (GOLD analysis project Ga0307990, IMG submission 203168) | Marine microbial communities from Ellis Fjord, Antarctic Ocean - #129 | ecosystem: Environmental > Aquatic > Marine > Unclassified | place: Southern Ocean | collected 2014-10-08
AGTCGGCATTTCTGTAAGAAAGATTAGAGAGAACACAGCCAAATTAAAACAAAAAGATCTTATAAAACGTGTTGGGTCAGATAAAGACGGCTGGTGGGAAGTAATGCCATTAAAGCACCAAAGCAGAACCCCATTAAAGCGTTAGAGTTGCCATCGGAAGAAACAAAGAAATAAGACAGAATAGAACAGGAGTGTCTTGTACGCCTAAGAAGTGACAGTTGATACATGCTTTTCTGCTTTATATTTTTCTAGCGTTTTTAACATTCACCTCTGGCACAAAAATTGGTGCATTGATTTTCTGTTTTACCCTTTTACTTATCCAGTAAAACAAAAAAATTGTGCATGGTAATAGAGTAATAGGCACCCAACGCATCCGATGTAATGACTCTTTTATAGAGAAAAGATAGAACATATATCGTGGAATTCTGGGTAAAATTAAACATTTAGGGGAAATCTGTCACAGGATTTCTCAAAACAGCTTGAATTTACGTAGTTTTGAATAAAATTAAACATTCAGGGTAAATCCTCCATAGGATTCAGGGTTTTATCCTCTTTTAGTTGTTGATATAGAAGATATTATAAAATTGTTGCTAATGAATTTAAAAATCAATTCTGCAATATAACATACTGGTTTATAATCAATAAACTTAGGCTGTCAAAAATTTCGTACTTTTAGACAAAAAACCCCTAAGTGTTTAACTTTACCCATTTAGTTGGCAAAAAATTGGCGATCTTGGCGATTAGTTGGCGATTAAGGATATTAGTTAGTACACAATTGTTGCGCAATATATTCGTTAACCCGACAAATTAGGAAAGAACCCGACATGAAACCGACAAAAAGCTCTATCTGATGCCGAATTATTTCTATGGAATTTCCTCCCTTAATGTCGGATAAGTGTAAAAGCTATCAGTAAAGGACGTTCTTTAAAATATTTAGCAAAATAGTGTCATGAAAACCGTGATAATGTCATATAAATGTCATACAAATTTTAATGTTACGAAACAATATTTGGGACATTTATGGGACATATCGGACATATAATGGATAATTGCGCGATTTAAGATTCGTGCGAAAATATACGCTAAGCTCTATCTGATGCCGAGTTCTCCTATGGAACTTTTTCCCTAAATGTTTAATTTTACTCATGATTTTATTAAGGAGAACGTGTTATGGAATACACTAAAAAACATAAAAATCTTATCGCTAAACTGCTCAAGAAAGCCGAGATGATTGAAGAGGCAAAATTTATTTTGTCTTGTGATGAATACAAGTGTGAGATCAGCAAAGCCATGCGTGATTCCACTAAGAAAACAAAGACCAGCATTGGAGCGAATCCTGCGCTATTAGACGCAGCAAGACGATATGAAACCAGCATCCTTGAGCTCTTAGAAAAACAGTTGGGAAATCTCTATCAAAGTCATAGGGGTAAAATTAAGTTCTTTTGTTGCGCAGGCACTTGAAGAAAAGCTATTTGAGACTAAAGAGGACGAAGATTGACTGGTCACAAATTGTGACCTCCAATGTGTTGAATAGTGAAGAAATGTTGCAAATGTTACAATAGTTACGGAACATTAAGAACATTTGTAACTTTATAGGATATGTTTAGTTGGCAATGTTCTCTCTAACGGCTTACAATTGTAAACAGTTTTTATTTATAAACAATGTAAACGATTTTCGTTTACAAATAATACAAGAGGATGAAATGTGGAACAGCCTCTGATAAACTAATCAATTAGATAGCGGAATGTGAAAACTCAATCACATTTTGTATGCCGGGAATTAGGGTAGATGTGACACTGGTAAGGAGCGACATACTTTAAGGTCTGATTTTATAACACTTCATTTATTTTTAAGGTCATACTTTTTGCAATAAATGTATTTTTGTCTATTTTTATTGAGGTTTTAAGCAATTTGAGCTATGGTAACATTAAAGTAGAAGTGACCGTTCAATAATTAATGTTTGATCTGAGAGATGAAAAAACGACTCCGCAAAAAGAAGCACTATGGTGAATTCACGGAGTGGGGACGACAGCTTGTCATCACCCGGAACCGGAAAGACGGATTTGATGAATTCTTCGACGCGTTCATCGAGGAAGCTGTTGAAGCAAACGGTTGTTGCTGTGGTGGTGGCGGAAAAGATGATAAGCTCGATGTTGTCGTGGAGCTTGGTCGTCGTAGCTCTGATCCCGATGCCAAGCTGAAACGGATCACTGCCTGGCTTGACGCCCGTCCCGACGTAGGCGGATGGAAGACAGGGGGGGAATTTGATGTTTGGCACGGGAACTTCAACGACATTGAAGAAAGGATCGAACAAGATGAATCCACGGTATTTGTCGCTAGCGCGTCAAAATCGTGATTCACGACGTTAAGTGAATAAGTGAAACAGATTTTCAAAAATTTGGTCTACAAATTGATGCACTTAAAAAAACTGCCTGTGAAATGACTGGAGCGATTGGGAATAAACAAAACTATGAATCCTGAAGAATAAAATAGTTAAAAGAAGGCAACGGCTTAACGGTTGAAAAACATTTAGTACTTAAAAGGGGGTATTGATGTGGTAAAGAAGGAAGAAGTTAAAGAGATTGAACAAACAACAAAACTTGCGGTTTTCAAAGGGAGACAAATACGGAAAGCAATCTATAATAACGAATGGTGGTTTTCTGTTATTGATGTATGCGGGGTTTTGACTGAGAGTCCTGATCCCGGGGCATATTGGAGAAAACTAAAACAGCGTCTTAAAAAGGAAGGAAGTCAGGTCGTGACATTTTGTCACGATCTGAAATTAGAGGCGTCAGATGGCAAGAGATACAAAACGGATTGTGCTAATACCGAGAGTATGTTTCGTATAATACAGTCTATTCCCTCTCCCAAAGCAGAGCCTTTTAAACGATGGCTCGCAAGGGTCGGATATGAGAGGATTAAGGAAATTGAAGACCCTGAACTGGCAACAAAGCGGACAAGAGCGTTATACAAGGCAAAGGGTTATTCTGACGCTTGGATTGAGAGGCGTATGCGAGGTATCGCTATTCGTGAGGAGTTGACAGACGAATGGCAAAAAAGAGATATTCAAGAGCAAAAAGACTACGCTATTTTAACCGCTGAAATATCCAAAGCGACCTTTGATATGACCCCTTCGGAATATAAGAGGTATAAAAATCTTAAAAGAGAAAATCTGCGGGATCATATGAACGATTTAGAGCTTATCTTTTCTATGCTAGGCGAAGCCTCAACAACAGAAATTACCCGAAATAAGAATGCTCAAGGGTTCGAGAAAAATAAGGAATCTGCCATAAAAGGCGGAGAAGTCGCAGGCAGAGCCCGTAGAGATTTAGAGAATAAAAGCGGAAGGAAAGTTGCCAGCAGAAAAAATTATCTCAAAGCTCCACAGAATAAAAAACTGCTTAGTGGTAAGAATAAATAGCAGGGAAACGGGAATTGAGTTTATAAATGCAAAAGGGACACCATTTAAGGTGCCCCCAAGCCTTAAAGCTAACGTAGCTTTTCAGCTACATTTAAAGTGTGTCGTAAACGTTTATTAATTGCAAGCACTATTTTCAATCTTTGAAAAAACGAATTTACTTATCTGTTGAGGATTGAACAAAACATCTTAATTTCCGTTCTATCACATAGTCCTTGTTAATTTGTAGATGCCACAGACTTCGAAACCCGCCTCAACTTTTTGATTATTTATCGTTATGTTTAATCCATCGGTATCTAAATAATCAATCTCTATTCCTTCAACTTTTTCAGCGGCATCTGATACCAAGCTGGCTGCACTGTAATGGACTCCTGTTCCTTTTCCGCCTAAACCTCTTTCAAATATGAGATCATTTTTTAGAGCTGATGGAAGCCTATCCAAAATCTGATATGCACTAAGAAAACAAGGTGATGAGCCCTTGCCTTGATTCGCCCTTTCTAGAACAGCTGTTACTTCATTGATTATATCTGATGGTTTTATTCTTTCCATGCCATAGTCTCCTTTTATTTTTGGTTATGCTACTGCAAACTATTATCTTTATTTTGAATATTATTGGGTAAAATTAAACATTTAGGGTAAATTCTCCATAGGATTCAGGATTTTGTCCTCTTTTAGTCGTTGATATAGAAGATATTATAAAATTGTTGCTAATGAATTTAAAAATTAATTCTGCAATATAACATACTGGTTTATAATCAGTAAACTTAGGCTGTCAAAATTTTCGTACTTTTAGACAAAAAACCCAGAAAAGAGAAAATCTTGCGTATTCAAGACAGAAGATGAAGAATAAAATAAATCTTGTATATACAAAAGTATTGGGTTATAATTAATTTCGAATGAAAGAGATTAAATGGAGTCCATTAAAGAGTGAAGAACTCAAAAGGATAAGAGGGGTTTCATTTGAAGAGATTATCAATGCAAAATTAATTGGCATCAAAAAGCATCCTTCGAGAAAGAATCAAAACATAATGCTGTTTGAATATAGAGAATATGTTTGGGTAGTACCCTATGTAGTTGAGAAAAATTATATTTTTCTAAAACATTATTTCCTAGTAGAAAATATACAAAAGAATATAAAAAGAGGTGAATAAAATGAAGAGAAATATTGAGTTAACAAGACAGGAAAAAGAAGTAGAAGATGCTCTGATGGCAGGAGAGTTTGTTAATATTGAGGGGAATGAGTTAGAAAAAATATCTCAGGCTATTGCAAGACGCAAAAAGGATGCAGTATTGAACATTCGTGTAAATAGTCAGGATATAATTAGCATAAAACAAAAAGCAAAAAAACTTGGAATAAAATATCAGACTTTTATTTCTGAAGTTTTGCACAAAATAGCGCTTTGAGAAAACTGATTTTTGCATATAATAATATTTGGGTAAAATTAAACATTTAGGGTAAAGTTCCATAGGATTCAGAATTTTGTCTCTAATTTTGATTTTCCCAACGAGCTTTTTGGTCTACCAAGCAATTTTAGGATTGGTTATCGATTTAATATGGCCAAAAGATTAGTAGAAATTATTTATATTAAACGCAGAAAAGAATCTACTTATATATGAAATATTTACTGTAATTTCAATTTTGAGAGTGAAATGCAAAATGGATAGAACTACGAAAGCTTTGGTAACACTTACTATTACCTTATGTATTAGTAGCTGTGTCTCAAACACAAGGAAAGTTACGTATACATCTGTGCCCCCGCCCCCTAAGAGAAATAATATAGAACCTGTAATTACTGAGGATGTGCCAATTTATAAGGACGAGGATTTTTCACTTGATGAGGCTGAGAAACAGGTAGTTTTGAACAACACGATACCTGGATATGCAAAAGTGAACAATTTGAACATAAGAGCAGGGGGGGATTTAAATTACGAGGTAATTACACAGCTCAACAAAGGAGATAAAGTAGCTATCCTCGAAGAACAATATGTATGGTATAAGATCCTTCTTCCAGAGGACTGTTTGGGGTGGGTTTATGCTAATTACGTATTCATTCCAGAGAAGAAACTCACGTCTGAAAAAGAAATACATGGGATTGTTACAGGAGACATGGTACGGGTAAGAGTTAATCCGAGATTGAATTCTACAGTTCTATTGCAAATGGACAGAGGATATAAAGTAATTGTGGTTGGGAGAAAAGAAAACTGGTTCAGAATAAAACTTCCGCTTGGATGTACAGGCTGGGTAAAATCTGATTTCATTGAGAAAAAATAATCCTCTTCATAAACTAAAATTTCTAATAGTTTCATCAACCTCATCTTGAGAAATCCCGATATATTTCAAACATACCATGAGTGTTACCTATATGCCCAGCCAGCACATATCATTGACTTTGTTACAAAATAATCGTATATCATGGCTGACTTTGATACAAGATTTTGAATATACAAGGAGTTGAGGATGTTTAATTTTACCCATCGTTGCCAAATCGGACAAAGACGAGCGGTTCAGTTATATGGTTACAATGGAAGATGCATCCGGCAACGTTCTATTGAAACTGTGGAAATTGACGGAAGCCGCGAAGATTGTATCAGCTAACAAACTTAACAAGCGTTTCCCGTGCTGGATATGGTATAAATTCAAGTCGAATCACAAAAACACTACTCAACTCACATCGACCAAAAAAAACCGATTGTAAAAGAATTTACAGTTTTTTAACTCTTGACATCAATCTAGTAATATATTATGTTTAGATTTATAAACATGTGTTTATGTTAGAGAACATAGAGTAGAGGTAAGATTGTGAGAGTACACAACCCATTAGATAAGATTTTAAATAGTGCGATAAAGGTTAAAATTTTGCGTTTTCTCTGCAAGACAGAGGCGGAGTGGAGTGGACGACAGATTGCCCAAGAAATAAAGGCAAGTCCTGCAGCCTGTCATAAATCTCTTCGGGAGCTAAATAATGAAAGAGCGCTTTTGCTAAGAAGCGTAGGGAAGAGTTATCTCTATAGTTTAAATAAAGAAAATTTTATTATTTCAGACTTACTTAAACCTTTATATAAAAAAGAAAGCAAAATTCCTAAGGAGATATATGAGACTATCTCCTCTCTTGTAATAAAGAACATAGTTTCTATAGCAGTTTTTGGCAGTGTAAATAGAAAAAAGGAGAGACCTACCAGTGACATAGATCTTTTAATAGTGGTAAAGAATCCAGAAAACAGAAAAGAGGTTGAAAAAGACTTTGAAAAAGTAAATGAGAAGATTCTTAGTAGATTTGGCAACACGGTCTCTATCTACCTACAGACTATCGAAGAATTTAAGTCAAAATATAAAAAGAAAGCGCCTTTGATAAAGAATATATTAAAATCTCATAATCTACTCTTTGGAAGATCATTAGAGGAATTACTATAAATGTCAGCTAGAAAGATAAACACCAAAGGAATACAAAGAAGCGAATATAAAACCTATCTTAAAAAGGCCGGTGAATTCTACGACACAATGCTTCAGGCTGAAGAAAGAAAAAAGGGAAATGCAGTGGGTTTAAATGCTGTGCATTGTGCAATATCCTCTGCTGATGCGATGCTTGTGTTTTATGCAGGTATTCGCTCAATAAGCACTGATCATCGTTCAGTAATTGATTTGTTATCCAGTTCTGTGAACTTGCCGGAAGTTAAATCTAAATGTGGAACTTTAAGAAAGATTTTAGCTAAAAAGAATGTAATTGAATACGAAAACAGAGATTTTACACAGAAAGAAGCTCTGGAAATATTAAAACTTACGGAAAGATTTTATGCTTGGGTTGTCTCAAGATTAAAATAGAAAAAACAAGGTAATCCGACGATTTAAATCGTCGGTTCAAGACAACGGATTTCAGGAGTAAGTATAGCTATCTATTCTCATTCACGACTGAGCACATTTGAAAATTGTCCCCTTCAATACAAGTTCAACTACATAGACAGGATCAAACGCTCAGGAAAATGTATTAAGGACTATTGGGTAAAATTAAACATTTAGGGTAAATCCTCTCCATAAAATTTTTCAAAAAAGCTTAAATTTATGTAGGTTACCTTGAATTTATAGTTCCAATTTTAGTTAATTTTTAATGCCAATAATTCTGGAAGTCTAAATTCAATAAAATCTTTCAGGAAACGATTCAAGTTGCGTTTTACAGCTAAATTAAGAGACTTTGTAGCCACTCTATAAAAATTAGCTCCCTATCTAACATTACCCCACATTCTCATGATACACGGTCAAAGATTTCTTGGTCAGTATAGACGCGAGGGGACTTGGCTGTCATTCTTCTACGTAGGGACCTGAATTGGCGAATAAATAGATAATCTCGCAATGATTCCCTGATAATGTTGCTACGCGTTGTTCCTTCTTGAGATGTTATTTTATCAAGTTGTTTTTTGATTTCTTCTGGCATACTAATTGTGACTGTTTTTCTCATTATATTCCCTGCTTTTTAAGAAATTCTTTAACATTTCTTACTTCAGTAATTTTCCCTTCTTGGGCATCTTGCAATCCCTTCTGGATACTTTTTAAGACATTTGGGTTTTGATATATCCATAGTTCTCTGCTTGGAACGTTTATTATAGTCACTTTGTTTTTAGTGATTCCTTTCTTGCTTAATTTCTTTTAAAAAAATATTTAATGGCGTTTCTTTCTCGTTTTTTCTATCTTGAATTGCTTTCAAGTCCATAGCCTCTTCCTCAATGCTCTCTTTAATCGCATTATTAGCAAGATTAGATATGCTGGTCTTAAGCATTGACGCTCTCATTTTAATGCCTTATGAATGTTCTTGTCCAAGGATATTATAGCTTTTGTATATTTTTGCTTCCTTTAATCTACAAAGCTAATCTTTGACCTGTTATACAGCAGTTTCCAATTTATGTTGTATCAGCTTATTAACACTCTCACCTGTCTGGAATGCTTTTGCAGCAAGAGTCTTATGTAGTTGAGAAGGAATTCTTAGTGCTATTTTCCCTGAATAATCCTTGTTGGCCATTGTTGCAGGAAGAGGTCTTCCCTCTTTCTGTAGTATTTGTATAGCTTCTTCCACTGCCTCGCATAGTTCATAAAAAACCTTTTTTTGACTCTCGCCGTGTACGCCACCAATAATTAAACCTGGTGCCATTCCAACGTAACACTGATCATCTTCAGACCACTCCACAATTTTTAGGTAATTATCGCTAGGTTTTTTCATCGCGAAACCTCCTTTAATGCTCGTTTTACCGCTTTCCCTTGATAGGGCAATGCATCAGCTCCAGGATTTCCTGACAGCCGAACAATGTAAGGACACTTGGGATGTAGAAAATTTCTATGGCTACCTTTGCCTCCCCTATTAGCAAAACCAACCTTTTCTAAATCCGCAATAAGTTGTCGTATTTTACGCAGCATAATAACTTGATATCATAATAATATCATTTCGTCAAACATAATTTTCCCAAATCACCCCCCTGTGTGAGGGGCGACTTTTAATGGCGTCTTTGGCGTCTTAGTTTCAATCCACGCCCCTGTCAGAACCTATCGCAAATTGCGATAGGTTCTGCCTTCTCCTATTTAAAGCTTCCAATTTGGAATCTTAAAATAGCTCAATTCCTTTTTTCAGAATTGAATATCACAATTTGTAATTCCCGAGTTTTAAATCTCTCCGCTATTTTCCCCCTATCCTGCTTTCAATAAAAGCTGTTGCGAGTTAAGTTACCATTCTTTAGTTAGTCTGCTTTAACATAATAGTTACCTTTACCCTGATTGGGGTCAGAGATACTTCAGTATCTTTAACTTATCCCATTCTATGTGCTTAAAATACGCTTTTTTATGTTCTCGAGAAGGGATATAAGAGAAAGAATTATCTGAATAATTATTTACGGTGAAATAAGTTTCTCCTGTAAGATAATCTAAAATTTCTTCCAAATTTTGGGCGAGAAAAGGAATTTTACTGTTAATTAATGCTTTTACCATTTTTATAAAATCCTCAGTATAAGCATAGTTGGTTACCCTTAAAGAATACCTCCATGAATTATTGGATGAAGGTGGATAGAGATGAATGCCGTGTCTATGCCAGCTAAAAACAATTTCAAAAGGGTGCGAACCCATCCACTTGCCACTCTCGTACCAGTTCAAAAAGGCTCTTTTACTCTTCCTGTTCTTAATGGCAAGCATTCCTCCATCTCTTCTATCCGCCCATCTCCTATACATTTCTAAGGGTTTAAGACTTGAGGCTTCCTTGCCAAAAGACGCTTTATAACATATGCTGACGGTATTTAGATAATCGTTTAAAGAACAACAATCCTCTGTTTTAATATCTCTTTGCAAATGATACTCATAATCTTCCATTATTTTTGCTTTTGCTTTTTGGGAAATCATCTTATCCAATATATATTTACCTTTAATTTTTCCTGTACGAAAATCGTATGGAACCATCTTTTTTACAATCTCTCCCTTTGTCTGTTTTATGAATTGTATAAATCTAATTGCTTCTTGAAATATCTCCTTAAATACTTTCTCTGTTTCTTTATTCCCTTTTTTAATATGTAAACTGCCCAGCTGGAAAAAAGAGCAAAAGAAATCTTTTTTATATTTGACAATACTAAAAGGGGTGCTTATCTCTTTCCCTTTTCTTTTTAAAGGTAAATAAAATTGTTCCCAGCGTTTCTCGGATTTATCTTTATAAGAAAAACAAACTCTGTTTGTCAGATCCTTTATTAAATTATATATCTCAAGATTCTCAATTATGCGAGAATTAGAAAGACGATCTAAACGATCTTCTACCTCGCGAAAATTGATTTTAGGATTAATTTTGGATGTTTGTCTTCTGACTGTTTTTTCCATTATATTCCCTACCGGATAGTCACTGCTTTCTTATCCATTCTTGAGTTTTAGTATCATTCGGATTATGCGAAAAACGTCCTTTCCTTAGAAGCTTTTTAAATTTTTCATAAGGATCTGTCTTGGCTCCTTCTTTGCGAAGATGTTTTTCGTCATTCAGATATAAATATATAATAATTTTAGGATGGCTGGAAAAACAAAACATTATTCTATAACGCTGTAAACCTTGTTTATAACGGCGATATTTTCTAAGTTCTCCTCTTAGACGATATTCCGGACGGTCCGGATCTTGAGGGATTATTTCTTGCTCCGCTTTACGAACACGGAAGGCAAATTTTACTATTTCATGTTGTTTAAATTCTTCATCATCGAGTTTATTGCGAAGTTCTCTTACTTGCTCTTTTAACTGAGCAATTCTCTGATAATAAAAGACGTGGTATCTTAAAAGATAACTACTCGCCATCATCAACGCCTTTTAAAAGCTCATCCCATTCTTTATCCCATACCTTTTTTACATCGCGAAGTTTTTCCGGATGTTTCATAACGTCAGTTGCTAATACATTGATGAATTTACCAAACATGGGTTCTGACTCAATGGTATCTAGTTCTGTCTTGGGACGAATGCTTATTTTTTCTGAAGTGCTTTCTATAATAACCTCTTTAATATCTACGTTTTTAACAAAACTTATTGGAAGATCTACTGCATAGCTCCCGCCATGTTTAAATATCTTTTTTTCAATTATATTCATAATCAATTTCTCCTTTCATTACAAATATATACATAAAAGTATATACCTTGTCAATCTCTTTTTACCTTACTACCTCTACATATCTAATTTCTTTCTTTTTGGTTAATTTCTATACCGCCCTAAAATGCAGCAATCTCCCGCCTACCCCATTAGAAAAAAACTCCTCCAAATAAGTGAAGAATGCTCCCTATAACGGTTTGTAATTGTAAACAGTTTTTATTTATAAACAATATAAACGGTTTTCGAGATTTAGATTCAGAAAAAAGGGCGATAACAAAGGTTTGGGTAAAAAGAGAAAAACAGATAGAGCGCGTAATTCAAAATATTGCAGGTATGCATGGAGATTTGGAAGGGATAGCAGGTCCTTCATTGCCTGGCATTAAAGCGTTAGAGTTGCCATCGGAAGAAACAAAAATTTAGGCTTTTTTGAAAAATCCTTTGGAGGATTTATGTGGTTGTTGAGGGATTAAATGAGGGATTAAAAACGCTGCTATCCGCGATAAAATAAAATCCCGGAATCAAAGCAAAAGACCTAAGCATCTTTCTTAACGGAAGACCAGTAAAAACCCTAGATAAAGATATTTTAAAAGCACATGGGGATAGAAAAGGACGTAAATATAGTTTTCAAGATTTGGGACATTTATGGGACATTTGGGACATTTGGTGCATGTGGATTGTCTGAAATGAGTCAAAAATGGGGGTAGTAAAAGGGAACAGACCCCTTTTCTCTGAAATTTTTATCATAACCAAATTCCCAGATAACCGCCAGCTAAAGCAAGCGGTTGCGACGAGGAGGACAACGAGATTGGGCACAAGATATTGTGCCTCTACTATCTATATACCTCTTTTCTGTGTTTTATTCTGTAAATGTAGATGACTTTTTTTTTATCGTCTATGCGATATAGAATTCTATAATTTCCTGCTCTCAGGCGGTAGCCTTCTTCAGCCGTTAGTTTCAGGCATCCGGAAGGGCGTGGATTTTGAGGGAGAATGAATATTTTGTTTTTAATCTGCTTAAAAACTCCTGTTGGGAAAGCGTCCAGATCTTTTTGCGCTTTAGCAAGAATAAATATCTTATACATTACGCGCTTTTAGATATTCCTCAAAAGATATGGCAGATTTTTCCTTTCCACGCAGCATTTTCATATCCAGCAGGTCTTCCTTGAGTTCCTCGCGTTCCAGTCGCTCCTGAAGCGCTTTTTCCACAAAGAAACCATACTTGATCCCGTGTCCAATGCAGAATTCCTTGACACGGTCACTGACATCCGGACTAATTTTAACAGCCAATGTTGTTTTTAGCATATTTTTACCTCCAATTTGAATATAGCATAAGATTGTAACTTTAGCAAGAAAAAGCTTATTAAAGTTAAACAATCAGATCAAGCAGGAGAATGACCCGAAAGCGTTCGGGGCTTCGGTATTTTATCATTCGCAATGACAGAGGATTTTTGGGTTGAAAATATTTTACTATAGCTAAATTTTTTCAAGTGTTTCTATTTGATCCTTCTGTTTTTCTCCTTTCATTGCATTCCTAATTAGTTTTTTAATAACTGTAGTGATATTTGTGTTTGTTCTCTTGGCCTCCCCATCGAAAAACTTTACCTCTGTTTCTCCTGCTCTAAACGCAATGAATTTTTTTGCCACTCCACTACCCTTTTAGGTAATGGCTGGAGTATATTTCAACACTGCTAATATGGCTTACTAACCGTGTTTAAATATGAGATGTTTTTATTTCTTGGTGGGTTTGTTAAAAGTGTCTCTGCCAAACAAAAAACTGTTTAACGCGTTAAACGCTCTTGGGCTACTGAAAATACTTACAAAACATTGATTCTGTTTAACGTTTTTAAAATTTTGTTTAACGTTTTTAATTAGCTAACTTACTAATATATAATGAGTTATAAAATATCTTAAATTTAATTGTTATCACCCCTGTTTTATAACCTTTAAAATCCCAAAAAACAAAAAATAATTGTCAACGATAGCAGCTACTTGTTTAGCAATAAAATATATAAAAATGGGAATAAAGGCGTTTAACAGGTTAACTTATTGCCTTATAATAAGTTACGAAAGTAATCTGTCCCTTTTAAAACACCTGTTGGTGCATCAGGTGTGATGAATTATATTAACTATCAAATAATTATAAGAGTTTTGCTTACTTAATAACTATTCTAAATATTCTTTTTTCTACAATAATATAATGTAAATTCATTTGTCTAATGTTTTATTTTTTACTGTTTTATAAGTAGAGAAAGATAAAATATTTTTATAAACGTTAAAAAGGAGAGAGAATTATGAATAATGGAAAGGAAAAAGAAGTCGCTGTCCAGGAATTACTTGATGATATTAGCCAAAGTTTTCTTTACAGGTCCAGAATGTGGCAAAGAAAAACTTACTTTTGCCAGACTTCGATGCAGCGGCTCTTACGATTTTTGCTGGAGAAAAATAATAATCCGGAGAATCATGGATTGGATTTTTTGATCAAGCGAGAAATAGAAATTTTGAATCCACGCTTGGAAAATATCAGATATTCTCTGTGATAACCAGAAAGCCCCTGCTTTTTTCAAGCAGGGGCCTGTAGCTGATTGTTGTTATTGGATTTTTTCCACTAAATTCTGTATGATTTTCTTTTGACGGCTGATGTTCTTTTGATATGTATTGAGTTTTTGAGCAATTTCATTTTGCGTGTAACCCTCACATAGAAAACCAAAAACCTTCTTTGTTAAGCCTGATAATCGCTTGTTTATGAGGTCTTTTAGGTCGGATGCGTAGATTTCCCCTAAGAAATCTTTTTTGCTGCCGATATTAATGCTTTTGCCTGTATTGGCGTTTACAAGGTCAATCTGTGTAATCCTGCGAAATCCATTATCTATGCTTTTCCCAGCTGCCAGATAATTAAACATCCGATGTTTTGCGTGCTGTCTAAGGTATGCTTCGTTATAATCTCCGCCTTTCTTTAGCTTGCGATAGATTGCTTCAAGTCCCACTTGGAAAACATCTTCTCTTAATCCAAAATCGCTTGTCAGCTTGGCTGCAATACCTTTTATTGCAGGTTCAAGCTCGACTAATTGCTTTTCAATTTGTTTCTCATCCATAATTTTTTCTCCCTTTTGTTTATTATTAATGACTGCTTTTAATTCCTGCCCTTTTCCACTGGTCTGTTTTTTGGTCTGCTTCTTCTTCTCCTTTCTTGTTTTTGGCTTCTTTAGTTCTTGTTTGCTTTTTGTTTTCATGAGTTCCTCCTTTTTTTGTGGTTCTGCCCTCTTCACTAAAAGCCCTACATCACTAAAGTTTGATTGAGCAATTTTGGGCAATAAAGTTGTAAGCTAGATAGACTGTCACTCCTGCCGTTTTTTAAGGGAAAGATGACCTGGTTAAAAAAAGTTCAAAAATTTG
>Ga0307990_1002586_pt1 | contig 14386 bp, 14 predicted proteins | sample EllFjometagen129_FD_203168 | JGI IMG/M metagenome (GOLD analysis project Ga0307990, IMG submission 203168) | Marine microbial communities from Ellis Fjord, Antarctic Ocean - #129 | ecosystem: Environmental > Aquatic > Marine > Unclassified | place: Southern Ocean | collected 2014-10-08
TCATCAATCATAAGCCAGACCATTGGCTTTTTTTCCTTGTCAGGAATTTCCTCTTCGAACAAGGTTGTTGTGCTTTTAACTGCCTCAAATTCCTCTGTTCTTCTTGCTACCATTCTCTCTCTGAAAAGTTTTTGCGCAACCAGACCAATGACCAAAGCACTTATCTCCTTGCTTCCTGGCAGAGTTGCATAACAGCTAACATCAAGGACAGTTATTTTTCCCGGCAATATAAGATCCTTTAATGCAGTTCCCTTTTCACTAAAAAGCCCCCATTTTTCTGCAGCCAGAAACATATTTTCAACAGCATCTTTTACATTTTGCTCAACTTTTTTATCAGCTTTTACATTTTCTATTATATCGCTAATTGAAAATTTATTTCCTTTTTCTTTTAAATTTGTGGTAACCCTTGCTATCAGGATCCCCATAGAACCATTTAATGGTATTTCAAAAGTCATGCACCAGTCAGCAGCATCAAATTCAGATGGCATTATTGAGAATGGAAAATCTGTTGGAATTCCTTTTTTCTTGAATTCATCATAATAGCCTGTTGGGGTAAATATTTTTACATCAAAACCAGTGCCTTTAATACCCCATTCATCAAGTAGTTTTTCATCTTTCTTGTTTGCATACTTCATTGTCCAGTAAATGCCCATTGTGTCGAGTATGATAACACTAAGGTTTTTTGCTATTTCTTCTGGCAGATTTGACATGCCCTCTGCTATAACTCCTAGAGTGTAAGATTTTCCACTACCCCTTTTTCCGCATATGAAAACAATATGCGACCTTATAACATCAAGCAGTATGGGATTGTATAATGATGTCACTTGGCCCATCTTTACAAAATGCTTTCCAAGAAGTATTGTTCCATCCAGGCCGAATGTTTTCCTGTCTTTTTCATTCCTGCCAATAACTATTTCATACATACTTTAATCAAAGAATGCCTTTATATAAATATTTGTTGGATTTAACAACAAGTTTTATATATTATTCTTGTTTTTTAATATTAAAATGATAGCCAAAAAAGATTTTGAAATAATGAGGAAAGAGCTTGATGACTTTGATAATCAGAGAGAAATTTTAATAGGGAAATCAAGAGACATTGTAAAACTATCAAAAAAAGTAATATATTCTGTTCACAGAAACGAAATTAAAAGTGCAGATGGCTTTATGAAGCAGATAAAATCAGCAGTTGCAGAGCTTGACAAGACAGCAAAAAAGACGCCTGCATTTTATTACTCTGGCCCATTTAAGATAGCAATACAGGAGTTTGTAGAAGCAGCATGTTATTATGAATTTGTAAAAAGCAAGAAGATTCCTTCTGCCAAAGAGCTTAAGGTTGATACAGAATATTACCTTTTAGGATTGTGTGACTTGACAGGGGAGCTTGTAAGAAAAGCAATAAATTCTGCAATAAATAATGATTATAATGAGGCATTGTTCATAAAGAAATTTGTAAATGATATTTATAATGAGTTGATGCTTTTTGAGTTCAGGAATGAGCTAAGAAGAAAGTTTGACTCAATAAAATATGATTTAAAGAAATTAGATGAGCTTGCCCTTGGAATTAAATTGAAAAAATGATTGATAGGGAAAAGATAAGAAAGCAGGCAAAGCACATAATGGATAATTTCATTAAAGCGCTTGGTAAATCTGAAGGTATTAAAGAAAGTTTTGGCTCTGAAAGAAAAGATTCAACAAGATTAAATATAAAAAAAGAAAAAGATCCTGAATTCAGGGAAAGAATGTTCAAAAACGCACCCAAGAAAAGAGATGATTTTCTTGTTATGGAAAAGAAAAACTGGTAATTCTTATGATTAAGGAAAAGCTTAAGGATATAAAGTTAGGAAAACTTAGTGCAAAGAAAAACATAGAGAATTTTCTTAAGATAATCAATGAAAAAAACAAGAAGATTAATGCATTTATTTATGTAAATAAGCATGCAATTAAACAAGCAATAGAAGTTGACAAAAAAATAAAGCAAGGAAAAGCTGGTAGGTTAGCTGGTTTAGCAATAGCTGTGAAATCAAACATAAATGTTATTGATATGCCAATAACATGTGCATCAAAAACTTTAGAAAATTATTACGGAACATTTGATTCTGATGTTATAAAAAAAATAAAGCAGGAAGATGGCATAATAATTGGAATGACTAACATGGATGAGTTTGCAGCAGGGATGTCTGGCGAGAGCTCTTGTTTTGGGCCAACAATTAATCCTGTTTGCCTAGAAAGAGTTCCAGGAGGGTCTTCATCTGGCTCAGCAGCAGCAGTTGCAGCTGGTATGTGTGATATTGCGCTCGGCTCTGACACAGGCGGCTCAATAAGGAATCCTGCATCAAACTGCGGAATTGTTGGCGTAAAGCCATCTTATGGACGGGTGTCAAGATACGGCCTTATTGACCTTTCGATGAGTTTTGACCAGATTGGGCCTTTATGCAATGATGTCTTTGGCTGTGCATTAATGCTTGAAATAATAGCTGGCAAGAGTGATTATGATTCCATTAGTTATGATAAGCCTGTTGGAAAATATGCTGATTTTAAGAAAATAAATAAAATTAAAATTGGGTTAAGTCCTGACTTTGAAAAACTGTGCAAAGATAAAAGAATATATAATTTAGTAAAAGATTGTGCAGAAAAATTAGCTGAAAAAACAAATTCAAAAATAAAAAACATCAATCTAAAATATGTTGACTTAGCTGTTCAGACTTATTATCCAATTGTTTATGTTGAATTCTTCTCTGGCACAAGAAAATTAGATGGAAGAAAATATGGCAGGAAAATAGAAAATTCATGCGGAGAGGAGGTTCTGAGAAGGATTATTGGCGGAAGGGAAATATCAAAAGCAGAGTATAACGGGATGTATTACAGAAAAGCATTGAGAGTAAAGGACTTGATAAAAAAAGATTTTGACAACGCTTTTAAGGATGTTGATATTATTATAACTCCTGTAACACCAAGTTTGCCCCATAAATTAGGAGATAAAATAAACCCAGAAGAAGCATATGCATTTGATGCACTTACAATTCCGGCAAATCTTGCAGGAATATGCTCTGGCGTTGTAAAAGCTGGAAAGATTGATGATGTTCCAGTTGGGCTGCAGATATTTGCTCCTTCATTTAAAGAAAAGCTTTTGTTTGACGCAATGAAATCTTGTGAAGATTTAAATATATAAATCATTAAATAATAAAGAGGTGATAAAATGTTAATAGGAAATGTAAAACTTGACTGGCTTGGACATTCAAGCTTTAAGATAACTAACAAAAGGGTAATTTATATTGACCCATACAACATACAGGCTGATGAGAAGGCAGATATAATTCTTATAACCCACAGCCATTATGACCATTGCAGCATAGAAGACATAAAGGAACTTGTGAAAGACAGAACAATTATTATTATACCTCCTGACTGCCAGAGCAAGCTTTCATGCATTCAGGGGATAAATGTTCATCTTGCAAAACCAGGAAAAAAGATAGAGGCATTTGGCATAATAGTAGAAGCAGTTCCTGCATATAATATAAACAAGAATTTTCACGAAAAATCAAATGAATGGGTTGGTTATATAATAAACACTGATGGGAAAAAAATATATCATGCTGGGGATACTGATTTTATTCCAGAGATGAAAGAAATAAAAGACATTGATGTTGCACTTTTGCCAGTTGGCGGAAAATACACAATGGATGCAGCTGAGGCAGCAAAAGCAGCAAACGCAATAAAACCAAAAATAGCTGTTCCAATGCATTATGGCTCAATTGTTGGCTCAGAGGAAGATGCAAAAAGATTCAAAACGCTCTGCAACTGTGAAGTTGAGATAATGGAACAAAATCAATAAATTTATATACTTTTTTTATTAGATTTAATTAAATGGAAGAAAAGATTTATTTTAATGATTCAGAAGGAAACAAGGTTTGTGGAGTATTATCAAATCCAACATCTGATACTAACATACCTGTAATTATACTATGTCACGGTTTTTCAACAAGTAAAAATAATTCTACTAATACAAGTCTTAAGCAAGTTTTGGCTGATAAAAACATTGCAACTTTCAGGCTTGATTTCTTTGGACATGGAGAGAGCAGTGGAAAATTTGATGATGTAACTATTTCTAAGGCAGTTGATGATATTATTAATGCAGTAAAATTCCTAAGAAATAAGGGCTACAAAAAAATAGGCCTATTTGGCTCAAGCTTCGGAGGGATATCAAGTATAGTAGCAGCATCAAAACTAGATGGATTACTTTTTCTTGCATTAAAATCACCTACTTCTGATTACCTAGAAGTCAAAAATAAAGAAATGACAAAAAAAGAGATTGAGGAATGGAAAAACAAAGGTTATACATCTTATCTCAACAGTCATGGGGTGAAATTTAGATTAAACTATCCCTTTTTTGAGGATTTTAAAAACAACAATGGTTATGAATGTGCAGAAAGGATTAATGTTCCTACTTTAATAGTTCATGGAGATTGTGATGAAACAGTTCCATTAGAGCAGAGCAAGAAAACATGTAAATTGATGAAGAACTGCCGTCTTGAAATAATAAAAGGCGCAGACCATAGATACACAAAACCAGAACATTTTCAAAAGGTTGTTGATTTAATCTCTGAATTTATTTTTGAGAATATATGAACTTATTTCTGTAATATTATTATATTTCCTTTGCCCCTCTTTATCTTTTTCAGCTTTCCGTCATTTTCAAGCTCTGTCAGGATTAGGCTTATTGTGGCCTGTGAAACAGGAAAATTCTTTCTGATTTCTTTTTGGGTTATCCTGCCGCCCTTTTGCTTTATGAATTCATAGATTTTGTCTTTTGGGTCTATTTCCTCCTCAAGAATTTTTTCATCTGTTTTTTTCTTTGGCTTTCTTTTTTTGAAAAATAAGAATATTGCAATTATAATTATCACAGGCAATATAATATAAAGCCATGGAAAAGCATTTGTTTCATCTTCATAAATATCCTCAAGGTTTATATCCTCGTTCAATAAAAGCAGCTCATTTTCCTCAGATAGGTCAGGAAACACTATAAGGTCAAGTATGTATTTTCCTTCGTCAATAATTGTTATGTTTTCCTCTGCTGAATAAGCCCTGTAATTATGCACATACTTTGCATTTATTACATAATCTCCAAGGCCAAGAATAAATGAATAAGAGCCATCTTTAGAGACATAATTCTGCTTTGGTGTTGAATTGATATCAATCACAGCACCCTTTGCAGGATTGAGCGACATGTCATAAACAGTTCCATATATCTCTGCAGCATTAATACATGGCAAAATAGTTAAAATAAATAAGAATAATATAGCTGTTAAAACATCTTTTTTGACCATATTTTTCAATTACCTTTAAAACTATAAAAATTTTTCTATATTTTGGAATTTTTTGAATTATTGCAGCATAAAGTGTATTAAAGCATTATAAAGCATTTTCAATTATTTTGAACTAAAAATTTTAAAGCGTAAAAAAGTATGTTTTTAAATTAAGATACTTACCCTTATATTACCAAAATCAACTGGAGGTATAAAATGAAAAAACAAACAGCAATTTTTATGTTAACTTTGTTATTAATTAGTTTAGTTTCAATATCCTTTGTTCAAGGAAAATTTGGTTCAGACAAGCAAGGAACAGATATTGCACCAAAAGGAATAATAAACAAAACACCAAAATTAGTTACAGGCAATGTATCTGAATGGAGATTAAAAACAACACAAAGGATTATAAACAAAATAGAATCGGCAGAACAATTTATGCAAGGGCTTTCTGAAGAACAAACAAATATATTCCTTCACCTTTCAAGAGCACAGCAAAAAGGAATACTTTCAATAGACAATGAAAATGCATTGCAGGCAATGAAAAAATTCTCACTTAAGCTAATAAACAGAAGCATGATGTTTAAGAAAAGAATAATTACAGCTAATAAACTAAAACAAGCAGAACAAAATTATGTTAAGGCTGGACAGAATTATCTAAAAGCACTTAATTCATACAAAGATGCAAAAACAAATTTTACTGAAGCAAAAGAAAGATTAAGAGAATGTAAGGATGTTGATAGTGAGGAATGCAATGAATTGAGAGAAAAGGCTCAAAATCATTCAACAGAGATGATAATTAATAGCGCCAATATGATAATCGAGCACTTAAATAAAATTAAGGAAAAGGTTGAGTCATCTGAAGAAATGAATGAAACAAGGTCTGAAGAAATAATCTTAGGAATCAATAATTCTATTTCAGAGCTTGAGAATGCAATAACACAGGCAGAAACTGCTGAAACAAAGAATGAGATAAAAGAAGCTGCAAAAACAGTCTCAAAAATATGGATTAAAATAAGAAACAGGGAAAGGCTTCATGCAGCAAGTGTTGTTAATGCAAGAGAATGGGGAATAATAAAAAGAAGTGAGCATCTTGAAAAAAGGATTGATCAGACCATTGCAAAGATGGAAGAGCAGGGAATTAATGTTACAGAAATTAATGAAAAGATTAATGAGTTCAGCGCAAAAGTTAGTGAATCAAAAACAAAATATGAGCTAGCACAGAATTTAACAGATGGGGCATACCTTGAAGAAAACAAGGAAAATCTTAAAGAAATGGTTGATGAAGCAAAGCAATTGATTAACGAATCTCACGAAGCTTTAAAAGAAGCAAACAGAATACTTGTTGAAATAGTAAAAGACATTAAATCAGCGGGCGGGGAGATAGCACCAGAAGAAGAGACTGAAGAAAAGGAATATGAGGTTGTTGAAGAAGAAGATTAATTTTTTTTATTTTTTAACCATTAAATATTTAAATAATAGTAGAATTATAAGATAAAAAGAGGTGCTTCATGATGGAAAATAAAATAATCGTTATGTTAATATTAACAATATTAACTGTATTCTTTATTGCAGGATGTGCTAAAACTAAAATAGAACCAACAACACCAACACAACCAACAACACCAGCACAACCAACCCCTGAAGACACAGGGGATGAAACAGTTAATGGACTATCTGGTGATATTTCTGATATTGAGGTTATGGGTGATGATTTAGATACCCAGGATTTGGATAATTTATCACAGGATTTAAATGACCTTGACTGGTAAAACTTTTCTTTTTATATCTTTAAATTAATTTTTTATTTGTTTATACCACAATCTTTATATACTATTTAGAATCCTATTTCCTTCTGAGGGTATTAAAATGAGAAGAACAAATAACTGTGGAGAGCTTACAAAAAAAGATATTGGAAAGAAAGTTGTCTTAGATGGCTGGACACAGAGCAGACGTGACCATGGCGGATTAATATTCATTGATTTAAGGGATAGGCATGGCCTAACACAGATAGTCTTTGATCCTTCTCACAATAAAGATACTCATAAAATGGCCGAGCACATTGGCCGAGAATTTGTTCTTGAAATAAATGGAAAGATAAGGAACAGAAAAAGCGGAATGATAAATCCAAATCTAAAAACAGGTGAAATTGAGATTCTTGTTGATGAGCTTAAAATAATTAACAAAGCAAAAACCCCTCCAATTGAGATAGATGACAGGATTGAAGCTGGAGAAGAAACAAGGTTAAAATACAGATATTTAGATTTGAGAAGACCTATTATGCAGAAAAGAATTGCATTAAGGCACAGGATTGTTACTTCTATGAGGAATTATTTTAATAACAATGGATTTCTTGAGATAACTACACCAATTTTAGTTAAATCTACACCAGAGGGAGCTAGAGATTATGTTGTGCCTTCTAGGGTAAACCCAGGAAGTTTTTATGCTTTGCCGCAAAGTCCACAATTGTACAAGCAAATACTTATGATATCCGGATTTGACAGATATTACCAGACTGCAATCTGCTTAAGAGATGAGGACTTAAGAACTGACAGACAGCCAGAGCATATGCAGTTTGATTTTGAGATGAGTTTTGTTACAAGCGATGAAATAAGAGAATTTGTTGAAGGACTTTACAAAAATCTTTTCAAGGAAATTTTAAGCATTAAACTGGATAACTTTCCTGTTTTGTCATATAAAGAGGCTATGGAAAGATTTGGGACAGACAAGCCAGATATAAGATTTGGGCTTGAGCTGATTGATGTAACTGATATTGCAAAGAAATCAGATTTCTCAGTTTTCAAAAATACTGAAATCGTGAAATGCATAAATCCTGAAAAAGATCTTAGCAGAAAAGAATTAGACAAATACATTGAATTCTGCCAGAAAAACGGAGCAAATGGAATGGCATGGATGAGGGTTTCAACTAAAGGATTGGAAAGCAGCATTGTCAAGTACTTTAAACCAGAAATACAAAAAGAATTGCTGAAAAGAACAAAGGCAAAAAAAGAAAGTATTTTGATGTTTGTTGCAGGCAACCATAAAACAGTTAATGAAAATTTGGGCAAGCTAAGATTGAAGTTAAGGGATGACCTTAATTTAGTTAAAAAACAGGATTTTAAGCTATGTTGGGTAAAAGATTTTCCACTTTTTTCATGGAATGAAGATAAAGAAAGGTGGGATCCTGAACATCATATGTTTACAATGCCAAAGCAGGAGTTCATAAAAGATCTTGAAAAAAAGCCAGGAGAAGTAATCGGTGATTTGTGGGATCTTGTCTTGAATGGAACTGAACTTGGTTCAGGCTCTATAAGAGTCACGTCACCTGAGCTTCAGGAAAGAATAATGAGGTTTATTGGAATGACAAAAGAAGAGGCAAAAAATAAGTTTGGATTTCTTCTTGAGGCATATGAGTATGGCGGTCCAGTGCATGGAGGAATGGGCTTAGGTTTAGATAGAACTGTTGCATTGATGGCTGGATTAACTGATATAAGGGAAATAATTGCTTTCCCGAAGAACAAAGCGGCCCAGTGCCCAATGGACGGCTCACCTTCAGATGTTGATGAAGACCAATTAAAGGAATTACATATAAAATCAACTTTTATTAAGAAAAAACCTAAAGAATAATTATTTCTCTTTTTTATTAAATCTTTCTTCAAATTCTTTTTTGAATTTTTCAAAATTGTTTTCTTTTATCGCAGTTCTGGCCTTTCTCATCAGTTCCTGCATAAAATGAAGATTGTGATGCTGCATATACCTCTTTGCTTCAGGATCATTTATTTTTGTCAGATGATGCAGATAGCTTCTTGTTAAGTTTTTACAGATATTGCAACTACAGTTTTTGTCAATTGGATTTAAGTCAAGTTTATATTTTCCTTTTTTTATTGAAATCTTGCCGTTTGATGTAAATAAAGTATTGTGTCTTGCATTCTGTGTTGGAAAAATAGAATCAAAGCAATCAATCCCTTTGCTTATGCAGTCCAGTAAATGGTTAGGGCTTCCTACCCCCATCAGATAATGTATTTTTTCTTTTGACATGTAGGGCATTGAGTAATCTATTGCCTTAAACATTTCTTTCATTGGCTCTCCAATTGCAAGTCCGCCAATTGCAACTCCGTCAAGGTCTAGCTCACTAACGAACTTGGCGCTTTTTTCCCTTAAGTCCTTAAAGAATCCGCCCTGAACAATCCCAAACAATAATTGTTTTTTATTGGTATGATATTTCTTTGATTCTTCTGCCCATTTCATTGTATTTTTTAATGAGTTTATAAACTGGTCATAAGAAGCTCCATAAGGTGAGACATCATCAAGAACCATTGCAACATCAGAACCAATTGTCTGTTCAATATGCATTATTTTTTCAGGTGTTACAAGCTGTGTTGACTTATCAAAAGGATTTGTAAAATGAATTCCCTTTTTTGTTGAGCCCTGCAAAAAGCTTTCCCTCAGCATCTGGAATCCGCCGCAATCTGTAAAAATTGTTTTGTCAAAATTCATGAACTTATGCAATCCACCTGCTTTTTCAATTACATTTATTCCTGGCCTCAGAGAAAGAATAAAAGCATTGCATATTATTGCATTTGCATTCATTTCTTTGTAATCAAAAGCTCCAATATACTTTCCAATTGCCCTTGTTGCAACAGGCATAAAAAAAGGAGTTTCAACCTTGCCATGTGCTGTTTTTAATAGGCCTGCCCTTGCTCCAGTCTTTTCATCCTCATATTGAATATTGAACATACTAAAAAGAATTTAGTTATTTATTAAATAGTTTTCCAAAAATCAAAAGAGAATTAACACAAAAAAATAACTTAACTATTCCTACTCACTACCAAGAAAAATGTATAATCCTCTAAGATGGCAAGATTTTTAAAGAAAGACTATTATGTAAACCATATGCCTAAGAAGATTAATAGATTTAAAAAAATTGTAATAATCTTTTTAATGGTCCTCCTCATAGTAATCCCTACATCCTATTTTTATATAAAAAACTATTATAAAAGAAATGCGTTTTTAGCAAATCTCGATGGCGAAATTGTTTTTTCACGAAGAGATTCTGGCATATTGAATCTTTACAAAATATCTGCAAATGGAAAAAATAAACGAATGCTGTACCATAATAAAGATCCTATTAACTCAAATAGTATGAATCCAATATGGTCGGAAGACGGGTCAAAAATTTATTTTGGAGCAATGAAAGATGGAAAATGGGAAATATTCTCAATAGACTCTGATGGTAAAAACCCAATCATTGTCCAAGACAAGGAGTGGGAATCATTTTATAAAAAATGGAGATTAAATGAATACCCTTACTACATAGAAAATAAGAATAGTACTCTAGATGTGAAAGAAGGAAGTTTATATTATCTTAACGAAGAGGGGAAGGAAATCTTAATATATTATTTTAAAAATTATAATTATAAATTTAATCCAGGAGTATCAAGCCCCTCTTGGAGTCCAAATAAAGAATTTATTATTTTTCAATTATGCAAATTTTTTGGCCCTTGTAATATTTTAATATCCAATAAGGATGGAACTAAAGTAGTAAAACTTACAAAAGGTCGCGAACCTGACTGGAAAGAATGAAAAATTTTGCCTTTTTTACTTTATTTACCTTTTCATTCTATAATTTATATCTTTTTTTAACCATCTCCGTTTCGATTTGAATCTTATTGTATTTCTACCTTTGGCTAGGAATATACAACTACCCTTGCTAGGTTATACTCCCCTTTTGTAGGGACTTGACTTAAATTTACAAAATTTTATAAATAACGCCTTTTCTATTATGTTTTGGTGTATAATCATGGAATTCATATCAATAAAACAGGCAATGGAAAAAGGCACAGGCCAGGTAAACATAAGGGGCTGGTGCTACAGGGTTAGAAACAGCAATAAGATGGCCTTTATAGTATTAAGGGATTCAACAAACATAATACAATGTGTTGTTGAGAAATCAAAGCTAAGTGAAGAGCTTTGGAATGAGACCTTAAAAGCGACAATGGAATGCTCACTTGAAATAACAGGAGAAATAAAAAAAGATGAGCGTGCTCCAACTGGATATGAGATTTCTGTTTCCTCACTAAAAATAATTGGAGAAAGTGATACATTTCCAATAACAAAAGACCAGGGCCCAGAGTTTTTGTTGGACAAAAGGCATTTATGGCTAAGGTCAAGAAAAATGACTGCAATACTAAAAATAAGGTCAGCTGTTTTTCAGGCAATAAGAAAGTTTTTCAATGATAAAGGCTTTTATGAAGAGCATTCTCCTATTTTTTCACCAACAAGCTGCGAAGGCGGCTCAACACTTTTTGAAGTGAAATACTTTGATGATATTATGTATTTAACACAGTCATGGCAGCTTTATGCAGAGGCAATGATATCTGCTTTGGAAAAAATATACACAATTTCTCCATGCTTCAGGGCTGAGAAATCAAAAACCTCAAGGCATTTGTCAGAGTTCTGGATGGCTGAAACAGAAATAGCCTGGTTTAAGCTTGATGACATACTGAAGAATGCAGAAGATTTAGTTGCATTCATTGTGGAATATGTTATAAAAAATAATAAAGAACAGTTAAAATTCTTAGGACAGGACATTGAAAAGCTTAAGAAAATAAAAGCACCATTCCCAAGGCTTACATACACTCAAGTTTTGGATGAATTAAAAAAAGATGGAATCGAAATAGAGTGGGGAAAGGATTTAAGGACAGTTGAAGAGGATGCAATATCAAAGAAATATGAAACTCCAATAATAATCACCCATTATCCTAAGAAAATAATGGCTTTTTACAAGCCAAAAGACCCAAATAACCCAAAGACTGCATTGTGCTTTGATATGATAGCTCCTGAAGGTTATGGAGAAATAATCGGCGGAAGCGAAAGGGACACAGATATTGAGGAAATGAAAAAGGCCATAATTGAGCAGGGTGAAAAGCCTGAAAAATATGAATGGTATTTTGACACAAGAAAATATGGGAAAGTGCCCCATTCAGGCTATGGCCTCGGAGTTGAAAGGGTTATTGCATGGCTCTGCAAATCAGATAATATAAAGGACACAATTCCTTTCCCAAGAACAATGTTGAGAATGACTCCTTAAATTAATAGCAAAATTTAAATAAGAATAAATTAAATAAAACAATAGGATAATTATATGAAAAAAATATTATTTATTTTGATAATTGGTTTGTTTTTGGTTTCAGGATGCGCTGAAAAGATTGAAGATAAAAAACTTATTGATAACACTACAGTTATTAGTAATACAATAGTATCAAACTCTGGAATTAAGGAAAAACCAGGGTGGTTGGGAGAACCCAAATGTTCTCCTGATATTATTTTTACCTTAGAAAAAACAGATGTTCGTTTTGATATTTTTGTAAATAAAAGAGCAGATGAGTTAGCAAGTGAATCTCCGGTTAAATTATTTAGAAAAGATAAAAACAATAATTGGATTTTATTAGGAGAAATGGTTGATGATGACAGTTTAATGACTCGGGGAAGTGATTGGATTTATTCTAATACATTTAGGTTTTATGAAGGGAATGAAACAGTTATACCCTTTAAAATTGTGGTAACTACTTTAGATGATAAGCAGTATACTGTTGAATTCAATTTGAGTGTTTATACAGACAATAGTGAAGAAATAATACTCCAAACTGATGAAGTAAGTAATCTGTCAACAAAAAAACTTAAAGAGATCATGCAAGACCCGCCTCCTGATATGATTACTATTGCACAAATACTAGGCGATTACTTGGTTGAAGAAACGTATGTGGAAAGTTATGAGATATTAGGTAATAACGCATATCCTATTCTACATCTTACCTTAGAATCAGGTGTAATGATGGAAATTTATTTAACTAACTTGGATGAAGGCGAACCCCCTGAGTCCGAGTAACCATGAAAATCTCTTTACATAACTGTTGTAAATCCGTAAGTTATTAACAGACTAAAAAACCTTAAGGTAGCTATTGTTTGTTTTTATGATATAGGTCTAAGAAAACTATTTTATTCTCTTCTTTTATATACAGATAAGATAACCTAAAAGGAGGTATGTAAACCTCTCTTGTGCCTTTTCTAGTATATTTCATGGGCTTGCCTGTTTCAGGATTGTTTTTAATTTTTAGAAATTGTTTTATTATTTTTTCTTTTAAGGATTTGTCTTTGATTCTAGAAAAGGTTTTCTTAAAAAAAGCATGAAAAAAAACTTTTACCATTTTTTTATATCTTTCAAAAAGTCATCAAAATCCATTTCAATGAATTCCCCATTTTCATACCTTTTAAGGGCTTCCTCTGTTCTTTTTGCAAAAATCAGGTCTTCCTCTAAATTTTTACTGAGCTTACTAACCTTTTTCATAATGAACTGGTCATCATTCTGTATAATAATCAATTTTTCACCCTCATTAAGCTTATTCCTCATTTCACTAGGTATTACAACCTGCCCCTTTGAGCTCATTTTTGTTATAGCAATATTCATAATAAATCACCAAGTAAGATTAATCTTACGAACTATATAAATCTTTCGGTTTTTTAAGTGTCTGTTGGGTAATTCACATATAACCTTAGGATATTTGATATCCCATAAATCCGTAAGTTATATAAACATTTTATAATCATTCTAGTATATGACTGAAATAAAGTGCGGCCTAGAAATCCATGGCTATATCAATGTTGAAAATAAAACCAAGTTATTCTGCAACTGTGCTATTGAGGAGAATGCAAAGCCAAACACAAACATTTGTCCAATATGCACTGCAATGCCTGGCTCAAAGCCAATGCTTCCAAACAAGCAAGCTGTAGATAAGACAATTGCAATTGCATTAATGCTTGGATGCAAAATAAATAAAAGACTTTTATTCCAGAGAAAGCATTATTCATGGCCAGACCTTCCTGCCGGTTACCAAAAAACAATGTCTGGGTCTTATTCTGTTCCAGTTGGCGAAAATGGAAAATTTCTTGGAATAGGAATTGAGGAAATTCATCTTGAGGAAGACCCTGCAAAATGGGATCCCTTAACAGGTCAGGTTGATTACAATCGTTCTGGATTTCCACTTGTTGAGATAGTTACAAAACCAGAATTTAAATCTTCA
>Ga0307990_1002587_pt1 | contig 14386 bp, 10 predicted proteins | sample EllFjometagen129_FD_203168 | JGI IMG/M metagenome (GOLD analysis project Ga0307990, IMG submission 203168) | Marine microbial communities from Ellis Fjord, Antarctic Ocean - #129 | ecosystem: Environmental > Aquatic > Marine > Unclassified | place: Southern Ocean | collected 2014-10-08
TTCCGTTATCTGTAATGTTTATTGGCAACCATGATTCTCTTTCAGAACGTTTTCTATTATATTCTTTTCCCATTGGCAACTTTATTGCAACAGGCTTATAATCAATTCCCATTAATTTATATAACAATGGTTTTGTTAAAAGTTCGAATTGTATAAATGACGAAACAGGATTTCCCGGCAAGCCAAATATCAGCGCTTTTTCATGTACACCAAAAGTTGTGGGTTTTCCGGGTTGAACAGCTATTTGCTGAAATTTAATATCAACCCCTGCTTTTTTCAATACTTTTGGAACAAAATCAAAATCACCCATTGAAACTCCACCCGTAAGAAGGACTACGTCATTTTCGTTTATAGCCTTTATAATTGCATTATAAGTTGCTTCTTCCGAATCTTCAATTATTCCCATGTAATTTGGCACAGCACCCATTTTCGAAACCTGAGCAATAAGTTGATAAGCATTACTATTTCTAATTTGTGATATTCCCGGTTTTATATATGGCTCAACAATTTCATCACCGGTAGATAAAATACCTACTCTTGGTTGTTTTGCAACCAATGGTTCAACACAACCAACTGATGATAATACAGCAATATGTTGAGATTGAATAATTATTCCTTTATTTAAGACAATGTCATTAACTTTTACATCTTCAGCCAAATAACAAATATTTGATTTTGTGTTTTCTTTTGTAAATTTTATTACATTTTCAGAAACTTCTTGTGTGTATTCTACCATTAAAACACAATCTGCTCCCTCAGGCAACATTGCTCCTGTCATTATTCTCGAACATTGACCTTTTTCAATTTTCTTTTTTGGGGCAGTGCCTGCCGGAATAGTTTCAATTACTTTCAATTCATTTTTAATATCTTCCATTTTACAGGCAAAACCATCCATCGCAGATTTATCAAATGGTGGCATATTCATGTCAGATATCACATCTTCTGCCAACACTCTGCCCAAAGAATCATTAATTGAAACCTTTTCAACACCCATTGTGTATGCCGAATCAATAACAATTCTATAAGCTTCTTTAAATAATATCATTTTATTTTGATTTAATTTAGTAATGCAAAATTATAAATTTTAAAAAGCAATTCAGTTTTAAATTTATAATTATTTTGTTCTGTTATATCAAACCGCTTCAATATAATGATAGAATATTAATAACTATTCGATATTTGTATAATTACTGTTAATTACAACTGTATAAGCAATACTTTTATTTCATCTCCTCTTTTTACTTCAACAATTACTGTCTCGCCCGCTTTCAGTTTCGAAAGTCTGAACATATAATCGTAAATATTTGTAACAGGATTACTATTAATTGCAATAATAATATCATTCGATTTCATACCGCCAAGTTCGGCAGGTTTACCTTTTTTTGTCCCTATAACTTTTAATCCATTTACATCGCCTGAGGCAACATCGGGAATAATACCAAGTGTTACTTTTAAACGCCTTCCGTGTCTTGATGCAGTTTTTGAACCCGATTTTTTAAAAGTTAATTTATTATCAGAATTAACTACATCATTAACAATATTAAAGATATAATCAACAGCCTGTTTTTCTCCTTCAAAATTTATTTTATCAACAACATCTTTTGGTGTATGATAATCAGAATGTACACCTGTATTGAAATATATTACAGGAATATTATTTGCATAAAAATTTGCATGGTCTGATGGTCCGTAACCGTCGGGCGACTTTTTAATTTCAAATGGCAGGTTTTCATTATATATATTAAGTATTGAATCTATTTCTAAAGATGTTCCTGTACCGCCAACGAATAGAAATGGTTTTTTCTTACTCAGCCTGCCAAGCATATCAAAATTAAACATAGCAACAATTTTTGATTTATCAACGGGAGTGTTATCAATAAAATATTTAGAGCCTATCAAACCCATTTCTTCTGCTCCAAAAGCTATAAATATAATGTTTCGTTTATTGTTTTTTAAACTTGCAAATTTTTCAGCTAATTCTAGCACGGCAGCAACCCCCGAAGCATTGTCATCTGCGCCGTAATGTATCGCATTCGTATCAGGCATTCTGGATCCGGAATTAGGCCCGCCATACCCAAGATGGTCGTAATGCGCGCCTATAACAACATATTCTTCTTTTAGTATTTTATCATTTCCTTCAAGTATTGCCACAACATTATTCGATATCACTATTTGTTGAACAATATCTGTAGTAGCTGTTATTTCAACAGGCAAATCAAATGAATTTGGTTTACGGCTTTTATTTAATTCAGATTCTAAACTTTCAATGGTTTTATCCTCAAGAATTTTATTTGCCGTTTCTCTTGTAATGTTGATAACAGGTATTCCTGCTCCTTTAGCAGTTTTATCATACGATAACTGAACAAGTTTATCTTTTTCTTCAAATTGTTTGCCTGACACAAAAATAATTCCTTCTGCACCTTTATCTTTTGCAAGCACTATTTTACTTCTCTCATTACTAAATGGTAAAAACACAGAGTTGAAATTATCTAATTCAGGGTCTGCTCTTAATATCATTATCCATTTTCCGCTAACATCTATATTTTTATAATCGTTCCAGATTACAGAATCAGTTTTAACATCAAAGCCGTAACCAACAAAACATACACTTGTTTCTAATGTTGTATTTCCTGAAAATGAAAATGGTATAAACCCCTTTCCTAATTCAATATCTTCATCATTAATACTTAATTTATTATTTTCACCAAGTTTAACATCGGTTACCAAATTGAAAAACTGTGAGCCATTATTAAATAACAATTTAAGTTTATTGTTCTTAAAATCGTTTACGATATAATTTGTAGCACTTTTATCTCCTTTAGTCCCTGGCTTTCTCCCCTCTAAAGAATCGGAAGCCAAAATTGTTATATGTTGTTTTATTTCTTCAGAATTTATTTCTATTTGAGCTAATAACTTTAAGTTTACAAAAGTTAATGCAGCAATTAATGTAATTACAATCTTTAATTTCATTTTAAATAATATAGATTAGTTATAAATATATTTAATGATATTTTTTTGTAAAACTAAAGTATTTTTGCTTTATTTGTAGCCAACTTATTAATTAATTTAAAAAAACTTAATATTTATTATCATGAAAAAATTATTTGTAATTATTTTAGCATCAGGACTTATTTTTGCATTATCTTCATGTAAAAAAGATTATACTTGTGAATGTACATATACTGTTGGTGGAAATGCAACAACAATACCTTATGAATTTACCGACAAAAAGAAAAGTGATGCAACAGATGCATGCCAAGATCAAGAAACATTATATAAATTAGACGATTCTGATGCAAGTTGTGAAATAAAATAATATTTGTTTATTCAACTAAAATGGGAAAAGGCATTAAATAATGCCTTTTTTTATTTCAAGTAATTCAATAAATGGTATATAAAATAATTTCTCATATTTTAAGAGTACTATTAGGATTAGTATATATTTATTCCGCTTATACAAAGTTTTATACAATTGATGAATTTGAACTTTTTATTTTTGGGAATGGAATCCCAAACTGGGATATTGCAACAAGTTTTGCTCGTGTTTTAATATCTGCAGAACTTTTTCTCGGAGTATTATTATTAATTAACATTTATACAAAAAAAATATTGCAAATTAACTTACTTGTATTAATTCTATTTACAATATTACTTGCTTACCTTTCAATTTTTGCAAGCGATATATCAAATTGCAATTGTTTTGGAGAACACTTAGAATTCACACCTTTAGAATCTCTATTGAAAAATATTGTATTAATAGCAATAACAATATTTCTTTTATTCTATAAATTTCCTTTTTCTTTTAAATTTAAAAAAATACTAATGATATTAATATTGATATCAGCGTTTTCTGTCCCTACCATATTATCCCCACCCGATTATATATATCCCGAAAGCTACGAAAAACTTGATAGACCTCTTGATTATTCTTTATTAAAAGATTTTAATAAAAACGCAAAAGGAAAAAGTGTTGAGAAAGAAAAAACACTTATTTGTTTTTTCGGTACACATTGTAAATTTTGCAAACTTGCAGCAAAAAAAATTACTATTATTGAAAAAAACATAAATTTGGATTTTCCAATTTTTTATGTTTTTTGGGGAAAAGAAGCTGATTTAAATCAATTTTGGGAAGAAACTGAATCAAAAAAATACCCATATTTATTTCTTCCTGCTGCTGATTTTTTTGAACTTAGTGGAAACTCATTGCCTTCCATATATTTTGTTGATAAGGGTATAGTAAGAGGGCAAACATGTTTTAGAAACCTAAATCAAGGTGAAATTGAAGATTTTTTTAAACCTGTAAAATAAAATATTTATTTTTAAATGATATATTTCAATCTATCGTTTGTATAGTTAAAAAAATATAACTTATATTTGCATTAAATACAAATATTTTAAAATTAAAATCATGAAAAAATTATTATCAATAGTTATTGTTTTAACTGCAGTGATATTTATCAATAGTTGTGGCAAATATGAAGAAGGTCCTTCAATAAGTTTAAAGTCAAAAACTGCAAGAGCTGCCGGTGAATGGGAAACACAAGCAATATTATTTGACGGTGAAGAACAAGATTTAACACTATTTATGGAACAATATTATACTTATGTTTATGAAAAAGATGGTACAGGAAAAAGAATAGGTGAAGAATTCCAATGGGAAGGGTATAATTATCAGGCAGCTGAATTTAAGCTTGAATGGGAATTTAATGCAAACAAAGAAAAAATTATAAGAAAAATTACAGAGACCACTACTAATATAATAGAAGAAAAACATACAATTATTAAGTTAAAAGAAAAAGAAATGTGGTATACTATTGATGATACTGTTGAAGTTCACATGGTGAAGATAACGATTGGAGAAGAATAATCAATGAGTTTATCGATATGATACCCTAAAGTATTATCTAAGATACATTTTATCAAGACACTTTCAGAAATAAGCAAATTTAATAAAAAGTTGTAAAGTATTTCAATCAAAAATTAGTTCCAAGAATTAACCCGAAAAATTCAAAATATTCAAGTTTTAGGAATAAAATATTAACAAATAGAAAAGATATTGATATTTGTAAGAATTGTGCGAAATAAAAAACCACCAAACTAAAATGAATGGTGGTTTTTATTTTTTTTTAATTATTGCTTACAATCCTAATACTTCAGATCCTTGTTTAAATACTATATCAACAGGAGTACCGGCATCATTAATTTTATCTAGATCTTTCTGAAATCCTTCTTTTACTTTTCCATCTTTTTCAATCCATGCTTTAGCAGCCTCATAGTCTGCATCTCCTTGAATAATAAGAATTTTTTCACCTAAACTCTTCACACATTCTCTCATCTTTTCAAAATTGACTTTATATAAGCCTGTTTCAGCATTTTTCTCAAAAGCACCATTTTCTTCAAAATAATAAAAACGCATCATATTTGCTTTCCCATGAGAACTGGCAACTCCAAATCTTGAAGAACGGAAAATGCTTGTAAAAAATGTTACATAATAATCCATTAAATCAACATCACCAAGTTCTCCCATCTCAAATAATTGATCTACAACAAATAAACCTAATATATCTGCTTTACCTTCTTCTATTGATGTATAACAATCTTTCAATGCTTCACGAACTGTTACATTTTTATCAGCAATAGTATAACTTAGACCCAAACCATGACCAACTTCATGGAACATTGTATTTGCAAAAAATGCATCAAAACTTAAATGTTTTCTCTGACTTTCATCAATCATAACATCAGCAATGGGAAGCAAGATCTTCTCAAATTTTGCACGCATTGAGTTTTTAAGCTGAAGTTTTCTGGAACCAACTTCTTTTCTAACCCACTCATCGTTTGGAAGATTTATTGCAATCGTTTTTGAGCCCGCATTACAATCACCAGCATAATACAAAGCATCATAAGCATTTAATTGATTACCTGATGCTCCCGGTGTTTCATTTTTGTATGCTTGTTCACATGGAAGTAAAGTTTGAAGTTTTGGAAGTAACGAAGTGTATTTTTCAAGTTTTTTGCTCCATTCTTTATCTTTAATAAGTATAAACGATTCGTGAGCTGCTTTATAACCATAAAGTGCATCTTCGTAATTTTCTATTGGACCAACAACAAAATCAATTGTGTTATCTTTCATTTCTAACCATGCAACATCACTTGCCCTGTAATCGTCAGTTAATAATGCTTCTGCTCTTAATTCAAGATATTTTTTCAAACCTGCATCTTCGGCAAGTTCGGCTGCTTGTTTGATTAATTCAACTGCTTTTTCCGTTTCTTCTTTAAAAGCTTCATGATACCAAGTTGATAAAAGTTCCCCATTTTCACCCTTACTAATTATTGTATATAAACTTGTTTTATTTTCATCTCCAAATGCATCAAATTCTTCTTTTGTCATATCTTGTGGATAAAACCCTGAACCTGCAGGTTTTTCTCCAATACCATCAATAAATGATATATTTCCATCTAATCTTCCCCATGGACCATAGTTTATTTCATAAAACTTTTTCGTAGCTTCGTCTGCATCAGAAATTTTTTCTTTATGGTATTTATATAAAACTTCCGTTTGATATATATCATTCATAATTTTTGCAGCTTCAAATAATAATGGAAGCATTTGCTTTTCTTTTTCAGTTAAAACAGATAGATCTGTTGTTAGCTTAAAAGAAGCATATTGTTCTACTTTCTTTTCCATTTCAGATTTTTCTACTATTAGTGAATCCTCATCTGTAATATTTTCATTTTGCTGTGATGAATTACATCCCCAAAAAGCAATAATTGAAAATAATACCAAACCAATTAGACTTGTTCTAATATTCATTTTAAAAAATTTAATAAGTTAAACAATGATTTTTATAATTCTAGAATTTCAGCACCTTGTTCAAAAACAATATCACGGGGAATTCCTGCTTCTGAAATTTTAGTAAGGTCGTTTCTTAGGTTTTCATTAACAAACCCCATTTCCTTAATCAATTCTTTAGCAGCATTGTAATCGCCATTCCCCAATATTACTAATGAGGTTTGAGTTAGCGAAGCAAGTGATTTTTTCATTTTTTCAAGATCAATAATATATTTTCCGTTAGTTTCATTTCTTGAAATTGCGCCATTTTCAATAAAATGATTGAAAGTAATCATATTGAATTCAGCTTGTACCTCAGATAAACCAAATCGAACTGATCTGAATATATCTGCTACAAATGTTACATAATTATCTAAAAGTTCTTTGTCGTTATGTAATCCTAAATCGTGTAATTCTGTAATGAATTGCATACGGATTATGTTAGCTTTAAGTCCGTTAATTGTATTGTAATGTTCTTTAAGAACATCTTTAACTATAAAACCATTATCATCAATAGTTTTTATAACATTTAATCCATCAACAATTTCATAAAATAAATTGTTTTCAAGAAATGCTTCAAATTTCACGTTTTCAAGTTGAGAATCATCAATTACTGTTGAGGCTATGGGTTTAAGAATTTTATCGAATTTAGCTTGTGTAGCGTTTTTAAATATAAGGTTTTTATTTCCTTTTTCCATAATAATTCTACCATCCTTAGGTAAATTTATTGATATCGATTTTCCTCCTGTATTGCATAAGCCGGCATAATAAATCGCATCGTAAACACCAATATCCGAAGCACTTCCAACAATATTCTTCTTGTATTTATCCTCTACAGGAATATTACTAATTAGTTTAGGAACAGAATTGGCATATTCCATAAATATTTTACTCCAGTCATTATCTTTTAATAATATAAATGCCTCGTAAGAATTCTTTGTATTAATAAAACGATCTTCTGTACATTCAATTGCACCTATAATAAAATCAATATTATTATCACTCATATCCATCCATGCAATATCACTATCGTAATAATTGTCGCTTAATAATGCTTCTGCTCTGAGTTTAAGGTATTTTTTAAAGTTTTCGTTTTCTGAAAGTTCAGCAGCTTGATTTAATAATTCAGCAGCTTTGCTTAATTGTTCATTGTACGCTTTATGATATGGAATTGTGTACATTTCTCCATTTGCATTGCGACGTAAAAGTGTAAATTGGCTCAACTTATCTTCAAATTTCATACTTATAAAAGGGAGATATTTAACGTCAGAAGGGTAATAGTTTGCTCCAATTGGCTTTTTCCCATATTTTTCAATTATTGTTTTATTTCCATTTAATCTGTCCCATGGTCCATAATTAATTTTTATATATTTTAAAGTGTCTTCGTCACCAATACTGTTAAAAAGATCTTCTTTGTTACCAAATGTTTGGTCCCAGTATATCTCATCAATAATTTCGGAAGCTTTAATAAGATGTTTTATCATTTGCTTTTCCTTTTCAGATAATTTACTTATGTCCGCATCAAGCTTTACTGAAGAGTATTCTGCAACTTTTTCTTGTATTGTGAGTTCTTTTATAAGCACTTCTTCCGTTTGACCATCTTCCGATATTTCTTCATTTGTAGTAGATTTACAAGAAATAAAGAAAACAACAGATAGTAATAATATAACTGATAATAAATGTTTTGTATTCATTTTAATGAAAATTTTATTTGAAATTAACTAACTTGCAATTTAATATTCTTTTTTTAATAAAATCAATAATATTTTAATTTAATTACTCAACATTGTCATCATCTGCATAAAACTTAAAGCCTAATCGCTTGCCTGTTTGTATTTTAGATTTATTTATTTTTTCTTTCATTTGTGCAACTGATACTATTTTAACATTATCGTAGGGAGGAACAAAAAGATCGAAATCAAGTGAATATAAAATAGCTGATTCAATAATGTTTTTAATTGCATCTTTATCTATTATTGAGTCTTCAAAATTATTATATAAAAATCCAAGTTGTCTTTTTCCTTCAACAAAATAATGATTGTCTTTATTAATAAAAATTCTTGCAATTAAATAGCCTATATCATCTAGTCTGTTATATTTAAATGAATCAGAAAGAAAATTGTAAATATTAATAATGCCTGAATAAGTGCTCATTACATTATCCTGCACATAAGATGTTTTCCATATTCCATGTCCACGATCAAATTCAAATATATTTGAGTGCATATTAAATATTAAAAGATCTCCGGCAACCTTAATCTCAGCTTCAAAAGCTCCCCTGTCTTTATATTCTAAAATTACTCGTTTGTCAACTTTAAGCGATTTATTGTACTCTTTAACAAGTTCTTGAAGCACATCTTTAAGTATTTTAAAAATTTCAGTAATGTTTTTGTAAACTTGTTGTTTAATATTAGATTTATCTTGTAATGTTTTCAAGATAAGTTCTTTTGCTGTTGGTTTATTTTTCATTTTTTTCAATTAATATGCTTTAGCAAATAATACTCGTCTATTTGATGGTTTTCCTGTATAAATACATCGTCCTTTTTCTTCCTTATTATTTATAGGTATACATCTTATTGTCGCTTTTGTTTCATTTTTTATTTTATTTTCTGTTTCTGGTGTACCATCCCAATGAGCCAAGATAAAACCTCCCTTATTATTGATTATTTTTTTAAATTCCTCATAATCATCAATAATGTGAGTATTTTCCATCTTGAAATTTTTAGCTTTATTATAAATATTATTTTGAATTTCTTCCAATAATTGTTTAATATATTCCGATAAACCTTCTTGTTTAATTATTTCTTTACTTAATGTATCTCTTCTTGCAATTTCAATTGTGCCATTTTCAATATCTCTTGAACCAATAGCTAACCTAATAGGAACACCCTTAAGCTCATACTCTGCAAATTTAAACCCCGGTTTATGGGTATCGCGATTATCATATTTCACCGAAATATTATTTGCTTGCAGTTCATTTTTTATTTTTTCAGCAACTTTATTAACTTTTTCAAATTCAGTATTACCCTTATATATAGGCACTATAACAACTTCTATAGGAGCAAGTTTTGGTGGCAACACTAAGCCTTTGTCATCAGAGTGTGCCATAATTAATGCTCCTATTAATCTCGTTGAAACTCCCCATGAAGTAGCCCAAACATAATCAAGTTTTCCTTCTTTTGAAGCAAACTTTACATCAAAAGCTTTAGCAAAATTTTGTCCTAAAAAATGTGAAGTTCCGGATTGAAGAGATTTTCCATCTTGCATTAAAGCTTCAATTGCATATGTTTCTATTGCTCCTGCAAATCTTTCATTTTCGGTTTTTGTTCCAATTATAACAGGTGTAGCCATCCAGTTTTCTGCAAAATCAGCGTATACATTTATCATTTGCAAAGTTTCTTCCATTGCTTCTTTTTTAGTTGCATGTGCAGTATGCCCTTCCTGCCATAAGAATTCTGTAGTCCTTAAAAATAATCGAGTCCGCATTTCCCAACGAACAACATTTGCCCATTGATTAATTAAAATTGGAAGATCTCTATATGACTGAATCCATTTTTTATATGTATTCCATATTATAGTTTCTGATGTTGGTCTTACAATTAATTCTTCTTCGAGTTTAGCATCTTCATCAACTACAATCCCCTTCCCATTTTCATCCTTTTTTAATCTGTAATGAGTAACAACTGCACATTCTTTTGCAAAACCTTCAACATGATTTGCTTCTTTACTAAAAAAAGATTTAGGAATAAATAATGGGAAATAGGCATTTGAATGTCCAGTATCTTTAAACATTTTATCAAGTGCAGCTTGCATTTTTTCCCAGATTGCATAACCATAAGGTTTTATAACCATACAGCCTCTAACAGCAGAACTTTCTGCAAGATCTGCTTTTATTACCAAATCATTGTACCACTGTGAATAATTTTTTTCTCTGTTAGTTAAATCTTTTGCCATATTATTTTTTGGTATAGTATTTGCTTTGTTAAAAAATGAATAAAATTTTATACAAAAAAACATAAAATTTTTATAATTTTACTATATTAAAATAAAAATTGGAGGAAACATCATGAAAACACTAATTAAAATACTAATCGTTCTGGCAATATTCTCTACAGCTTGTACAAGTTCGAGATATGCTGTTAATGAGTATGACGACATTTATTACTCACCTAAAGATGATCAAGTAGTTGAAAATACTACAACATCAACAACTGTACCTGTTTCAAATACAGAACCAACAGATGTTGATAATTACTCATCTTACGATGATAAAAATTATGAATATGGGAATGATGAACAATCCTACGATTCAAATACGGAAGAATATATAGATGATGAAGGAAATACTTACGTTACTAATAATTATTATGATGATGATTTTGATTCGGACGATTATTATGATTATGCTTATTCTTCACGTATTCGAAGATTTCACAGACATAATTATGGATATAATTATTACCATACTTATTACACAAACTCATACTGGTATAATAATGACCCGTATTATTGGGGATCAAGCATATATTTAGGTTACTCTTGGTGGCCAAGTTATTATGCATCTTATTATCCAAGTTATTATGGTTGGGGATGGTCTTATGGTTATAGTAGCTGGTATCGTCCTTATTCATATTATGGCTGGGGATATTATGGTGGATATTATGGTGGCGGATATGCACACGGTTATCATAACGGATACTGGGATGGTTATTATGATGGATCAAATGATTACTACTATAACAGTCATGATAATAATAATTATTACTACGGACATAGAGAATCAAGTGTAAGTAATGGAGCAAGAGGAAATGATGGAAGCACCCCAACAAACTCTAGTGGAACATATAACTCATTTGCCTCAAAATATAATAATGAAGTTACTGCTAAACCTGCATTGGGTAATTTAGGAAGTATTAGTAATGGAAATAATTCAACAATTGAATCAAACAAAACACCCATTAGCGTAAATTCAAATACAGGAACAATTAGTTCAAGTAAAACACCTGTTAGTGTAAATTCAAACACAGGAACTATTGGTTCAAGCAAAACACCTGTTAGTGTAAATTCAAACACAGGAACTATTGGTTCAAGCAAAACACCTGTTAGTGTAAATTCAAATACAGAAACTATTGGAACTAGTAAAACACCAACAAACACAAATGTGTCAAATGGTAAAGTAAATGTTCATACATATACTAAACCAAATAGTAATAGTGGAAATAAATTTAATAATTCTAATACAAATCATACTAGACCTAACAATACATCAACAAATAAAAAACCTAATAATTCAAATTATACCAGACCTAACAATACGTCAACAAATAAAAAACCTAATAGTTCAAATTATACCAGACCTAACAATACGTCAACAAATAAAAAACCTAATAGTTCAAATTATACCAGACCTAACAATAACTCAGGTTACGCAAGACCGAATAGCAATTCTGGATATACAAGACCAAGTTCTAGTTCTTCAAAATCAAATAATTCTTACACAAGACCAAGTTCTAGTTCTTCAAGGTCAAATAATTCTTACACAAGACCTAGTTCCAGTTCTTCAAAATCAAATAATTCTTACACAAGACCTAGTTCCAGTTCTTCAAAATCAAATAATTCTTATTCAAGCCCAAGTAAGAGCTCTTCAAGCAGAAGTTCTTATTCAAGTCCGAGCAGGAGTTCCTCAAGCAGAAGTTCTTATTCAAGCCCGAGCAGGAGTTCTTCAAGTAGAAGTTCCAGTTATTCAAGTCCAAGCAGAAGTTCTAGCTCTAGTCCAAGCAGAAGTTCTAGCTCTAGTTCAAGTAGGAGTTCTTCAAGTTCAAGAAGTAGCAGTAGTTCTTCAAGAGGTGGCAGAAGATAATAATTTAAGTAGATAAACATTTTAAAAAGAAAAATGATGAAAAAGATATTAAGTTTTACAGCATTAATTGTACTAACAATCACAGTTCTGACAGCACAAAATGAAGTAGATGCTTTACGTTATTCGCAATCTTTTCATGGAGGCTCTGCAAGATTTATGAGTATGGGTGGAGCATTTGGAGCATTAGGTGCCGATCCATCTACTTTAGCAATAAACCCTGCAGGTATAGGTGTTTACCGCAAATCTGAATTTACTTTTACTCCTACTTTTTATCTTGGAGAAACAAGTTCAAATTTTATGGATAACATTTCTGTTGATCATAAATACAATTTTAACTTTAATAATATGGCAATAGTTGGTGTTTCTAATACTGGAAATAAAGATGGCTGGATAAGTGTTAATTTTGGATTTGGGTATAATAAAGTAAATAATTTCAACAACAGAGTTGTAATTGAAGGACAAAACAATGATAACTCGATTACAGATTATTTCGTTGAACTTGCAAATGGAAATACTTCGGATAATTTAAATTTTTTTAATGAAGGTCTTGGTTGGGATGCTTATTTAATAGACCATGACATAAATGACACAACTAATACAACTTATCAAAGTGCGTTATTAACAAGAGGAGTACTTCAATCAAAATCTATAACCTCAAAAGGCTCAATTGGTGAATATGATTTCTCAATTGGTGCAAATTATGATAACACGCTTTATTTTGGTGCAACGGTAGGAATTGTTGGAATTAGATATAAAGAAGATTCAGAATTTTCTGAAGAAGATCCTGATACTATGATATATGATTTTAAATCTCTCACTTATAGACAACACCTTTTAACAAGAGGAACAGGATTTAATTTTAAGTTTGGGTTATTATACAGACCTGTTGATTGGATTAGAATTGGTGGAGCAATTCATACTCCAACTTTCTTTACTTTAACCGATAAATATAGTAGTGAAATGCTATCAGACTTTGAATCAACAAAATGGTATGTAGATTCATATAGTGGTGATACTGTTATATATGATGAACAATTAATAGAATCTCCTGAAGGAATTTCAAATTATCAATTGACAACTCCATTCAAGGCTATTGGTAGTTTAGCATTAGTAATTAAAAAAACTGCAATTATTAGTATTGATTATGAATTTATAGATTATTCATTAGCCAGACTAAGGGATGATAAAGATCCTTTTATAACTGAAAACAATAGCATCCAAAATCATTACACAATTGCAAATAATATTCGTGCAGGTATAGAATATAGGTATGGTCCATTTAGTTTTAGAGGCGGATATGCATTATATGGTAATCCATATAACACGGCAGAAGTTGATAATGATGGAACAATAACTGCATATTCCGGAGGTTTTGGAATTCGTGATAAAGAATTTTATTTTGATATTGCTTATGTTTACACAACAAAATCTGAGAAGTATTATATGTATAGCCCTGATGTTGTGAGTATTGATGCAGCTACTTTAAACGCTACTACAAGCAGAATAATGGCAACATTCGGGTTTAGATTCTAAATTTATATTATTACTAAAAAAAGGGAGTTTTACTCAAGGGTGGTCGGAAGAAATTCCGACCACTTTTTTTATGTTTCAAAGAAGGCATCAGGATTTCCCCCACATTTTATTATAATTAAAGCAATTGCTAAATCTCTGACCTCCATTTTAAACCTTCTTTT
>Ga0307990_1002589_pt1 | contig 14383 bp, 7 predicted proteins | sample EllFjometagen129_FD_203168 | JGI IMG/M metagenome (GOLD analysis project Ga0307990, IMG submission 203168) | Marine microbial communities from Ellis Fjord, Antarctic Ocean - #129 | ecosystem: Environmental > Aquatic > Marine > Unclassified | place: Southern Ocean | collected 2014-10-08
GAGGGGTCGGTTCCGACATGACAGGTTGCGATTCCTTCCGCACTCCGCTGATTCAGCAGCGCCAGCGAACCCTCCGGATTTATTTTCAGCGCGACAACACTTCCGGTTCCGGAACCTTCCTTCTTCGAAGGAGCCGCAACGTATAGAACCGGCAACACGGGATGAGCGGCGAGAAAGCTGGCGTTCTCCATTTCGTAGACCTGTTCAAGTCCGGAAAGCGTTCCCGTTTGAGCGTCGAATTGCCCGACATAGATGCCTCCGCCACCGGTTGCGAAATAAACCCGGCCAGCCTGTGCTGCGGTGGCGAGCAGAAGAATGGAAAGAAAACTAATGATGTATTTCGTTTTCATGGCGTTTCCTCTTTCTATGCTTTTCCTTAAGTCGAGACGGATATGCCTCCCAGACTTCACGGTATCTTTGAGATCTCAATCTGAGGCGCAGGGTATCATCACATTCAAATTTTTCCAATGTTTGGAAAAATAACCGCCGATTTTCCACTGCCGGTCAGCGTTTCTTTTTCTTCTGAGGTGATGACGTCTCTTCGGGCAGTATTACATTCTTCCCTTGAATCCAGCACTGTCGCGCAAATTCAAGTTGTTCTTCCACCTGCCCCGGCGCCGTTGCGTTGTCCGCAAGTGAGGCCGCGGCGAACAGGCCCGGCAGAGTGAGCCACAAAACTCATCGAGTTAATTTGCTCACGGGAGTTCCAGCGTCGTTGACGGACTCTCCACTCCGTCGACCTTAACCGGAATAAACTCATGCAGGAACGGCCGCTGACCCGCGATGCTCCAAAGCCGGAATCCCATCGGCCGCTTATCAAAGTTTTTACTAGTCGTTTCACCGTTGACCAACTGGATGCCCTTGTAGTCGTTTATAATCAACCGGTGCGTGTGCCCGCCAAGCATCGCCACCACGCCGTATGGTTCAAAGAGAGCCAACAGCTCGGCTCGCTTTGCCTGGGGCAGGTTACTGTATTTTTCGCTCTCCATCGGTTGTTCGAGAAACAGCGGATAGTGACCGACCACAAATACCGGAGATTCTTTCTTTTTGGCCGCTGCGAGCGTCTGCACCAACCAAGCATCCTGCACCACGGTTTCGCCTGCCAGCGGGCCTTTCCATAATTGGGTATTCACGAGAGCAAATGTATACCCTTTGTGCTCGAAGGAGCTGTGATCCGCACCGATCACTTCTCGATAGTTCCGCAACGATTCCTTTGAGGGCTCATTGCCGACATCATGGTTTCCGGGCACACAGTAACACGGGACCGTAAAGGCGGATTTAATGCGTTTAAAGTCGGAAAATGATGCGGCGTTTCGATCGTGAACCAAGTCGCCACAAATCACTACAAAATCGGGATTGAGTGCATTAATCTGCTCAACGGCCCGTGTAAAGGTGTCTACATCATGCTGATAGCCGCCCATTCCTAATTGGGTATCGCAAATCTGAACAAACGTAAACGGTTGCTTCTTTGTCGCTGTGGCACACGCGGATTGCATCAGCAGGATGATTCCCACCCCGATTAACTTCATCGCACTTTGTTTAAAAACTCGTCGCATCATCATTTCACCCTAATCCCTACCATTGGGTCAGGCTCCCGGTCGATACGGACCGCGGAGCCGAGCCGTTCTATTTAGTTGAAGTCATACTTCAAAATATTCGCAATTACACGGGCATCGATGGGATCAAAATCAATCGCGTCGATTCGCAGCTCACTCACCAGCACACTCCCTTTACCCAGTTTAACCTTGAACAGGGGCACACCGCCGATTTTTCGATAATCGAGCGGGGTTTTAAGATAGCCGTGCCATTGCAAGGTTTCCGCGAGAGCGGTGACCTGATTATTGAAGCGATCGAGGCTAAACCGCCCAGTTGCTGCGTACGGAACCTCTCTGCCGTCAGAGAACCAAGCCAAATCCAGAGGACTCAACCCGTCGAACACGGCGCTCTCTTTGCGGTTCATCGTGACGATTTCCTGACGACAGGGCTTATACCCTTTGACCCATTCGGGCAACAGCTTGGCAACAGCCTTCCGATTGTTGAGCAGGATCGCATTTCCGCCGTCTTCCACAAAAGGCACGATCTTTTGATAATCAGTGACACGCTCGGTTTCGGCAACAATGAGTGTGCCTTTTTTACCGACCAGATCGGCGACCGTGGACACCGCTTTAACCCTCAGACCATAGAATTTCGCAAGTCGTTTCGCGGTCCCGTCCCCGTCCACCATATAATAGGGTCCTTTCGTCGCGGCATCCGGCGCTTGTGCCCATTTTTTCTGAGCCACAATCACATCATATTCGTTTTTCGAAACCTGTACGCCATCCACCATCACGCGCAGAACGAGTTGCCCGTCAATGCGCTCTGCCCCCAACGCTTTCGGAATCTTCAAGGCGAGCGTCTTCTTGCTGGTCTTATAATAATCGAGCGACGGATAGGTCAACTCTTCAGAGGCAACAACACGACCGTCACTCACCAACTGGCAGATCACTTTCGGGTTCTTCAAGGTGCTAAAGGTTTCATCTTCATTCACCAGCGTAATATCACTCTTCAGTGTATCCCCGGCATAGAAGTGACGGCCCCAGAGTTCCGCACTGGCCAGAATCGGCTCATACGCCAGCTTCAGCCTGCGAGCCGTCAGCATGGGCGATACCTGATTCACTTCGTGGTTATTATAGAACCAAGTGTGGAACGCAAAGATCATCAGTCCATTGCTTCGCTCATGCTCAACGCGTCTGAACATTTCAACCAGTTCCTTGGTCAGCATACTGTGGCGACCGATGAAATAGATCGGATCACTCTCCTCGTACGCATCCTTCCCGACCGTTGTCTGTGGGGTCTGGTGAAGGAAGAGGTACGCTCTGCTCGGCAGCGCATCATCCGCACGCGGATACCCGGTAGAAATCTCCTGCCCCATCAATGCACGCCCGGGCGTATTATAGTTCTTCCCGAACTCTCCGTTCATAAAATGGAACACGCTTTCGTTGTACCAGTTGAAGTAACCGTGCGGATCATCTAGATCCCCTTCATCGAGACCGTACTTCAAAATAATCCGCTCATATCGCCCATTTCTCACCAAACTTTTACGATAATAAGCGGAATCTGCAACCACGGGTCGGGTCGGGTCGAGTTGGCGAACCACCTGCATCCCTTCGGTTAGGATCTGCCCTTTCTCGGCGATCACATCATCTTCACCGCCAATCACGTAAAACTTCATTTCATTATTCATCGTCCAGAGAAAAACCGCCGGGCGGTTTCGGTTTTCTTTTACCAATGCGCCCATCTCCCGCTTCCAGATCTCGATCGCCTCATCGCTCGGCGTGTCCCGAAGCATCAGCCACGGATACGGCCCTTCAAAGGAGATCAGTACACCGGTCTCGTCTGCGGCATCCAGCCACTGTTTTGAATACGGGCTGCAGTGTGTCCGGGTCGCAACCACATTGTGCTCCAATGCCAGCTCCATAAACTTCTTCGCCAGCTTGTCATCATACGGTTTCATATGCCCCGGCATATGATTGGCGCCCCGAAACCAATACGGCTTTCCATTCAAAAGGAACTGATCACCGCGAACTTCAACCGTACGGAATCCAACCTGATCCGTGATCTGGTCGAGCACATCCTGATCCTGTGTAACCGTGAACGAGATATTGTAAAGGTTCGGCTTTCCCGGTCCCCAGAGTTTCGGAGAAACGGTAGGCGTCGAAAAGGTTGTCGTGCACGTTTCGTTGGTTGCCAGCTGTTTTTCTTCGACCACACCGCCGCAGAGCAGCGAGCCGTCAGCTTTGTTTTCAATCTCATAACTCAGCGTCACATCCTGCGCCTGATCACTGTAGTTGGCAACCGTCACATCAATTTCTGCGCCATCCAAAGCGGGTCTAAAGTAGAACTCTTCCAGCTTCACCTTCTCGGTGATCACCAGCGTCACATCACGCCAAATTCCTGCCGGACTGTTGTTATAGAAGCCATGAGGAATATGTTTATGTATCAGCTTTTCAGCCTTCTGACTCGTACCCAGATCCAGGTCCTTTCCTTCTTTGGCTTCCGCGATGATATTCCAAGCAGCGGCATAGTTGTCATCAACCGTAGCAGCGACCTCGGAGGATAATTCATCTTTCCACTGCTTCCACACCTGGATGGCAATCACGTTTCGGCCCGGCTGTACCCGATCCGTTACATTGATCTTCTGGGGAGAAAACATTCCAATGTGATCCTGAATTTTCTGCCCATTAAAATAAACCGCACTAATCAGAGCGATCCCGTCAAAGTCGATCACGACCTCTTTGGACCCGATCGTTTCAGGGAAGTCGATATAGTGCCGATACCAGGCCGATTGCGTGCCGCTAGAATCAAAGGTGTAGCTTTCACAGCGCGCCTCTTCAAGACGGTGCAGTTTATCATTCTGCCCCTTATTCAACCGGCCATCCATTTTTTCGCCTTCCAGCCAGGCCGCAAAGGGAACCCACAAATTGGGCACATCCATCACATGCGCCTGACTGTCGTCGTAATCCACCGCAGCCACATCTCCCTCGGCCTCCTGCTCAGGAATAAAGAGCCAGTTGCCGTTCAGCGGAAACTCGTTACGCTCTTTATACAGCAACGGAACATAAAACGGGCGATACGCACTACGCTGCCGTATGCGTTTTGCCTTCTTGTCCTCTTGGGTCAGCTTAATAACCGGACGTTTTTTAACGCCGTCTAGTGCGGACGCCTCAACCGGCGCAACACGAACCGAATCAAACTCGGTCGGAAGATAGCTTCCGCCCAGTGAAATTCCACCGGCAGAAATCGGAGCGTCTTTATCATTAACCAGAATGCGCGGCTCTTTTTCATCATTCAAATAAACCGCAATCTTCTCTCCAGCTACCACGACCTTCATATCGTACCAGACACCCGGAGCCGGCGTAAAATCGAGCGGGATCTCATCCAGCATTTTGTCGTATCCCTCCGCGCCGTAGCGGGCGAGATAGAGCTGATTGTTTGCACCGCCGCGAAGAGCAACGACATAGCGATAATCGCGGTTGTGATGCCTGAATCCGGCCCAGATCTGAACCTGGCGAGCCGTCTTAGGAGCTCTTGCACGAAAGGTCATAGCATAATTGTTCCAATGTTCGTCACCCGTGGAAACCCATCCATCCGTAACACGCAACACACCATCCTGAATGGCAAATTCACCACGATCAAATGTCTGCCAGGTTCCATTCTCAATACTGTCTACAGCAAATGAATCGTTAAATTCCGGGAAATCAAACGTCTTGCCGGTTTTATCTTCCCCTATCGCAGCGCAACTCATGACGCCGGAAAGCACCAACATGACCGTTAAACACAATTTACTTTTCATAATTCCCTCTATATTAACCTGATTTTTGACCGATAAAACGATTTACTCTAGCAGACATCAGATCGGCAAGCCCAGTCAATATTCAACCCGTCCGCAGCATTGCAGCAATGAATTATTCGGAGGCCGTCGAGTTCTCCTCTGTAATATTGAGGGTCGAAGGATCAATACGAAGCCGGCGCCACGTTTTTTGTTCACTGCGCAAACGCACACCCACATCAATGAATTTGTCGGAAACTGTTATTAAGCCATACCCCGATGTATTGGCCATTTCGAAGTAGCTCACGAAGGGTTTTTCTGCACTCAGAAGTTCTCTGCGCGCGTCTTTTGTTTTCGCATCAAACTTCGGCTCAAGATCAACCAGCTCCGGAACATACGCGTCCACTCCATCAAGCAGTTTCACATCGCCTGCCCTTCTATCGACCACGCTATTCATCGCCAGTTGAACGAAAAAACCATTCTCGGTTATTCGACGAACAACCGAGTAACGATGCAAATGGCCGCACAGAACAATTGCATGGTATTCACCCAGCAGGGAAATCAGTTTTTCGCGTTGAGGCCGCTCCTTATCACGAGAAAAAACATACCATTGCGCCCGCGCGTTATATGGAACCACAGGCTCATGAACGATGAAGAACACCTGTCTTGCAGGATTTTGGATCAGCACTTTCTCGAGCCAATCCAGATCGGGCTTATACGCATCGAAGAAAACAAAAAGATCGTTCGCGTGTTTAATGGTGTAGGACGTACCACGGATCGGTGCGTCCACCTGTGCTCCGAGCCATGGCACAATAACATCGGAATACGCCCGGCTCGCGCCGGGTCCAGTAATATCATGATTGCCTTTTGTGATCAGGAATGGGATGGATCCCGCGTAAGGCGTCACGAACGCGATCGCCTCATTGAATTGCGACACCTGGAGATCATAATTCCCGCAGAGCCCTTCGACAAAGTCGCCCACCTGTATAATCGCGAAAGGCGCGATTTTTTGATTTTCCAACGCATTGGAAACCGCCTTGAGAAGCGCAGGGCTGTTTCGTTTGGTTATATCGCTGTAGTTCTCAATTTGACGAATATCGCCGGGATGACTCGTTTTCACCCACGCCATATCGTGATGTTCAAGCCGGTCGAAATGCAGGTCACCAAGGAAAGCGAAACCATAGGCCTGCGTTTCATCGCGCAATCCAGACCGGGGGTTGACCTCCGCCGCTTCCACCAGTGCCACGACTATCAAACACAATGTAATAACCCACCACTTAGACATTCGTCACGTTCTCCTTATTTTCACGAAACCCTACCCTTCCGCAGCAATAAATCCGCGCACAAACGTAAGACTATGGGATCATCCAGCGCGATCTCGACCAACATTTCGGAAAGCGTGATCGACATCGCACCATCGTGTTCGATTTCAACCCACGAAGAACCCCAGCATTTCAGCGTGTCGTTCGGGAATTTTCACGTCTGATGAATCGGGCTTATTTCTGATCTGGATTTTCGGCGGCTGCCTTTAACTGCCCCATATAGGTGTAATCGCTGCACTTGAGCTGCGCGGCGAACTGCCAGTTCCCTCCACCTTGAACCACCTTGATCAAAAAATGGTTCCAGCCCTGCTTAATCGGCATCGTCTTGCAATCAATCATCCCGATATCCAAGGGACCGGTGCGAAACTTTTCGGACATCATTTCCCCGTTCAACCAAACTTTCCATGCGTCATCTGCCCCGCCGACAAAGTCGAGCTTAGGCATATCCGGCTCAATCAACAGATCGTCCAGCGGACGTGGACTCCAGAGCCAAAAGCTTACATAAACGACTGCATTGTCCATCGGCCCGCTCAACCCCATTTTCTTAAAATTGAAATCACCGGCTGAAGTCACCGATTTCATCGTCCACGGCATTCTTTTAGTCTTTGAATTCTCCACCGGATGGATTTTGGTTTCGCCGCCGATAAAATCGGTATCGAATGCGGCCTGCGCCGAGTCGGCCCCGAACGGCCCGCAAACCAGCGCCTTCTTCAGATAGCCATCCAGATCAAAGATTCCCGAGCCGGCATCCATTTCCACCGCACGCACCGGAATGCCCATGTTCTTGAACAGGGTCTTGAGGACCTCCATGCCCAAATCGGTCTGATAGAATTCAGTCAGGGTATTGATGATTACACGACCTTTTCCGACCTGACCGACAACCCACGCAGCACCGGCCGGTTTTTTCTCGCGCTCCGACCGCAGTAGCGCGGCAGTTTTGATCGACTCCGCCACCTTATTCCATCGCAACCAGTTGGCATCACATGCAGACAAAACCACCTGTCCGTTCTCAACAAACGACCCAGCAAGCCCATGCGTCATCACCGGTGTTTTCTGGATTTCACTAAAGTAAAAATCGGAGTGCTCCATGCCGGAAACCGCTTGCGCGGCGGATTGAACCAAAAGTGATGTCGCCTCGCGATCGGTCACCTCGACCGAATCGTTCAAAATTTGATTAAACGCCGTTTCGGTTTGCGGGGTAATCCCCCAGATCAACACATCACCGCCCTTGGCCAAAAGCGCCTTCAGGGTCGCGGCATCGTCCGCAGTAATTGCATAGGTACCATCCACCAAAACCAGTGAACTTTTCCGCAAAGCGGGCTGATCTGCCAAATCAATACCCCGCGCGGCGAGACGCGCCCGCAACCGTGAATTGTCGCCCCCCATGAAGGACGCATTCTCATACGTCGAACGCGGAGCCACAGCATCCCTACCATTGGCCTCTGGCGCCCCTGCCCACTTCGACGGGGCGGGACCTCCGGGCGCATTGGCCGCTTGGATGGCCTCATACATCGGCCAGGGTTTAAAGAGCGGAAGCGCCGGATCGTACCCCGGATTCAATGTGGTGCAATACGGCCCAATGCGTTCCGGCTGGACGCCCGGCTTCCCTTCAACATACTTCCGAGTCAAAAAGATTCCGTCTTCCATCGTCGGCGCGCGAGATGTGTCGGAGAGCCCCAAAGGAAGCGGCTCCAACGAGTACCAGGCAATATTAAAGACGCTCACATAGGAGGCCGCATGCTTCCGTTGCATCGCGATCAAGTCGTAACATTCATAGGCCAACCCTTCCATACGACCCAGTACCGATTCATAGGCCCGTTCGCCGTTGTATTTGGACACCTGTTTCGGCGTTCCGTAGTACGCCATGGAATGTTCCCCCACTCCCCATGGCTTCCCTTTTGAGCCCCACTTCTTCATGCCGTTTTCATCGCCGTAATGACCGACCACGGTCGGCAACGTGCCGTCTCCATCGTCATCGCCATCACCGGAAATCCACGGACGGGTCGGATCCAGTTCGTTCGCCAGCGCGACCCAGCGCGCCCAGGCATCGATCTGAACCGGCATCAGGTCGGGTCGCTTGAACACGTTCATGATGATCGGCCGATTTTCATTCGTTAAACTCCAGCCGAAGACCGACGGATAATTGCGGTCGCGCAGGATCAACCGTTTAAAATGCTCATCACTGTATTTCCAGAATTCAGCTGAATCGAAGCGCGGGCCGCCGTCACTGGCCCAGTTGGAGGTTTCCGATAGAACACAAATACCCATTTCGTCGGCCATCTCCATATAAAAACGGGGATACACCTGCGCATGCGGACGCACCGCGTTTCCGTTAGCCTCTTGAATCGCCGCAAACCACGCCCAGGCATAGCGACGGGTCATCTGCGGGATGCCTTGGAAATGCCACGAGTCACCGCGCAACTCCATCACCTTGCCATTGAGTAGCATCTTATCGCCCTCGAACGTCCATTCCCGCCAGCCGAAACGCTGGTATTTGCGATCGACATCTCCATTGGAATTTTTCAACGTGAGCGTCAGGCCATACAGATTCGGCGATTCAGGGTCCCACAACTTCAACGTCTTCTTCACCGGCACCTTGATCACAAGGGTCTTCGTCCCCTTGGCGCGGATATTCACCGACCGAGCCGGTATTTTCAGCACCTCCTCACCGAGCGAACTCTTCGGAACCGGCGCTTCCAGCACGGTTGTTCCAGCTTGATTCAGCCACTCCTGAATCGCTCCCTGCACCGAAATCGATTGCGTCTGCGCAGTGTCATTCTTGAGGGTCAGCTCCAGCTCCAACACGCCTTTAGACACGAGCGATTTAATATAGATATCCTCAACACGGACCTGCGGGCGGGCAAACAAATAAACATCCTGCCAAATCCCGGCAATATACTGCCCCCACATCGACCCCGCAGGAACAATGCGGCGCCCCACCGTACTGTTGTCATTAAATAGTTTGTGATGCCGAACCCCGACCTGAATTTCGACCTCAGATCCCGGAGCAGCAACCTCCGTAATATCGGCCTCAAACGGTAAAAACAAATCGAAATTAGACGCCACTTCCGTCCCATTCACTAAAACGACCGTCTGTCCGGCCACCGCCTCAAAGTGCAATACCACCTGTTTGTCTTTCCAGTCGACAGGGATCACAACCGTTTTTTTCATCCAGGCCATTTCGAAGGTTTCCCACGCGGCGGGATAGCTAGGAAAATCATGATGGTCTGGCCCATCCGAACGTTGATAGCCATTCACATTCCACGGAGAAGGAATTTTGATTTTCACATCATCCCAGCCATCCGCCTTCGCCGGCGGCAACTCGGGAGCAACGCCCTGATTACGTTTCCAATCGTTGGGAAGTTCCATCCCTTGAAACGCCCAAGTCCCATTCAGACAAATCTCATCGCGCAATGGTTTTTCCACACTAGAAACCATTCCTTTATTCGGGGCATATTCCCCGTCAAACGTTGTGCTTCCACAAGCGACTGCTGCCAACAACAAAACAGGTAAAATTCGCATTATCATTCGTCTTCTCCTTTTTTCAATCCTACGGACTGCGTCATCGCTAATACAGCCCTTCAACGAGAAATTCCGTAACAGGTTAAACGTTTTACCCTATTTCTAATTATCATGCCTTAACCATCCTCTCATTTACTAGCACAATAATCCCGACTACGAGATCCTTACGGACGGCCCAGGGTAATTGATGGGTGTCATTGCCCGCGGGATAGCGGACGTTAAATGTTCTCGTTGACGCCACGTTTCGGCTGCTGGCCGAATCGGCACTGGGTTTTTGTGCAACGTTGACCGATGAAACGATGACTTTAGCTACCGCGCCGGATAGGTTGCTTTTCGCCCTGTTTGTATTGGTTCTTTTTTACAACTGCCGCCATCAGATCAATTTACTGCGCCGCCGAAAATCCTTCTTCCAGTAGCTTGGCCATCTCCTTGCGCACCTTTTTGTATTCGGGGTTTTCGGCCAAATTATAATATTCGCCCTCGTCCTTCCGGTGATCGTAAAGTTCGGTTCCGGCTTCACCGTTGACGCCCCACTGAATATAGCGCCAGCGGTCGTTGCGAACACTGTAACCCATCAGCTTGCCGCGTGTCACCTGGGTGTAGGCGGCATTTTCCAAAACCTTGGAAGGATTCTCCAAAACCGGGCGCAGGCTTTTCCCAGACAGTTTGTGCGGAGCCTCAAGCCCGCACAGATCAATAAATGTCGGATAAAGATCGAGGAACTCAACGGTGGAATCGGTTGCCTGACCCATCGATTCGAGGCCGGGGACCCACATCATCAAAGGGGCGCGCGAGCCGAGCTCAAAAACGGTCACCTTATTCCACCAACCGTGCTCGCCGAGGTGATAGCCGTGATCGCCCATGAGAAGGACAATGGTGCTGTCCCACAACTTCAACCGATCCATCTCTGCAAACACCTTGCCGACCTGCGTGTCGGTGAAGGTGGTGCAAGCGTGATAGGCACGTTTAAACTCCCGGCGGTCGCGATCATTAAACGAGCTGAAGCGGTCATAATTATCCGGAATCGATTTTTCCAACAACGGTGTGCGGTCCTCCGGCTCTTCCGCCAGCTTCACTTCATCCAACGGGTAGAGGTCGAAATATTCCTTCGGGGCAAAAAACGGGTCGTGCGGCTTATGGAAACCGACCCCGATGAAGAATGGGTTATCGTGATTTTCCTCCAGCACGCGCACGGCTTCTGCGGCAATCATGCCATCGGGCTGCGCCTCGTCGCTGCCCTCAGCAGCCAGCCATTGTGCCCAGCCAATTGAGCCATCGCCCAGCTTGCGTCCTTCTCCGGTGTTTCCAATCTTCGGATTATTCCCCAGCGCCTTGAACTGATGATCATAAGAAAGATCATCGCGAAATTGAGTTTGCCTGCCGTTTTCATCCACCCCCACATGAAGAATTTTGCCAATGCCCGCTGTGAAATAGCCATTGTTGCGGAAAAGCTGAGGTAGCGTCACGATGTCCGGCCATTTTTCGCGTAGCGCAACTCTGTTGGAAAGAATGCCCAGTTCATCGGGCCGCTTGCCCGTCAGGAAGGATGCGCGACTGGGATTGCAGACCGGATACTGGCAATAGGCGTGTTTAAACTGCACCCCCTTAGCGGCCAGCCGGTCAATGTTTGGCGTGAGCATTTCATCAACTCCATAGCATCCGACCTCCGGCCGCAGGTCGTCGATGGAAATGAACAAGACGTTCATCGGCTTCGCGGATGCCACGCCGACGAGGAGGAACCCGAGGCTACAAATCATTACTGAAATCATTTTTTGTTTCATGTGCTTCATGCCTTTCATTTATTTGACGTTTCCTCTGCGGGAATTATGCGGATCAGGAACATCTGTCGGGTTCCGTTTTCAGCAATGCCAGGAACTAAAATGGCGTCGTTAGTTCGGTTCCAACGCGGAGCCGGATCGATTCGGATGTTTCCACTTGAGTTCCCTTTATAAATCCCCTCGCTAAAGGCGAATGCGCCGTCGCCGCGCCGATACACGGTGTAATAGTTCTTGTCGCCTTTCTTATATCCGTTAGCAAACCAGCGACCATCTGGAGACAGCGAAATGTCGCCTTCAGGATTAGGGAAGATTTGGGGGGTTCCCCATTGCTCGACCCCTTTTTTTGTATCCACATCATAGACAATCTGATTCTTTCCCTGCCGGCCAATCAGCAGGCTGCCTTCCGCCCATTCGGGGTGCCCGCCGATAAAGTCCTGCGTCATCAGTCCCGTGCCGTCGGCGTGAATTGAGCACGGAACGTTGATGCGTTTCTCCCCTTCGGGAATACTTTTCTTGCCGCTCCATCCTGCTCGCACGATGAAATAGATGCGGTTGCAATCTCGATTCCAGAGGGTGTGGTTAATGAACAGTCCGGTATGTTTCAGATCCGGCTTTTCTTCCGTCAACAGCTCTTCCAGTTGGCGATAGGAGACCAACAGCCGCTGTTTGCCCGTTTTAATATCGACGATGAACATACCATCATTTTCCGGCGCGGGCTCGTCCTTCGACCAGTCCAGCGCGCCGGGATAACCGGTCACCAAGCGCAGGCGCGCCAATCGACCGTAGTTCAGTCCGAGCCAGGCAGAGCCATCGGCCGCCACACCGCCGTTGCCGATCGGCGTATCCTCATAGCGGTACTCGCGAACGCGCTTTCGTTTTTCCACATCATAGAGAACCGTAAACACCTTGCCGCTCTCAACATCCCGGTCGTTAAAGAAAAATTGCGTCTCCGGGACCAGCGGATTCCAGTAGAACATCGTTCCCTGCTGCGGGTTCCACGCATGCGTTTTGTCAATCCGGATGATCTGATTACCGTTCTGAGTATCGATCAAGATGATCGTGGCGGCCTCGGTGGGCTCGGGCATCCGATCGATCCGATCGATCTCCATCCCGAGAATATATCGTCCGCTCGCGTTCCACGGAATCGTCTGGCATTGGCCTATATACCCGAAAAAATGATGCTTTTCGCCGAAAGTGACCTGCTCGATCACTAGGTCGAATGGAACGGACGCCGCCTTGGCGCCGGGCAAACACCACATGCATAAAACCAAAACAAATGATCTCGTTATCTTCATGCTCATCCTTCTTTTTGAATCCATATCCATCAATCGGTGTATGCCCTGTGTTTACAGGATCCCGGTCGGTGTCTGCACAAACAGACACCCCTCTTTTATAAAGAAAAGAATTGTATCAGACCCGAACATATCGCGATGGTTACACAGTGCCAAAAAATGGTGACTCCGCGACATCCACATCGAAAAGTGATTCTGCACCAAATGATTATGATGACCCCGCAACCATCAAGGATAAATCAACAGCAGCCGGCTCACTTCCATATTCTTCCTCTTCATTATTTTCCAATGGTTGGAAACCCCTCTTCCAGCTTCTTGGCCAGTTCTTTGCGACAAACGTTCTAAAAGCTTCAGATTAGCCCGGGTTCACTGGCGTTGAAAAGGGTTCTGTTCCGTCTCCGTGCTATGCGGTATTAAAATGTCTAAGGGGATGGATGCCGTTTTTCCGGCCTTCAACGTCAAGAGGTGGGTTCTATTTTTGTATACCACGTTTATTGTGCCCGTACTTTTCGGCCCAGCCTGAATGACGACTTCAACCAGCTCGCCGTTTTCCCACTGAACATCGACGGTATAGTCGGCGCGGGCGCGCAAGCCTTTCACATGGCCATCGGGCCATTGATTCGGCAGGGCGGGCAGCAGTTTGATTTCATCGTTGTGGCTGTGCAGCAACATTTCAGCGATGGCGGCAGCAGCCCCAAAGTTACCGTCAATCTGAAACGGGGGATGCGAGTCCCAGAGGTTGTCCAAGGTGGATCGGGCAAGAATCGCATGCAGGTTTTCGTAGGCCCGTTTTGGGTCGAACAGACGTGCAAACATGCCAATGGTCCAGGCGCGGCTCCATCCGGTTTGGCACCGCCTTGACGCAGCCGCTCTTTAATGGATTTTTGAACGGCATCGCGCATGGCCGGATCTTCATCTAGATTAATCTGGTTGCCCGGATAGGTGCCTAATACGTGGGATATGTGACGATGCCCCGGCTCCTTTTCGCCAAAGGGCAGGCGCCATTCCATCAGTCGGCCATGACGATTCCGCCGGAGGGGTCGGTTCCGACATGACAGGTTGCGATTCCTTCCGCACTCCGCTGATTCAGCAGCGCCAGCGAACCCTCCGGATTTATTTTCAGCGCGACAACACTTCCGGTTCCGGAACCTTCCTTCTTCG
>Ga0307990_1002590_pt1 | contig 14377 bp, 11 predicted proteins | sample EllFjometagen129_FD_203168 | JGI IMG/M metagenome (GOLD analysis project Ga0307990, IMG submission 203168) | Marine microbial communities from Ellis Fjord, Antarctic Ocean - #129 | ecosystem: Environmental > Aquatic > Marine > Unclassified | place: Southern Ocean | collected 2014-10-08
TTTATCGTCTGAAATCTTGTGGCGTAAGTATTTTGATTGTTTTAATTATGCTGCGAGAAAAAAATATTAGAGAGCAAGAGGACTTGTTTTAGGAAAGGGCACTTTAGATGATTAATGGAAAAAAGATTATTGTTGTTTTGCCGGCGTATAACGCTGAAAAAACATTAGAAAAAACATATCACGAAATTCCAAAAGACATTGTTGATGAAGTTCTTTTGGTTGATGATAAGTCTAGCGATCAGACGGCTAAGTTGGCAGAATCCTTGGGGATTCCAACCGTTGTGCATAGCCAAAATCTTGGATATGGAGGAAATCAGAAGACGTGCTATAGGGAAGCTTTAAAAAGAGGTGCAGATATTGTTGTGATGCTTCATCCGGATTATCAATATCTTCCGAAGCTCGTTGGTCCGATGGCGTCTTTAATTGCTAGTGGAGTTTTTGATGTTGTTTTGGGTTCTCGAATTCTAGGAGGGTATGCTCCAAAAGGTGGTATGCCTATTTATAAATATATTGCTAATCGTCTTTTAACGGCATTTGAAAATATTTTAACCGGCCAGAAATTATCTGAATATCATACTGGTTTTCGTGCATTCTCAAAAGAGGTTCTCTTAGATATTCCTTTATTAGAGAACTCAGATGATTTTGTTTTTGATAATCAAATTTTAACGCAAATTTTTTATTTTGGATATCATATAGGTGAAATTACTTCTCCTTGCAATTATAATAAGGGATGTTCTTCGATTAGTTTTTCTAGAAGCGTGACGTACGGATTGGGTGTTTTAAAAACGACATTTGCTTATGTTTTGGCTAGGTTGAAAATGAGCAATAATATTATTTTTGATAAGAAAAAAGGGCAAAAAATAACAATATAGTCTATTTTTTGCGTTTAATCTTGCTTCATTGACAAAATCTGTAATTTCGATATAATATTCTCTCTATTAGCGAATTATCTTTATACGACATATGAATTTATGTAAACAGGAAGGAACCAAGAAATGAATAAAATGACTGTCAAAGATCTTGATATTCAAGGAAAAAAAGTTATTATTCGGGTTGATTTTAATGTTCCTCTAGATAAAAATCTTACGATTACAGATGATCGTCGTATTCAGGCATCATTGCCAACGATTAAATATGTGCTTGAAAATGGTGCCGCTAAGGTTATTTTAATGAGTCATTTAGGAAGACCAAAAGGAGAAGGGCCAGAAGATGAATTTCGCCTAACGCCTGTTGGTATTCGACTTCAAGAGCTTTTGGGTCAACCCGTTTTAAAATTGGATGATTGCATTGGAGATGATGTTAAATCTAAGATTGAGAATGCGCAAGAAAAAGTTGTTCTTCTCGAGAATCTACGTTTTTATAAACAAGAAAAGAAAAATGATCCAGAATTTGCTAAAAGTTTGGCTTCTTTAGCTGATGTTTATGTTGATGATGCTTTTGGAACAGCGCATCGAGCACATGCTTCTGTTGCAGGAATTACAGAGTATCTTCCGTCGGGAGCAGGGTTTCTTTTAGAAAAAGAAATTAAGTATCTTGGTGGTGCTGTAACAAATCCTAGAAAGCCATTTGTTGTTATTTTAGGCGGAGCAAAAGTTTCAGATAAGATTACATTGGTTGAAAATCTTCTTAAAAAAGCAGATTCTATTTTGATAGGCGGAGGAATGGCCTATACTTTTTTAAAATCTCAAGGAAAAAATGTTGGAAATTCTAAGCTTGAACCTGATAAGGTTGAAATTGCAGGCGAGCTTTTAAAAAAGGCAAAAGAAGTTGGTGTCAATATTGTTTTGACGACTGATTTTTTAGTTGTTGAAGATTATGACAAGCCAGAGACAAGAAAAATTGTTACAGATATTCCTGATGGCTGGGAAAGTTTGGATATTGGTCCAGAAACAAGAAAGAATTTTAAAGAAGTTTTATCTACAGCTAAGACAATTGTTTGGAATGGTCCTGTTGGTGTTTTTGAAGTTGATGAATATGCTGAAGGAACAAAAGAAATTGCAGAGTATATTGCAACGTTGAAAGATGTGACAAGCATTGTTGGCGGTGGAGATTCTGCTGCAGCTGTTAGTAAATTTAATGTTGAAGATGCCATGACGCATATTTCAACAGGTGGTGGGGCATCGCTTGAATTTCTAGAGGGAAAAGAATTGCCAGGAATTGCAGCACTTAAGGATAAACAAGTTTAATCATTTACCGTGGAGTTTATTGTGAGAAAAATCATTATTGCAGGAAATTGGAAATTAAATAAAACAATCTCAGAGGCAGTAGAGCTTGCACAAGCTATTAAAGATCAAGCTGTAGACGTAACAAATGTTGATATTGCTGTTTGTCCTGTTTTTACAGCAATTTCTGAAGTTGGAAAAATTGTTAATGGATCTAATGTTGGCCTTGGTGCTCAAGATGTTTATTGGAAAGAATCCGGAGCTTTTACAGGTGAGGTGTCAGCATCGCTTTTGAAAGATGCAGGATGCCAATATGTTATTATTGGTCACTCAGAGAGAAGACAGTATTTTGGCGAGACTAATGAGACTGTGAATAATAAGGTAAAGGCTGTTCTTGAAGCCGGACTAACTCCTATTGTTTGTGTTGGAGAAAATCTGGAAGAAAGAGAAGCCGATAAAGCGTTTGATGTTGTTAAAGATCATATTGAAAATTCGCTAAAAGGTTTTAGCGCTGATGAAATGAAAAAAATGGTTTTAGCGTATGAACCTGTTTGGGCTATTGGAACAGGTAAGACAGCTTCGCCTGAACAAGCTCAAGAAATTCATGCTTTTATTCGAGGTCTTTTAAAAGATATGCACGACGAGGATGTATCACAGGCGATGCGTATTCAATATGGTGGAAGTGTTAAACCAGAAAATGCTAAAGATCTTATGGGTCAAGAAGATATTGATGGAGCTCTTGTTGGTGGAGCAGCTCTTAAAGTTGATTCATTCGTAGGCATTATTAAAAATTGCCAATAATTAAATAGAAGGGAAATTGTATGTTTACATTTGTTCTTATTCTTCACACATTAATTTGTATATTACTTGGTGTTGTTATTTTAATGCAATCAGGAAGAGGCGGAGGCCTTACCGATGCGTTTCAATCCGCTGAATCTATGTTTGGGGCTCAGACAAACGCTGTTCTTATTAAAGCCACAGCAGTTTTAGCTTCTATCTTTTTAGTGACTTCTTTAAGTCTTGCTTATCTTTCAGCTCAAAAAGATAAATCTTTATTGATAAAAGGTGTACAGCAAGAAGAGTTTGATCCAGATAAACTTTTTGATGAAGCTTCTAAAAATACTCAAACTATAGAAATTAATACAAGCGTAGAAGATGCGCCGGTAACAAGTGAAGAGAAATAATAGAAATATTTTAAATTTTAAAGATACAGCAAAAAAACTACTAATTTTATTAGTAGTTTTTTTGTGTGTTGATCATCTTAGTTTTGCTCAAGAGACGACTTTTGATAAACATGGTGGTCAGCTTGTTTTTACAGCGACGTCTGATCCTCGAAGTTTTAATCCTATCATTGCTAAGGAAAGTTCATCGTCAGGAGTTGTTGGTTATCTCTTTGAAGGACTTACTAAGATTGATGGAATTACTCTAGAGGTTTTGCCGAGCTTGGCTAAGAGTTGGGAAATAAGTCGAGATGGGCTGACTTGGATTTTTCATCTTAGAGATGACGTGCTTTGGTCTGACGGTGTGCCGTTTAGTGCGGACGATGTTGTTTTTACGTTTAACGATTTGATTTATAATGATGCGATTCCATCGTCGGCACGTGATATCTTTACGATTGATGGAAAAATATTTAAAGTTGAGAAAGTTGATGCACACACGGTTAAATTTGTTTTACCAATTCGCTTTGCTCCATTCTTGCGTTCAATGGCAACGGGCATTATGCCTAAGCATGCTCTTAAGAGTTCGGTTGATGATAGAACGTTTAATTTTAAATGGGGAATTGATACGCCAGTTTCAGAAATTGTGGGCACAGGTCCGTATCTTCTGGAGTTGTATCAACCGGGTCAGCGTATTATTTTAAGAGCAAATCCTTTGTATTGGGAGAAGTCTGATCAAGGGGAGAGATTGCCGTTTATTGATCGAATTGTTTTCTTGATTGTTCAAAACCAAGATGTTTCACTTTTAAAATTTTTAGAAGGGGAGACGGATTCGTGTAGAGTTAGAGGGACGGATTATGCGCTTTTAAAGCCCTTAGAAAAAGAAAAGAATTTTACAGTTTACGATCTTGGTTCAGAATCTGGAAACAGTTTTATTGTGTTTAATCAGAATCCACGTCTTAATCCAAAGACAGGAAAACCTTTTGTTGATCCAGTTAAATTATCATGGTTTCAAAATTTAGAATTTCGAAAAGCCGTAGCACATGTTATTGACAAAAAACGCATTGTTGAAATTACTATGAATAATTTAGGGTACCCTCAATATGGAACTATGAATCCCAATTCTGGACTTTTTTATAATCCGAATGTTATTAAATATGAATATGATCTTAAGAAAGCAAAGCAGATTTTAAATTCTGCAGGATTTATTGATCGCGATGGAGACGGTATTCTTGAAGATAAAGAGGGAAATGTTGTTGAGTTTAATTTTTTTACAAATTCCAATGGAGCTGAACGTATTCAGATTGCTTCGATTGTTCGCCATGATCTTGAAGAGCTTGGCATGAGAGTTAATTTCTTGGTATTGGAATTTAATAACTTGGTTGCAAAGTTAATTGCTAATTATGAGTGGGATGCAATTTTGATAGGATTGACAGGAGGCATTGAGCCTCACTTTGGAAAAAATGTTTGGGTTTCTGATGGACAGCTACATTTCTGGAATCCAGGGCAAGAGAAGCCTGCAACAAAATGGGAAGCTAGAATTGATGAGATTTTTAGTGCAGCTGTTCAAGAACTTGATGATAAGAAAAGAAAACCACTTTATGATGAATGGCAGATGATTGTTTCACAAGAGCTTCCAGTTATTTATACTGTTTTGGGTGCAGGTGTTTCGGCTGTTCGAAATAAATTTGGAAACTTAAAACCAAGTCTTCATGGCGGCGTGTTTCATAATTTGGAAGAAATATATGTAAAGGAAGAATATCGGTAATGTTTAAATATATAGTAAAAAGAATTTTGATTGCGATTCCGCTCTTGCTTGGGATGTCGTTGCTGACTTTTGTTTTGATGCAAGTGACTCCCGGAAATTTCTTTGATACGCTTAAGCTTGATCCACAAGTTTCTCCTGAAACGATTGCGCACTATGAGAGATTGTATAATTTAGATAAGCCATTATTCCAGCAATATTTTCATTGGCTTAAAAATTTGGTACATTTGGATTTTGGTTATTCATTTCATTATAATGCTCCTGTCTCAAAAATTATTTCAAGTCGCTTGTTTAATACATTTATTTTATCTTTAAGCAGCATGCTTGTCGCATGGCTTGTTGCGATTCCCCTTGGAATTATTATGGCGGTTAACCGTAATCGTTTTATTGATAAATTCTTATCTTTTCTTTCTTTTGTTAGCTTATCTGTTCCTGGTTTCTTTTTGGCAATTTTGCTTTTGTATTTTGCTTCTAAGGTTGGAGGTTTGCCTTTAGGGGGCATGCAGAGTGTTAATTTTGATCAGATGAACTTTTTTGAAAAAGCTATTGATATTGCTCGCCATCTTGTCATTCCAACAATTGTTATTTCAATTGGATCTGTGGCAGGTTTACAGAGAATTATGCGAGGCAACCTTTTAGAAGTTTTAAGAAAGCAATATATTTTGGCTGCTCGAGCGAAGGGCTTGCCAGAAAATCGTGTTATTTATAAGCACGCACTTCGAAATGCCATTAATCCGCTGATTACGATTTTAGGTTATCATTTGTCAGGATTGTTGAGTGGAGCTGCTTTGATTGAAATTATTTTTAGTTGGCCAGGATTGGGTACGGTTATGCTTACGGCTGTTCGTGCTAAAGACCTGTATTTAGTTATGGCAAGTATGTTGATGGGAGGAGTTTTATTGTTTCTAGGAAACCTCTTAGCTGACATAATGCTCATGTGGGTTGATCCGAGGATACGCTATGATTAAAAAAGGATTAAGCCCATTTCAGATGGCAATGGCAACATTTCGAAAGAACCGTTTAGCTATTGCTTGTGTTGGAATTTTAGCGGTTCTTTATGGATCTGCAATTTTTGCAGGATTCTTGTCACCGTATTCTTATGATAATGAAAATCGTGAATTTTCTTATTGTCCGCCAATGAAGGTTCATGTTATTGATTCTGATAGAAAACTAACTCGTCCATATGTAAATCAAATGAATCTTTCGTTTGATAAATTTCATAAACGAATTTATACAGAAGATAAAACTAAAAGTTTTCCGATTCATTTTTTTATTAAGGGAGATTCGTATAAGGTGATAGGTCTTGTTCCAAGCACTCGCCATTTCTTTGGTGTTAAAGTTCCTGGACGTTTGCATCTTTGGGGTGCTGATTCCAGAGGAAGGGATCTTCTCTCGAGATTGCTTTGGGGTGCTCGTATTTCTTTGTCGATTGGTCTCATTGGTGTTTCTATTTCTTTCTTTTTCGGTCTTTTAATTGGTGGAATTTCTGGATACTATGGAGGAAAAATTGATAATTTAATTATGAGAATGTGTGAAATGATTATGATGATTCCAGGATTTTATTTGATGTTAGCTTTACGCGCAGCTGTTCCGACTGAATTTAATTCTCTGCAGGTTTATATTGCTATTATTGTTATTTTTTCTTTTATTGGGTGGGCATCTTTAGCTCGCGTTATTCGGGGCATGGCTATTTCACTAAAACAAAGAGAATACGTTTTGGCAGCTAAGGCGCTTGGCGTATCGGATATAAAAATTATTACGACGCATATTTTACCTCATACGATTTCTTATTCAATTGTAGCTGTTATGCTTTCAATTCCTGGATATATTATGGGTGAAAGCGCGTTAAGTTTTCTTGGTCTTGGCATTCAAGATCCTTATGCAAGTTGGGGAAATCTTTTGTCGGAGGCAATGGGGATTATCCAGATAAAGTTTTCACCTTGGATTCTGTTGCCAGGATTCTTTATTTTTTTGACAATCATTTGTTTTAATATTATCGGTGATGCTTTAAGAGATGCATTGGATCCAACTTTAAAGTCGGAAGGGCAATCTTAGCGATGAGTGAGCTTCTAAGAATAGAAAATTTATCGATTGATATTCAAGGCGCAGATAGTCGAAAGTCTTTAATTAAAGGTTTAAACTTATCCGTTGATGATCTTCAGACGGTTGCTTTAGTCGGTGGATCTGGAGGAGGAAAGACAACGGTTGGGCTCGCTATTTTGCAACTTTTAGCTCCTGCCATGAAGATTTCAGAGGGGAATATTTTCTTTTCTGGAAAAAATCTCTTCGAGTGCAGTCAAAAACAAATGCAAGAAATTAGAGGAAATGATATTTCTATGGTTTTTCAGGAACCCTTAAGTGCTTTTAATCCTGTTTTTCGAATTGGAAGTCAGATCGCAGAAGTTTTACAAATTCATACGGATCTGAATCGGAAACAAATTAAAAATAGGGTTTTGGAACTTTTAGATTTATCTGAAGTCTCAGATCCTAAAAGAGTGGCTTCGTATTATCCGCATCAGTTAAGTGGCGGACTTCGTCAGCGAGCTATGATTGCACAAGCCATTGCTGCGAATCCAAAGCTGGTTATTGCAGATGAGCCGACAAGCAACTTGGATGTTACGATTCAAGCTAGAATTTTGGCGTTATTTAAGAAAATAAGAAAAGAACTTAATATTTCAATGCTTTTAATTACACACGATTTAGGTGTTGTTAAATTTCTAGCGGATCGTGTATTTATTTTAAATGAAGGACGAGTTATTGAATCTGGTGCAACGAATACTATTTTTGAGAATCCAAAAGAAAGTTTTACTAAGAAATTAATGGAGTTAATTTAATAAATGTCATTTATAAAATTAAAGAATATTAAAAAATATTTTCCTATTCAGAAGGGATTTTTGACGGATAAAAAGCGTTTTGTTAAAGCTGTTGATAATTTTAGTTTAGATTTGAAAAGAGGAGAGAATGTTGGGCTTGTTGGTGAGTCAGGATGCGGAAAAACAACGTTAGGGCGCATTATTATGAAGTTACTCGATTTTGATCAAGGGCAAATTGAGTTTGAGAATAATGATATTGAGAATTTTTCTTCAAGTCAGATGCGTCAGTTTCGAAAGAAAATTCAGATGGTTTTTCAGGATCCTTTTACAAGTCTTGATCCGCGTTTTACAATTCGTCGTATTATTTTAGAGGCGATAGCTTCTGATCAAGGGAAGAGCACGGATCAAAAGGAACAAAGAATTCAAAAATTGTTGCTTTCTGTTAAACTTCCTATAGATATTCTGGATCGTTTTCCTCATGAGTTTAGTGGTGGGGAGCGTCAGCGCATTGCTATTGCAAGAGCTTTGGCTGCTAATCCAGAGTTTTTGATTTTAGATGAGGCGGTATCTTCTTTAGATGTTTTAATTCAACAAGAGATTTTAGATTTGCTTGGTGAGCTTCAGAAAGAATTTCATTTAACGTATTTCTTTATATCCCATAATTTAAAAGTTATCAAAAAGATTTGTTCAAAAGTTGTTGTTATGTATAAAGGAAAAATTGTTGAAGTAGCAAGTTGTGAAGAGATTTTTAGCAATCCTTTGCATTCATATACAAAGCAATTGCTTAAAGCAGCCATTTACTATAATGTTGAAGATGAAGTAAATGATATTACGGTAAATGATCAAATGATGTTGGTCGAAAAGACAAAAGATCATTTTATTTTAGAATAGAGGAAAGATGATAGAGAAGGTATTAGAAAAAATAAATTATGCACTTGGAATCTTTTGTATTGGAGTGCTTTTAGGATTAGTTGTTTTTTTGACGAATATTGAAATTCGAGGATTTGACTTGTGGCTCCACTTAAAAACAGGAGAGTTTATTGTTAGCAACCTTTTTATTCCAACGACGGATATCTTTTCTTGTACAGCTTTTGGTCAAATTTGGCATAATCATGAGTGGCTATTTCAGGTAATTTTAAATTTTGTTTTCTCGCACTGGGGATTTGATGGGCTCTCTTCTATGCAATCAATTGTTGTTGTCTGTACGTTTATGGTTTTAGTATTTTTAGGTGATATCCGAAAACGACAGCTTACAACAATTTTCTTATTGCTTTTTGTGGTCTTTGCTTATCAGTCACGTTTTACAATTCGACCAGATATCTTTAGCTTATTCTTTTTAGTGCTTTATATGTATTTCTTAACATTTTATTTGTCAAGAAAATGGACTGCAGGGGTATTGGTTGTTATTCAGATCTTGTGGGTTAATATTCATGGATTTTTCATTTTAGGTCCGGGTATTGTTTTTCTCTTATTGTTTAGTGAGGCTATTAAAAGGAAAGTTAAACTTCCATGGAATTGGAATGTGCAAGATCGCCTTGATTCGCAAGAGTTTAAGAATTTATGCATAATCTTTGCCTCGACATTCTTAGCATGTTTGGCAAACCCCCAATTTGTTAGTGGGTTGATATATCCTTTTCAGATTTTATTTCAGATGACTGGAAGTTCAGGAATATTTTTTAATAATATTCAGGAGCTAGAGAGTCCGCTTTCAAATAGTATATTCTTCTCAGGAAAATATTTGCATTATAAAATATTAGTTTTATTTTCGGCTTTAAGTTTTATTGTTAATTATCGAAAAGTAAACTTATTTCATCTTCTTCTGTGGGGAATCTTTTTAGGGCTCTCCTTAAAAGCACTAAGAAATACTATTTCTTTTTGTGTTGTTGCCTATTGGGTATCTTTTTGCAATATTCAAAATTTTAAATTTTTGCAAATTTCAATATTCTTTAAGAATAAAAGAAAATTAAAGCTTATTGGTTTGCTGTTAGCAAAGATTGTATTTATTATTTGGATATTCAATTTCGCTTACGAAACTGCAGAATCTAGATATTATGACTTTAAGAATTATAAAATGAAAAGTATTTTTTGGGGAATTAGTTCTAGAAATTTTCCATCGCAAGCTGTTGATTTCTTAAATCGAAATAATATTAAAGGAAATTTCTTTAATGATTTTAATTCTGGATCATATTTGATTGGAAACTGTTTTCCTCGGATTAAAGTTTTTATTGATGGACGTACAGAATTTTATGGACCTGATTTTTTTAAACAATATCAAGAGATTTTTGATAGTGGGAATAAAAAGATTTTTGATAAAGTGGTTAATCAGCATGATTTAACGGGTGTTTTCTTGAGTTTCGCTTTTCAGGATATTCCAAAAAAGATTGTTAAAGAAATTTATAATGACCCTCAATGGATTTTAATTTATTTAGATTATGATGCTGCTATTTTTTTAAGAGATGTACCTAAGAATAAAGGATTAATTAATCGACTCGAATTGAGTCCAGAGGCAATGCCATTTTTAAAAGTTGATATGTTAAAGCTCGGGTTAAGTAAGGTTTCGCCGTATCAGCAGATTAAGCGTGCTCGGATTCTTGAGGCAATAAATTTAGATAGTTTGGCTCTTGAACAAGTCGAGGAAGCTCTTTTAATTAGCCCGTCTCATGTTGGTCCGTATTTAATTAGAGGCAAGATTTATTTAAAACAAGAAAAATATAAAGAAGCGTTCGAAAGTCTGCGTATCGCTTCAATGGGTTTGCCTACAAATACTGAAGTACGCTATTATTTGGCTTTGGCATATGAAAAGCTTGGAAGTCTTACGAAAGCTGGAAGACAATATCGCTGGATCTTTAGGCGAGATCGAAATAATAAGAAATCTATTTTTGGTTTATGCCGAATATATCTTTTTGAAGGTAAGGGTGAAAAGAGTTTAAAACTTTTAAGTCAAGTTAATGATTTTTCTGAAGCGGATATTGAATATCTTTTTGAAATTGGTGATTTTTTGTTTAAAGAAAAGAAGCTTGAAGAAGCTAAAAAAGTTTATTCGCTTATTTTAGAAGTTAATCCTACTCTTAAAAAAGCTAGTGATAAAATTGATCGATGCACGACAAGCTAAAAGTATTAGCATTTTTGTTTTAAAGTGACGATTGCAAAAAGTGTATACAATAGTATAATAATATTGATTTCATTTTTCTTAATTTTCTATAGAAAGGTTTTTTATGCGCGACATTCTTACTTTTATTCTGGCTGGAGGAAAAGGCGAGAGACTTGATCCTTTAACGAGGGATCGGGCAAAGCCAGCTGTTCCTTTTGGGGGCATTTATCGTATTATTGATTTTACATTGAGTAATTGTATCAATTCTGGATTGCGACGCATTTTTGTTTTAACACAGTATAAATCGTTTTCACTTCAAAAACATTTGCTAACGGGGTGGGATATCTTTTCAAGTCAGCTTGGTGAGTTTATTGATGCGATTCCTCCTCAGCAGCGCGTTGGATCTGATTGGTATCAGGGAACAGCAGATGCGATTTATCAAAACATTTATGCCATTAAAGATTACAATCCTAAAAAAGTCTTAATTTTATCCGGAGATCATATCTACCGAATGGATTATGGACGTCTTTTAGCTCATCATAATCTTAAGAAATCACATGCGACAGTTTGTTGTATCAAGATGCCAAAAGCATTGTCGATTCATTTTGGTGTTGTTGAAGTTGATCGAAATGGAAAGATTTGTGGTTTTCAGGAAAAACCAAAGAAGCCAAGAACGATTCCTGGAGATCCAAAGCATATTTATGCGTCAATGGGGATTTACTTATTTGATCGAGAGGTTCTCGTAGATGAGCTTAATGAGGATGCCGGCAAAGATGAGTCTCGGCATGATTTTGGAAAAGATGTTATTCCTCAAATGATTAAGGAAAAGAAGAAAGTCTATGCTTATAATTTTTCAGATGAGAATGGAAAGCCTCATTATTGGCGGGATATTGGAACACGTGATGCTTATTATGAGACGAATATGGATCTTTTGAAGCATCGTCCAAATTTTGATTTGTCTAGAGGAAAATGGCCTGTTCGAACATATCATGAACAATATCCTCCTATTAAGATACTTTCAAAATCAGAAAAAAAAGGAGCAAGGGCCGGCGTCATCATTGATTCATTGATATCGGGTGGATGCGTTATTAAAGGTGCAGAAATCACAAAATCGGTATTATCGCCAAATGTACGTGTGGAAAATGGAGCAAAAATATGTGATTCAGTTTTAATGAGCGGTGTCGTTGTTGGAAAGAACGCAAGGATCAGGAATGCGATTATTGATAAAGAAGTTGTGATTCCAGGTAAATCTGAAATTGGTTATAATCTTAAATTAGATCGCGAGAGGTTTGCTGTGACTGCTTCTGGTATTGTGATTGTTCCGAAAAAAGCTTCATTTAAATAAAATTTAAAAAATAAAAGAAAAAGGGCCGCAAAAATATTTTTGCGGCCCTTTTGTATTATTACAATTATTTTCTTTGCTTCTTAACCCGTTCCACCTCGAAGGTGGACATTGGGTTTATAGCCGCGTTTAACCTGCGGGGTTGAGTTAAGCGCGGTCTTGCCCCTGCGACTTATGGCTTGTGTCTTTATTTTTGTTTAAGGTTACCCCGACACGCTTCGTGTGCGGGTTCATTCGAATATATAGTTTGCGAGCACTGCATTCCTCAAGCTATTTTTTCATGAAAGCGCTTTCCCAAAACTCTCCAAAACCCCTTATATTTCAGTATATATAAGCTATACTTTACATAATGAAGTCAAGATATCTCATTGTTTTGTATATAGGCCGTACCTTTGATGCCAGAGTATTCGCATTGTAAGAATACGGTTAACAAATGTTCTTCTTAGCCACGGGAGAGAATATTGAAAACGTTTAATAAACTTATAGCTATTATCATAACGGTTTGTTTCTTTGCAACAACCGTTATCCCATCTCAAGCCCTAGCTCAAGGTGTTGTAGGTTTACCAATTCCAGGGACGCTGTTAGCATCCACACCAAGCTTTACCCCTTTAATGCTTCGCGGAATTCAAATTAATCCTAGAAATCCTTTTGAATTTAACTTTCTTCTAGACACAGGCACAAAACACCTATCTCAAGATGAAATCAAAACCCAATCTGAAATGATTGCTAAATATTTCTTATCCACTCTAACAATTCCAGAAGAAGATCTTTGGGTTAACCTTTCTCCTCATGAGCGAGATAGGATAGTTCCTGATGCTTTATCTCAAACTGATATGGGCCGAGATCTCCTAGCACAAGATTATATCTTAAAGCAATTGACGGCTTCTTTAATTCATCCCGATGACGAAACCGGCAAAGTGTTCTGGAAAAAGGTTTATAAGAAAGCTTATGAAGAATATGGCACTACCCAGATTCCAGTCGATACCTTTAATAAAGTATGGATTGTTCCTAATAAAGCAACAATCTACCAAGAAGGCAACAGAGCTTTTGTAGCTGAAAGCTATATGAAGGTTATGTTAGAGACTGATTACCTCGCGCTTGAAAAGAGTGCAGAGTCCCAAGGAACGAGGGATGCAGAATCTAAAGCCGATAATGCACTAGCTTCCCAAGTTGTCCGAGAAGTCTTGATCCCCTTATTAGAAAAAGAAGTCAACGAAGGCAAACTATTCTCTAAGCTTAGACAAATGTATCATGCCATGATTTTAGCTACCTGGTATAAGCAAAATCTAAAGAGTTCGATTATTAATAAAATCTATGCCGATCAAAGTAAAGTCAAAGGGGTTGGAATTCCTGATCCCGAGATTGTGAATAAGATTTATGATCAATATTTAGAGGCTTTTGATAAGGGTGTTTGCGATATTATTAAGAAGGAAAAAGATCCGGTGACTGACAAAGTATTTTTTAGGAAGTATTTTTCAGGTGGATTTGACGGAAAGGCTGTTTCTTCAAACCTTAAGGTTAGGCGCTCTCCAAGATATAGAAGTGTTGTGGTTAGAAGCATTGTTGGCATGGTTTTTGCGGCGGTGTTTATGTTGGCTTCAGCTAGTGAATTGAAAGCGCAGATGCCGGACACTGTAGAACAGGGGCAAGCAGTTCAGAATCAGCAGTCTATCCCTATTGCGCCAATCGGGCAAGAACAAACAACTCCAGATACTTCACAGCATAAAAAATCTTACACGCTTGAGACTGTTCCTACGGATACAAGAATTATAGCTGTTAATAATGAAAAATATCAATTTACCTATGAGATAATCGCTGACATTGACGTTGCAGAGGCGTTTGGGGAATATAATTTTTATCCTAGAAGCATGTTACGCGGCAAGAATGATCAGGTGTATGTTGCATTAAAAAACAAAGTCGTGCAATTTGATCCTAGCACTCAGACATGGAAGTTGGCGATTAAACTCAAAGATGAAAACAATGCAATATACAACATGGTGCAAAACCCAATAACAGGCGAATTATATATATATCAACATGAGAATGG
>Ga0307990_1002592_pt1 | contig 14370 bp, 6 predicted proteins | sample EllFjometagen129_FD_203168 | JGI IMG/M metagenome (GOLD analysis project Ga0307990, IMG submission 203168) | Marine microbial communities from Ellis Fjord, Antarctic Ocean - #129 | ecosystem: Environmental > Aquatic > Marine > Unclassified | place: Southern Ocean | collected 2014-10-08
GCAGGCAATCGGAACGACCATTGAAGGATCGGCCTCCAAGCAGACCTTTGCGCTCTCCCACACGTTGTAGCCGCCTTCGTACATGCGAGGGCCATCCCTGACTTCACTCTCCTCAGCAGCTGTCTGAAGTCCGGCAATAATCCGACGCGTGATTACATCATCGCTATTCTTCTGGTTTATCTTGCTCTTTAAGTAGTGAAGCATTCTCTGGCGTGGTTGTGTATGATACTCATTCTTCAACATAGTCAATAGCGTTGGAAGAATCTTCGGGTAGAGGACCTTATCCTTTTCAAGTCCAGAGAGGGCGAAGAAGGCCGTCTCGCGCAGCCACCACTCCTCATGCCGGGTCCACGGCAGGATATATTTGATCTGTTCCTGGATTACCTTTGCCGGCATGTTACGCATGGCAAACAGGACACCGTCCATCACATACCACGCCTCTTCAGGATCATGCAGCATCTTGAGAATTGCTGTGATCATGCCGGGGGTATAGTCTGCTGTCTTGAGCGGTTTTTTTCCTGCAAGGAACCAGTAGCGATAGTCATTGATACCATCCAGAGCGGCGCGGCGAACCCTTGGATCCTTGTCACTGAGCAGTTGCTCCAGTTCCTTCAGGGCACCGACCTGCCGCAGAGCCTTGGCCGCCTGGCAACGAATTACGTAACTACGATGATAGACATTCTTGAGCAACTGCGCGCGTGGAATCGTCTTTGGAGGTGGTCCTTTTGTGTATGCCGATCCTAACAGATTGACGGCAAGATGGGTTGGTTCGTCTTTGCCATATTTGTAGTATGTCGGATTGTGGTCGAGCCCGAAAAACGCCATATCGGCTGGATTTCCCCACAGGTAAGTGGGCAACGTGAACTCTTTGGCGTAGCGGGAACGCGGAGCCCCGGTAATCCGCAGTGTCTTCAAGGGGGCCGTGTAGGCTAGCGCTATGGCCACTCCCGACCTGACATCGGTGTCAGTCGAGTGGGTTGCGATTCCCATGCCACCATTGGCATCGCGAGAGAGATCGTAAAACCATGTCAGGCGATTCCTCATGGCCCGATAATCCCGAGGACGTTGCTCTGCCAGATAGACGGCCGAGATTCCACGCCAGATGGCATCGCCCCGGCCATGGTCACCATGGCCCTCTACTAAATTTTGATACCCCATCAACTCAGCAAGACTTAGACTATTCCTAGCTTGGACATAGATGTGGGGAGTTCCTTGGGCCCCGCAAGCAACTTGCATGGCAGCAGCAATCATCCCGTTTTTGCCATTGGATCCGATGGAACCCTCGCCCCGGTGATCCCCGTAGGCAACTTGGCCATGACCGACAAAGCGATAGAAGAACTTCAAACTCCCAAGAAGCGTGGCTTCATCGACTTTGACGCCACATTCTTTTGCCAGAAGCAGTGTGGTCAGAATCTGGGCACCCGCCGGATTCATCAAGCCGCCGGCCACATATCCGGGATTGATACCCGATCCCCCGTGCGTCCAACTACAACCGAAACGCTGACGACGTCGGGCATCATCACAATAGTATTGCAACACCGGCAAAATACTCTTGTCGCCGGTACGTAGATAGTACTCGGCGCAAGCAATGCCATTGTAACCATTATACCATGTGTTCTCGCCAATGCCTGCCGGGTTCTTTATAAAGAATGCAAAACGCTCTTTAATAAGCGGAAGATACTTATCATCTCCAGTTGAAAGGAGGAAGAGAGTGTCCAACCCACCCAGATAATCTATCTGATTAAGAATCTGCTTGTCGGCGTAAACAGCTGCTGCATGCTCGATGATCTTCTTTGACTTCGCGCAATTGAGAGGCCAGGTCTTGCTGTAGCTGCCCATTACCGGAATCGCAAGCGTTGCCTTATGCGCCTGACCTTGGCGAGTATAGTCAAATATCAGTCGACCATCTTTGGCTTCCGCCTTAGTTATAGCCTGACCCAGAATCACGAAGGGGTTTCTCTCCTTCAGAGTCGTACCATTAACACCCAGAATTATATCACCCTTTTCAAACTGGCCTTCGGCGGGAGTGCCTGCTTCTACTCCCTCCACCGTAACTATTACCCCTGGAGCAATACGGGCCATGATGCCGGTCGGTCCGATGTGACCCATCTTTCTCTCGGACTTCACCTTGGGACGCGAGCCGTAGACTTTTTCCCCTGTGTAGTAGTCGTCCTCAGCATTAGCATAAACACAACTGCAATTTAAACATCCCATTATCAAACAGCATGCCGTTATCAATCCTCGTAACATATCAACTCCTTTCGATACTAATTAATTAACTAATCCCGCCTTTCGACCCGCACACGTGATAACCATTTTCTTTACTCATTCGTTACCTTTTCTGCCCTGAGCAGAGTCGCAGGGTATTCAAAATATACTAGTTTTCTCCCCGACCCTAATGACCGTCCATCCCGCAGGCGCGGGATGGATTACAATTTCATGTTTATTTCTTATCCAGTTCCACAATAGACTCGGCAAATGCTTTGCCGATCAGGGCCATCGTCTTGGCGCAGCCGAGGTAGTGGTAGCCTGCGTTGGAGGCACCGCGTTTCCACATCGTTTCGTCCTCAGGACTGATCAGCTTAGCGCGATACTCCTTGAGATACTCTTGCTGCTGCCGGGGGGTCATCTTGCCATCTTCGTTGGGCTGCCCTTTGCTTTTGTTTCGCAGGTTGCGGCTCATCGTCTTGATCTTTTCGAAATTGCCTGCGATGGACTCCAAAGGCTTGTCCCAATACGGGCCGGTCTGCACGGCTATGACATTACCCTTGAACTCGCGCAGTTTGGTCGGGGCGGCCATAGCGTTGCGAAAATTGTTTTGCGTCACCTTGTAGCGTTCAGAGGCGTATGTCTCGAGCGGACCACCCGTGCCCATCACGCCGATGACGAAGGGCATTTTGGGAACGCCGAGGTCTTTACGGACATCACGAATGAAGTCAGCCATCCACTCGCCGTACTTGACGTATCCGACTCCCGCTTTGCCGCGGTTGGGATACGTGCCGCTATCGCACATGTCGTTCCAGCCCTGAAACCAGACGCAACCAGCGATCTCGTAGCCCTGCCGAGCGTTGTATTTAGGGTAGACCCGTTTGATGTCAGCCAGAACCATCTTGACATGATCTATCATGAGGCGGTAGTAGTGTCCGGTGGCCTCAGCTTTGTCCGCCTTGACCTTTTCAATATCCTTTCCCTTTTTCTTGAAACTCTCCAACTGCTTCTCGCTGAACTGGTACGGCCCTGCACTGGGCGAGCGGAAATCAGTATGCAGACTCTTGCCGCCCCATGCGGTCTTGATAATCAGGATTGGCTCATTGACCTGCTTCTGCATATAGATTCCAAAGGTGAACTCCGGGCCGATCTTTCCGCCATCTTCTTTGGGATTGCTACGCGCACCGTAACCGGACGTCAGCTTGCCGAACCCCTCACCATCCCCGTTTCTCCCTTCCGTGAGATAGGATATCCACACCTTGTCGCAGACAACAGGCTTGCCGTGCGAGCCACTCATTGCCTTGAGCATGGGCGCGGTGGCCGGATCGTCGCCAATGTAGTCGAACGTCGATACCTTGGATTGCCCCTGCATATTGGACTGTCCGACCAGGATATAGACCTTGAGCGGTTTTCTGGCAGCCATAACACTGCTGCTAAGCATAACTGTAAACCCTAAGGCAAACATGATTCCTGCCATTGATTTATTCATTCTATTCTCCATTCTATTTTTTCCCTCACTGACGATTTGTCCATAAAGATGTAATGTTATAATTTATCAAAGATTAACCCTCCCTTTTGAATCAGGATGAGTTACCTTACAAGCAAAGCACCATAGCTCTTTTCACAATAACTTGAAAGATTTTTTCGATGATCCATGATCCGACTACGACACAGAACCTGTCTACTTGTCCGCCGTAGCAAGCAAAGCACGAACGATGAATCAAACCCGGAACCTTGAACATAAAAAGACCGGAGGCAGTCGGTTGAAACCGATGGCCAGCGGCATTTGTAAGCTAAGGTGCTTTCAGCACTTATGCCGGGTGCTATTTTATAAATATCATTGTGCCGCGTGACGAAGCTTCAGCTTCCTGGAGACAATATCCCTGCCACCAAGGTTTGTCCCACGTGGCGCCGGAGGCTTTGATCATGTCAGCGTCGAGCGACGTGTCGCCGGCGATGAATGTATAGGAGATCAGAGCGCCTTGATCATCGATGCGCGTGATGCCCCCCTGGGTATCTGTTCCTTCGAAAGTGACTGAAAAGCGGCTATCAGCATTATTAGTACTGTCCCAATAGCCCTGGAAGAGATATTTCTTTCCGATCGTAAGCCCGCTGATGTTCAGCTCAATCGGTCCTACTTTGTCGTTGAAATCGCTCATGGCAAAGCCATGCATCAACTCCGCCAGGTCACCCGTGTAATACGTTGAATAACCGCCAAACCAGTCGCCCTCAGCCGTCCAATTACCAACCGTCAGCCCAGCAACGTTGGCGGAACCCGACGTGTGAACGATCCCGTTGATTTCGGGGTCTGTCAGGTCGGCGCTGAAATCGCAGGCCGACACAAGAGCAAAGCCGGTGTTGACAATATCGGTCTCATCAGTTAGCGGGCTTATGGTAATCTCCGAAGTGGATAACGAAACTTCCTGGAGACAATATCCCTGCCACCAAGGTTTATTCCACACTTCGCCGCCGGTTCTGATCATGGAAACGTCGAGCGACGCTTTGGTGGCGATGAATGTGTAGGAGATCAGAGTGCCCAAGTTGTCGCCGGCATACTTGATGTTCTCCAGGGTATCGCCTTCACAAGTAACTGAAAATGTGCTATTAAGACTCTGACCATTGTCCCAATAGCCCTGGAAGAGATATTGCTTTCCGATCGTAAGCCCGCTGATGTTCAGCACGATCGGTCCTACTTTTTCGTTGCTATCGCTCATGGCAAAGCCCTCCATCAACTCCAACATGTCACTGCCCGCCGGGTAATGCGCACTAGCAGAGGTGATGTTCCAGTCGCCCTCACCCGTCACATTACTAACCGTCAGTCCAGCACCGTTCGCGGAGCCCGTAGGGTGAACGATCCCGTTGATGTCCATATCAGGATCGGTTGCTAATCCAAAATCGCAGGCCGACACAAGCGCTGAGCCGGTGTTGACGATATCGGTCTCGTCAGCTAGAGGGCTCTTGGTAATGGTTCCCGCGTAGGCCGAAACCGCCGTTAGGCCAGCTGCTGCGATCACCCCAACGGCGATCTTCAATAGGCTTGTGATCTGATTTCTTGTATTCATCGTATCTGCCTCCTTTTTTGAGTTGAGCACTTGTGCGAAAACTTTATCCATTTAAGAGACTTATTATTACAGAGTTACGCAAATAAGTCAACAAAGTATCTGTTAAAAACACTAAAGTATTTTATAAAGCCAAGTTCCTAGCAAAATGATTTCACAAAACAGCGGAGCCGCAACCAAAGAAATTAACTACGAAAGGCGCGAAAAAAAGGAGAAATACCGATACGGTGAAAGAAGGGGCTCTTCACTGATTTTTATGGAAAGCGTCTAGGTTTGGTTATTCCGACTCTTGTGTGGATAACACGTCCGAGGTCAAGGACCTCAGCTACAGTAAAGGCTTTAATCTCTTTAAAACAAGGGCGGGGGCCTTGCCCCCGCCACGCAATTTGCGAAATATTTCTTTGACCCATAAAAATCGAGAAAGAACCAAAGAAGGCTTCATTCTTTCGTGTTTTTCGTAGTTAAAAACGTGCAAACACAAGAAATTGATTTTATATTTACTAACAGTTTTTTGAACGGTCTTGTTTCATCTATGGACTGAGTTCATCACGCTTGGGGCGGAGACCATGTTTCTTACGATACTCGACCGGCGTCATGCCGGTATGGCGTTTGAACATGGTATGCATGTTGGCGGTGGTTCCGAAACCGGCCATATTGCTTACCATTGTTAAAGAGTCATCGCCTTCCACGAGCAGGCGTTTCAGCTTTTCAACCCGAAGTCGAATCAGCTCGTCGTTGATGGTACGTCCCAGATGTCGATGGAAGCGTTGCGCCAATGTCTGGCGGCCCAGTCCCACGGTCTGAGCGATCAATGAGACAGAGAGGCGGTCGCTTGCATGGTCGGCCATGTAGCGTAATGCTTGCTCTACTTTTGGATCGCTGACGGCAAAGACATCGCTGGAACGACGCACCACCAGCGCCTTAACCGGCGTATACCGGGGTTCAAGCGGCAACGTATCCCCCTGCATCAACTTGTCCAATAATCTGGCAGCTTCGAAACCGCATTGAGAAAATCCAAGATCGATACTCGATAAGGTCGGGTCAATGGTGGTGCAGACGATTTCATCATTTCCGAGACCGACTATAGCCAGCTGCTCCGGAATTATCCATTTCTTTGCGAGACAGGCCGAGGCCACGGCGCGACAAAGTTCATCGTATACGAAACCTACCCCCAGCGGATATTTCCAGCACGATTGGGATTTCTCGACATACTCGAGAAACCGCGACCAATGATTACGAGTCGTATCAAAGTGGGAATTAATCACATGGCAGGCACAGGGGTAGCCGTGTTCTCGCGCAACCGCACGCATGCCGTGATAGTGAAGTTTTGAGCCTCTATCGCCCTCATAACCGAAATGAGCTAAGTTCCTCAGACCACGTGCAATCATGTGTTCAGCGGCCATACGACCAGCAGTATAAAAGTCGCTGTACACCCCGTGAACTTTAGAGTAAATTGGGGAATTGAGATGCACATTTACAACCGGTGTGTCGGCATCATGCGCCGCAACGAAGCACTCTTTCGTGATACGCCCTATGATGCCGTCAAACTTAATTCCGTTCGCCATAAGAACCTCAGGGTAATTGCCAATCTCAAAACTCCAATCGGCATGGCTAACGGCATATTTCTGGATCCCCGCAAAGATGTTATAGTGACGTTTGAAGGAACAGTTTAATTCCATAACCGCCGCGATGTGGCGTTTTTTTTGCATAAGCAGAGCCTTTAGCCATATGAATGTTTAATAAATTTATAACAAAAGCGGATTTATTTATTCTTGAGCATATTTTTTCCAGCTAAACCTTCGTCTCTCATTTCTCGCCATAAAACCGTCATTTCCGCCTTCATGGAAGCCACCAATTCTGGTTTTTGAGAGGCTATATTTTTTGTCTGGGAAGGATCTTTGGTAAGGTCGTATAAATCAAAGCGTTCAGGATCATTTGATGCCATCCATGTTTTCAAGTTAACACCATCTGTCTTTTTGGGCAACCAGCCTATCAGGGTATAATGATCCCTGCGCAGGGACATCTGCGGCATCCGAAAATAGGTATCTTCATGATTGGGGTAAAACCAGATCGCGGAATGATCACGCATTACCTTTTGATTCAGGAATGCCGGAAATGCATCAGTACCATCTATAGGACGGTCGCAGGGAATCGTTGCCCCTGCCAGATTGCAGAGGGTCGGCAAAAAATCAGTCCCGTTAAATAAAGTATCACTGCTGCTCCCTTGCGAAATTTTTCCGGGCCAGCGTGCAATTCCCGGCACCCGGTGTCCGCCTTCATAAGGAAATCTTTTCATTCCCCGCAAAATACCGGGGGTGCCAAAGCATTTGTCGCGACTGGGATCGTCCCACTCACCTTTTGATTCCGATAAATTAACCGGCGTCTCCGGCCCGTTATCACTGGTGAAAATTACGAGTGTATTTTCCTTTAGACCCAGTTCATCGAGTGTGCTCATCAAACGGCCAAATGCATCATCCAGCTGGGTGACTGTTCCGTAATACTCTTTTTTATAGGCGGAAATATCTTTTTTAGGACGCGCCTCCCGGCCATATAGAGTCTTTTTTTCTAAAGCATCCACTTGCCGGTTATCGTATAAGCGACTGTATTTTATAGGCGGTGCAATCGGTGTATGCGGTTCATGGGAACACATATACAGGAAGAAGGGCTTGCTCTTGTTGCGCTTGTTTTTGAGCCAGTCACAAGCGCTATCAACAATGACATCGCAATACCAGCCATCTGCCTGACCCATCGGTTTACCATTCAATATGAACTTGCCAGGATTCTTCGGTCCGTCAAAGGCATTGACGGTTGTGCCCATCCAGTAATCGAAACCCTGCTCCGAGGGTCCCGGTTGATTATAACGCGTTTTTTCCAGGGCCGAAAGGTGCCATTTGCCCCAGAACCCGGTTTGGTAGCCTTTCTCACGGAGAAGTTCGGCAATGGTGATTTCGGCATCTCTTAGATATGTATCTTTTCCATGAATATAGAAAAATCCACTGCGGTAAGGATTTCGGCCAGTCAGCAATGCCGAACGCGAAGGAGAGCAAACGGTTCCACCTGAGTGGCAGTCGGTCAGCATAACACCTTCCCGTGCGAGCTGATCAATATGTGGTGTCTTGATGATCGGGTTGCCATAACACCCCAGATCGCCGTAGCCGAGATCATCGGCCAGGAAAACAATAATATTCGGAACCGGAGTTTCTTTGCTGTATGCCAGCATGCACAGTAGGCCAAGCAGCAGCATTGGTATTAATCTGTTTTTCATTGTTATCTTCCTTTGCGTGTTTGTTAACGAATCTTCTGATTTCAAAAAATCTGTTACTTTTTTTATCTTTGGACCACTATTTCAGTTCAAGCATTTTCAGAAGTTCCGCCATTTCTGCTGTGCTATCGGAGAGTCCGCCGATACGGTTTCGCTTAAGCCAGATGCTTTCGTGTTCTTTGATAAGTCTTTCAAGGCATACGGCCATTTGTTTTCGTTGTACTGCCGGTATGTTTTGGACGTCACCGTCTTTAACCGCAAGACGTGCATTCAAGAGGTCGCAGGCCAACAGCACGAGATCGGCGGAGTGACGTATTTCGGGTATCACCAGTCCAGTGCCATGGCACCGGGGTCGCGCCTTATGCAGGGGTTGCATCGCGTTCAGGACATGTGACCGAATCAGTTCTATTTTATCCGGTGTCAACCATTTGAAGTAATTATTCGTCATGGGTGTCTTTGGATTAAAAAGGACACGGGAAAGGAAACATGTATCGCCATCAAAATATCCTTCTGCCGCGGCAAAGGCATTGCCTATGTCACACACAAGCTTACCCATGATCTCAGCATCATCCATATACACATATCGATCCAGCAAAGCGGGAATATCTGCTTCTTTGTTGGCATCGATGGACCAGCTTAATCCGGCGCCGTACACAAAAGCGGAAAAGGAGCAGGGGTAGGTCTCCCAGTGACCATGGTTGCCCCAGTCTGTGAGCAGCAAGCCTATTGCTCCGAATTTTTTTCCGTTTTCAGCGGCATTTCTGATGTTAGTTAGTGCGCGTTTGGTGCGCCCGGAAAAACTCATCCAGCTTGATGTACCGGGGCAGACATAGAATGGCACCCCTGATTTCTGAAATTGAGGGCATTCGATATTATAGGGATGATCAGGTCGATAGCCCCATACCATAGCAATAATGTCTTCCGGAAGCTCTGGGATTAATTTGGGATGACGTTTGATGATATCGCCCCAGAACTGCATTGTTACTCCGCGTTCCTTACAAAGCTTGTGGATTTTCATCAGGAACTCGAAGTACACCTGGCCGACACCACGTTCTTGAACGGCTGCTTTACTTTTCCCTTGACCCAGGGAGCCGGTTTCGTCACAGCCGACATTGAACTGGCTGCTGCTGAAGTTGGGCAACAGATCATCATACATATCCCGAAGAAGTTCAATACTTCCCGGCATTACAGGACTCAGATCAGAGCCGCCTGGCGTTTCTGCAAGATGGCTATATCGTTTGTGCTTGAGCCATCGCTTCATATGACCAAAGGAATTCTGGTTGGGAACCAGTTCAATGTAACGATCACGGCAGTAAGCATCCAATTTCCTGATTTGTTCAGGAGTCATCGGGCTGGCATCTTTCCACACGGTTTTGTGATTCTTATAAGCAAAGGCATGTTCCGTGTAGAGCTGGATTTGATTGATCTTCCACGATGAAAACTTATCGACCATCCCGTAGAGAGTTTCCATTGTCGGCACTTTATCCCTGGTGACGTCAATCATAATGCCACGATTAGCAAAGTCAGGAAAGTCCGTAACTACCAGGCACTTGAGATTGCCACCCCCGGCTCGGCACATCTGTTTGAGGGTCTGGGACGCATAAAACACACCCGCCAGGTCATGGGCGATGATCTCAATCTTTTCAGGCAGAATAGAAAGCTGATATCCCTGCGGCTTAGAAACTTTCTTCGGTGACACCTGAATAACAACAGATGTATTTTCCAAGTTTGAGGACGATATTTTCAACTCGCCATAGATGATGCCAAGCGATTTCTTAATATCCTCCGCGATTGGAAAAAGTCTATCACCGCCTGAAGTGTCAGCCCAGATATAGGAGTCCGGGGCTATTTGGCAAACACCCTTATCATAGCTTATCTGCTGGGGCGCCGGTAGTAATGTATACTGTCCCTGGGCATTAGTCAGTGCCAGAAACAACACTGTAACCATTAAAAAACAACACTTTTTCATATCAAACTCCATATTCTATAGGTATACCATTTGTAGGCGTATCTGCGGTTTGGTGCAAATCTAATGCGTGCCTAACCGACATCCAGCCGAGTTGTTTCGTCCACCGGATACCGGCGGACATACTGAGCAGCACAGTATATCCGCCGTTACACGGTGGATTATTGCACCAAACCGCAGATGCTCCCAAGTTTGTCCACAGAGCAGGGGCGTATCTCAGCTATTTTAAATTATCAGAACTTAGCTATCTTCTTTACCGGACGATCAAATCGCTTTTTGATCTCGTCACGGCTTTTACGCCTGGGCCTTTTCTGATGGAACGATATCAAAGCGTCAATCGCAGCAGGCTTTATCAATACCTTTGGCTGAAAGGATTTCGAAGCAGCATAGCTCTCAAGGCTTTCACGCAACTGACGCGCTGCATATCTGTTGTCCAGATCAGACGACAAGTCCAGCGAAGTTACCAGCAATTTACCTTTACCGATTTTGGCTTCAAACAGCACACTCAAACAGCGGTTGCCGATAAACGAATCGATCATCCGTACCACATTTTCAGGACGCGGATTCATGCTGTCAAGATCCAGCACACGCGAGGGCCTGAGCACATCCCACCACTGCCAGTTGGTGTAAAATTCTGTGGGAAACTCTTTAAAGGCAACATGGTCGGGATCGCATAAAATTCCCATCGTTAATGCATGCTGGCCTCTTTTCATGATTGGATTCCAGAAGATGGTTGTAAAGCAACCGCGCGTAGCGCCGGGGATTTGCTCTTCTGGCAGTTCGACAACCACCGTTGCGCCTGCCCTTACTTCAGCGGCAATCTCGGTCGACCATTTTTTCACCCATCGTACCGATTTGCCTTTTGTCTTATCGGGAGTAGGATAGACCCATAGATCCCAGCTGTTGGAAACCTCGCTTTGCGGGATAAAGACACGCAGAACCGCTTTGAGCGGGGCAGCCACGGAGTCGAACGGAACGACCACCTTGCCAACACAAGTCAATCCGCCAGTAGGGATATCACGCCGCTTGAAGCTTCCCTCGGCAATTGAGCCGCCCTTCTCTGAAGATAACTGCCAGCGAACTTCAGTGTTCTTCAGATCCGCAGGACCGTAATGCGCCACATCAATGTTGGCTGTCAGAGAATCTTTAGTGGTAAAGGTGCGTCTGGGTAATCTTGCCAGCGGAACGGTCCCGCTGCAGAATTGACGGAACTGTTCCGGTGTCACAATGCCCTTGGATTTGCGCAGTGCCGTTACAATCCCGATCGTGGAGGTTCCCTGAGGCGGATGGTCGTGAAAACCAAGCAGTTGAACTCCGCCCAGTCCGGGCGTACGCAGGGTCGATTCGATCTCCTCTTTATATAGGAGCAGGCTAAGATTTCCCGAGGCCCGCACAAAGTCATCGGCCAGCGCGAAAGTCCCTTTCTGCTTCATGAAATCACGGATAATCTCAAGATTGCCGGCTTTAAAAGGACCGCTGAATTCTTTAATCTCGCGGATATCCGGATACACAGCCCACTGCCCGACTTCGTGCGTAAAGACGGGCTTGTCAATACCGGCGATTCCCTTGCGATAGTCACTGGCCGTCTCCGGCGCTCGCGTGTTGAAGCGGGAACTGTCGATAACATCAAACCCTGACCAGCGAATGCCAGTCAGGGGTTCACCTTCTTTCTCCGTACTGCCATACCCGATGGCGTCTTGGGGCCAGGCGCTGATGTAGAAGTCGTCATCGCGGCCCTCGGTGTAAGCATGCGCCGAGCAGCAATACCAATGACGCGAGTCAGTTGCGCGGCAGCGGGCCACCCGCTTCATCAGTCGGGCCTGAGATCTTGAACCCTCCGTTAGACCGCAGAGTATTTCATTACCCATAGTCAACATGCAAAACGAAGGATGATTTCCGAAGGTGCGCAAAATGCGCAACGCTTCTTGCTCTAGATAGTCCTGTGTCGCGGCATCATCTGGTTCGCCACCCGAACACCCCGGCAGTTCAACTTCAAGCATAATACCCAACTGGTCAGCTGCGGCAAACGCTGCCGCCGGCGGACAACAGGTATGGTAGCGGACATGGTTAAGTCCATATTCTTTATAGGTACCAAAAATACCCAGCCAATAGCCTACGTCGGTTGGCGGGTAACCGGTCAGGGGATGCACAAAACACTCTAACTCACCCCGCAGAAATGTCGCCCTGCCATTGATAGCCAACTGCGTGCCGATCTGCGATAGATTACGCATACCAAACTCAGCGGATTGGATGTCGTTGCCCTGAGGATTTTCCAGTTGGGCGACCAAGCGATAAAGGTACGGATCGAACTCGTCCCACAAACGCATATCCTTGTCAAAGGTGAGTTCAAATTCAGAAACCTGGCATCCGGGTTTACAGGTAAGTTTAAATTGCTGACTGACAACGGATTTCTTGTTCATCTCCTGAATCTTCAGGACAAGACGATCTGAACTTAAAGTTTTCAAGTCGTTTGTATGTTCAACTTTTACACGAATCCTGCGATTTTTAATATCTGGATAAACCTGCAAATCCGTAATACGCACCTTGGAGCAAATCTGAAGTTCCATGCGCCCAGTAATACCATTGAAGCAGGGGCCACCAAAAAGTGCGTGGTGTCCGCCGCAATTTAAACGTTTTCGGCTGTCGATCTTGAGCACCAGATCTTCCGTATTCGAGCCGTTATCGGTTGATACTTTCTCGTTCGACTTGCGGTTTGAGTTGTCGATCATAACCGTAAGCCTGTTCTTACCGGGTTTTGCCGCAGCGCTCAGATCATACACATGCGGTGATACCAAGCTGTCCTGAGTGCCCAATGCAATTCCGTTAAGCCATGCCGCACTAACCCAACCGCAACGCTCAAGGAATAAATCGATATGCCGTTGACAATCCGCCTTTGACAATTCAATCTCGCGCTGGTACCAGGCCGCTCCGAGGTATTCAGTTGTCGGGGTCAGCGAGCTTATAAGTTTTTTAGATGGAACAGGTCCGATTTCATTGCTCTGGGTCGTACCTGGAAGTGAGACCATCGCCGACTCAATATCGCGCCCCTGCCAACCTTCCGACTGACCGCGGTTGTTCGGGTCCAGCCTGCACTGCCACTGACCGGCAAGTGAAACCGTTTTACTCTGACACTCGAGCACATTGGTGCCTACAGCGGAGCTTTCCTTTGCTGCTGCCTGCGAATGGTTCAAACAGATTAGCACCATCACCACAATTACTGATTTTAAAAAGCGGGTTAGCTGATTCATTTGTACTCCCTCAATTTCTAATTTTCTTTATCGTTTTGTTCGTTGTATGCACTTTTACAAGACATAATTTCTTTCTTAAGGAGTGAACTGAGATTTCCCCTATAAGATTATCTATATTAGGTTCAGCGATGCAACTGCCCCTCGTTGCTAATCATTGTTTTGACCCGTGTTCACCCGCAAGCGGGGCTAGGCAGGTTTGAGCAAAAACGGGTGTGTAGTGTGTCTTTACTTTGCCTCCTTAAAAATTTGGAAAAACCAAAACAATTCGCTTAATTTTGGCAACCAAAAGTAGAACCCGGTTTAATACGGTCTGGCATAAGGTCCTTCCATCGGTTATGAACGCCGTGTTCATTTCTTTCTTTGTGAATCAGTTTAGCGTAAATGGCCGGGTCTTCCGGGTCACCTGCAGGTACTAAAAGTTCATCGGTTTTTTTATCAAGTTTTTTTAGAAGATCAGCATAAGCAGAATCGGCAACCAGATTTTTCATCTGGAACGGATCTTTTTGATTATCAAAGAGCATCCAGGGGGTTTTCGTGTTTGACTTTCTGGCATAGGTGTAACGCTTGGTGCGTACGCCTCGCCATGCCCCGTTTCCATTAACTATCCAGTTGGTACTGAGTGGAATT
>Ga0307990_1002593_pt1 | contig 14368 bp, 12 predicted proteins | sample EllFjometagen129_FD_203168 | JGI IMG/M metagenome (GOLD analysis project Ga0307990, IMG submission 203168) | Marine microbial communities from Ellis Fjord, Antarctic Ocean - #129 | ecosystem: Environmental > Aquatic > Marine > Unclassified | place: Southern Ocean | collected 2014-10-08
TGCCGGAACGGCGGGGTGGGTTCTCCTTCTTCGGCCGTTTTGCAAACCTGAGAAAAGAGGCTTTTAATGAGGCATAGGAAGCCTATGTTTCGTTGATCCATATATCGTATCGAGAAAAATCAGGTCTGTTTTCTAGGAAAAAGCCTTTCCGGTAGTGCTTGAACGTATATGGCTTTGTGTTTTCACCCACAGATTCTGCGGAAGAGGCAATTTCCATTACTATTTTAAATCAGAACCGGGTTGAGATCGCCCACGACACTTGGAGACAAACAAACGCGACCCTTTCCAAGGGTTGGAAACGTGGGACAGGCATCCTGCCTGTCTACCCGCGCACTGCCGATCCACCGCAGACAGGCAGGATGCCTGTCCCACATTTACTTGAAGGGGAAATTGCGGCCAGATGCCATTTTCCCAATGTCTGGAACTTTTAATCACTGTTTTTCCAATGATTGAAAATACACCTGCCCCTCCCTGCGGGCACCCCTCCGCAGGAGGGGATCTTTGCGACCTATGTGCTCTTTCGCGATTAAAGAATCTCACTCCCATTCGCGTTAATTCGTATGATGAACCGGCTTACGCCTGTTTTTCTTCAAAAAAATATCTTTCCGCTTCACTTCAAAACGTGATCAAAAAAAGCAAGCCCGCTCGGCGAGCAGGCCCTGCCCTTTGCGTCTTCGCATCTTTGCGGTCAAAACTCTTATGCATCGAGTTTTTTCTTCAGCATGGCGATGACGGCGGGGGGGTTGGCTTTGCCGCGACTGGCTTTCATGACAGAACCCATGAGAGCATTGATGGACGCGCCGTTGCCCGCTTTATAGTCGGCGACGGCTTTGTCGTTGCCGGCAATCGCTTCGTCGGCCCAAGTTTCGAGCGCGGTATCGTCGCTGACCTGCGCCATCCCCTTTTCTTCGACAACGGCTTTCGGATCGCCGCCCTCTTTGAAGAGCACTTCAATCAGTTCATTGGCGGCGCTGGAGCTGATGGCTCCGCCACCAACCAGCTCGGCGACCTGTGAGAGAGCACCCGATGTCAATTTAGAGTCAACAAGCGCAGTGCCGGTTTCCGTGACGAGGCTGGCAACTTTTCCCATGAGGTAATTGGAAAGCAGCTTATAATGCTTGGTCTTTCCGCAAGCGGCATCAAAGAAGTCAGAAACCGCTTTTTCGGCGGTGAGGACTTTGGCGTCGTAGTCGGACAGACCGAGTTTTTCCACGTAACGCTCGCGGCGCTGAACGGGCAGCTCGGGAAGTTCGGATTTCCATTTGGCAATCTGTTCGGCGGAGATTTCAACGGGCATCAAGTCGGGCTCGGGGAAGTAGCGGTAGTCGTGCGCGTTTTCTTTGGTGCGCTGGGTGAAGGTTTCGCCGCGATCCGTATCGTAGCCGCGTGTTTCCTGCACCACTTCGCCGCCGCTCTCAATCAGCTCGATCTGGCGGGCGACTTCGTAGTGGATGGCTTCCACGATGAAGCTGGGCGAGTTCATGTTTTTAATCTCTACCTTTTCGCCGAGCTTTTCCTGTCCGACCGGGCGGACGCTGATGTTGACGTCGGAGCGCATGTGGCCCTTTTCCATATCGCAGTCGGAAATGCCACCGTACTCCATGATGAGTTTGACGGTGTGAATATAGGCGAAGGCGTCGTCAGCTGAGTGCATACAGGGATTGGAAACAATTTCCATCAGCGCGGTGCCGGCGCGGTTGTAGTCAATCAGGCTGGCACCGGATACATGCGTATTTTTGGCGGCGTTTTCTTCCTGATGAATCCGTTCGAGGGTGAAGATTTTCAGCTCGCCATTTACTTCAACCGGAACCTGTCCACCGATACAGATCGGCTCATCGGCCTGGGTGATCTGATAGTTTTTGGCCATGTCGGGATAAAAATAGTTTTTACGGTCCCATTTGGAATGCGGGTTGATCTCGCACCCGAACAAAAGCCCGGCTTTACAGATCAGTTCAATGGCGAGCTCATTCATCACCGGCATGGCACCGGGATAACCGAGGCAAACCGGACACACGTTGGTGTTCGGCGGCGCACCGTATTCGTGCTTACAGCCGCAGAACATTTTCGTCCGCGTCTTCTGCATCACATGGGTTTCAAGTCCGATACAAGCTTCGTATTTCATAGCCGCAAAAGGTTCCACAATTCCCCCGCTTATTCAAGCGGGGAAGTGGCGGAGTGTGTGAGTAATGGAGTCTGGGAGCAATGGAGTATGGGAGTGGGGGAGTAATGGAGTGCGCGAGCAATGGAGTCTGGAAGTAAAAAAACCGGAACTCTGAACCCCGAACTCTGAACTCACTATGCATAGCTGTGGAGGATACTTCCAAGCTTTGGAAGGAGGTTGACGAGGAAGAAGGTAGCAAGCAATGCCAGAAAGGCCAGCAGGTGCGCCCAATCGGCATTGCGGGCCCAGCTGCTTTTGCGACAGTGGAAATAAACAAGATAAAGCCCCCAGGTGATGAGCGACCAGACCTCTTTAGCATCCCAGCTCCAATACTGCCCCCACGCCTCCTCGGCCCACAGTGCGCCAGAAAGCAGACCAAAGGTCATAAACGGAAAGGCAGTGCGCAAAATCTGATAGATCGCGCGGTGCAGTTCCGCCGTGTCGCTTTTGCGGATCCAAAACCGGATCAACATGATAAAGGCGACAGCGCACAGCGCATAGCTAATCATGTAGGCCAGCACATGCGGCACAAACCAGCCCGACTGCAACGCAGGCATCCGCTTCCACGCGGCCTGCTTGTCCATAAAAACAGCCCCGATCATCGGCAAGGCGGAGGCGAAGGCAAAGTAGACCCCGGTCCAACTCAACTTATCCCGCAAGGAAAACAGAACGAACAACGGCAGGAAACAGAGGCTGAGCACAGCCTGCACCTGATACATATTGCCAAGGGGAATGTCATTCACAATCAGGCCGTTTAGAACAATCACCGCCAGATTTACCAACCAGCCCAACCCGGTTACCCCTCCCGCCACGCGATTTTTGCGCAACAGAAACAAAATGCCGGCCAGCAGATATGCCGCAGCGGAAACGATTAGAAGAGGAATCAGCAAAACGGTCATGCGACACCTCCCGTCCGGCGAAAACAAAAAATAAACGTGCCAAGAATCACAATCCAAATTCCAGCAATCACCGCGCCACGACCGGGATCGTGCCGGGCAGAGAGCACCACATACGAGCGGTTCACCTGGTCGTAGCTCATCAGGTAAAAACGCCAACCTTTATAGCCGGCCGGATGATTAATGCGAACCGGCAATTCGACGTGTTGTTCGCCATCAACAATCTGAAGTGTGACGCCGTAGTGGGACGGGGTCTGGGATGCCAGATGCAAAAATGCGCCGAAATCAAGCATGCGGCGCGGCGTCCATTCGCCCCTCGCCTCGTTCCAAAGGTTGGAAACCTCCAGCCGGCCGATTCCGTCAATCTCAATAAAATCATTCCCGGCAGTATCGTATTCGGCCGCTTTTGCAAACGGCATCTGCCCCGGCACAACCTGTTCTGGCGGCAACATGCGGTAGAGGTGATAGACCGGCGGATAGAATTCCACCTCAAAATCCTTTGCCGTCACCTCAAAACCAAAGCGAACCGGATCGCCCGTCTGATTCAGCACCTGCCGTTCCGCCACCGGACGAACCAACTGAAGCTGGAGCATACCCTTCACCCCAGTCACATACCCGACAAACGCCCCGACCAAAACAATCACCACGCCGAGATGAACCAGAATGAACCCGAGCGGACGGCGCTTAAAACAGCAGAGCACACAGCCTCCGCTCAGCAAACCAAGCAGTAAAATCATCACCGGCGAATAGTAAACCGCCGTGGCCTCCAGCCCCTTACCGACCGGTAGCACCCCAGTCAGCAAAAGCAGAATCACCGAACACAGAATAATGATTGCGAACTTCATATATCGGAGAATCATAGCCGCCAAAAAGCAGCAAAGGCACAAAAAACAGGATCAAATTTGTCTTCTTTCCCAAATCGCGAGAAAATCAATAGATTAATTAGCGCGGCAGAACCGCAACCACGGAGAAAATATTTAGCCAAAATGATTTCAGACCGTTCCTTTTGTTAACCGCTAAATATTGAATCCTACTTCCCCCATCCGTGGGGTTCACTCGATTGTTCAAGTGTTCTGGATCGTAATCAAAAACGTAATTCCGTAAAAAAAGTTACACATAAACTCACGATCGTGAGTTTATGTGTAATTTATCCAGATATTGGGAAACGAGATCAGCTCAGGGCATCCTTGGCGGCGGCGAGGAAGGCGGCGATATCAGCCCCGGTGTGTGCGGCGGAAATAAAAGCGCATTCAAACTGCGAGGGCGGCAAATAGAACCCTTTTTCGAGCATGGCATGAAAAAATTTCGCATGGGCCTGCGTGTCACACCGCTTGGCATCAACCAGATTACGGACGGGGCCTTTTCCAAAAAACGGGGTAAAAACGCCGCCGAGCTGTGACAGATGAAACTTCTGTTCTCCGACGCAGTCAGTTTCCAACCCTTGAACATGTGAAAGCAGGCCGCAACGCAGTTGCTTCCCTAGGTTGGAAATTTTTTCGTAGGGGTTTTCTTCGAGGAGCAGTTCGACGGTTTTCATGCCGGCGGCGACGGCAACGGGATTGCCACTGAGGGTTCCTGCCTGATAGACATCGCCGACGGGCGCGAGGTGCTGCATCACGTCGCGCCGGCCGCCGAGCGCGGCGAGCGGCATGCCGCCGCCAATAATCTTACCGAGCGTGGTGAGATCGGGCGTGACGCCAACCAGCTCGCCGTAGGTGGTCGGCCCAAAGCGGAAGCCGGTGATGACCTCGTCGAAAATCAGCAACGCGCCGCAGCGATCGGCCTCGACGCGCAGGTGTTCGAGGAATCCGTCAGCCGGCGGGACGAGGCCCATGTTGCCGGCAACGGGCTCAACGATGATGGCCGCAAGCTCGTCGCCGTGCGCCGTGACCAGATCGGTGACGGCCTGTTTGTCGTTATAGGCGGGAAGGAGGACATCGCCCTCTTCAACAAAAACCCCGGCGGAGGAGGAAATGCCGCCGGTAAGCAGACCGCTACCCGCACCGACGAGTAAGCCGTCGGAGTGGCCGTGATAACCACCATCGAATTTAATAATGCGGCGGCGACCGGTAAATCCACGAGCGAGGCGCAAGGCGGTCATGACCGCTTCGGTGCCGGAGTTAACCAACCGCACCTGATCGATCGAGGGCACTTGTGCACAGAGTAGCTCGGCGAATTCGACCTCGCGCGGGGTATTGATTCCGAAGGTCATGCCGCCGCGAGCGGCGGTGACTGCTGCATCGACGACCTCTTCGCGAGCGTGACCAAGAAGGAGGGGGCCCCACGAACCGCAAAAGTCGATCAGCTCCCGGCCTTCGACAGTGGTAATGCACGCGCCCTGCCCTTTAACAACATATAGAGGATCGCCACCGACCGCATTAAAGGCCCGCACCGGGCTATTCACTCCGCCGGGAATCACTTCCTGCGCACGGCGGAAAAAAGCTGCTGAATCATCGTTTTTCATAACCAAAACCTACCTAAATTGTTCTTCAATTAAACCAGCTTCCAGCTTATCATCCAGCAACTTATGAAAAAACAAACTTCTATCTGTTCTCCCGTATTTTTCTGTCTGTCGCTGTTGCTATGCGGGTGCGGACAAAAAGAAGTACAACACGTACGGGAATATACCGGCTCATCCAGTTGCAGAGAATGCCATGAACGGTTTTACGGATTGTGGGCATCCTCGCATCACGCCAAGGCGCTTCAGCCGTGGTCGGCAGAGCTGGCCGCCGCCATCCCGCAGCAACCGGAACCCATTGAGGCCGAGGGGCTCCTCTATATGACGCACATCACTCCGGAACGCGGATGGGTTACCGATAATGAAGGGAAGGAATACAACATTGAGTACACGCTCGGCGGCAAAAACTATTACAACTTTCTGGCCCTGATGGACGACGGCCGCTTACAGGTACTCCCCATTTTTTACGACGTGCAGCATAACGACTGGCGCAACACCACCCTCAGCATGCTACGCCACTTCTCCGACGGCGAATCGGACTCGCCCATCAGCTGGCGTGATTCCATGCTCACGTTCAACGCTGAATGCTTCCGCTGCCACGTCAGCCAGAGCGAGTCCAATTACGATCCAAAAACCGACACCTACAACACCGTATGGAAAGAGTCGGGTATTAACTGCGAATCCTGCCATGGCCCCTGCTCCGAACACATCCGCGTCTGCAAGGAGGCCCCGGAGGGAACGGTTCCTGAAGATCTCGAACTCATCCGCTGGAACGATCTGACCGTTCAGCAGCAAAACGACTCCTGCGCCGGTTGCCACACCAAAGGCGGTGCCATTACCGACAACTTTGGAACCGGCGACAACTACTGGGATCACTACGACCTCACCACTTTCGACCATGGCGACTACTACGCCAACGGCCGGGACCTTGGCGAAAACTACACCATGGGCAGCTGGTGGCTCAGCCCCTGCGCCACCAAAGGCAATCTGGCCTGCACCACCTGCCACACCTCCAGCGGCCGCTATAAATTCAGCGGAGACAACGCCAACGAGGCCTGTCTATCCTGCCACGAAAAACGCCGGACCGATGCCACCGAACACATGCACCACGCACAAGGCGGCGCCACCCGCTGCATCGACTGCCATATGGCCATGCATTCCTTCGGCGGCATGAACCAGTCCGACCACTCCATGCGCCCGCCGATGCCCAACCTAAGCATCGCCGTCGGCTCCCGTAACGCCTGCATCCTCTGCCACACCAATCAATCCAATCAATGGGCACTGGATCACGTTCGAGAATGGCACCCCGATTTTGACGAGGATACCGCACCGGAAATGAAACGCGCTCTGCTCGTTCAGGCCCTAAAGAACGGCACGTGGGAGCAGCTGCCCGCCGCCCTCGACTACATTGACGATCCGGCCTCCGATTCGCTGTTTGTCACCAGCCTCATCCGCCTGCTCCCGCTGTCCACCGACACTCGGCAACACAAGATTCTACGCCGCCTCGCAACCAGCGCGGACCATCCACTGGTTCGCTCAGCGGCCGCGGCCGCGCTGGACGGCGACAATGATAGCAAGGACCGCACCGCCCTGCTGGCGGCGATTGCCGACCCGATCCGTCTGGTTCGCATCCGCGCTGTCGAACGCCTTGCGGCATTACCAGAAGACCAGATTCCCGAACCGAATCGCGAGGCATTTCGAAATGCGCTCCAGGAAATGTGGGATGCATATAACCTACGGCTCGACCACTGGGGGCCACATTACAACGCAGCCAACATCCTGATGCGTCAACAGCGCTATAAAGATGCGGCCGCGAAATATGACCGGGCGCACGAACTGCGTAACGATATCGCACCGCCGCTCATCAACAGCGCCATGGCCTTTGCCCAGCTCGGCAATCTCGCCGAAGCACAGTCCCGTCTGGAGCTGGCTGTCAACCTGCCGGAACCGTCGCCGGAAGCTCAATTCAACCTCGGCCTGCTCTATGCCGAACAGGGTGATATGGAGAAAGCAGAAGACGCACTTTACAAAACACTGGAAATACAGCCCGACAACGTGCAGGCCGCCTATAATCTGGCAGTCATGATGGCCGGCAAAAACTACCCGGAGTGCTTCCGCCTGCTAAACTCGGCGATTGAGTCCGACCCCCATAACCCGAGACTCGTTCAAACCCTCGCCTATTACTACATCCAGACCCGGCAACACGATCTGGCCAAAAAAGTAATCAAGCAAGGCTTTGAGCGCGGCGTCAATTCCTCCGATCTTCAGGCACTATACCAGCAACTGAACCAGCCAACGGCACCTTAAGGGGAAATCCTAAAATACTGCATACTGCTCTTTTTGAACTCCCGCCCGGACGCCAACAATTCACCGCCAGACAGCCCGCACGATTCGGAAATATCCCTGAAAAGCGACTCCGTCGCCTCCCAGCTCACCGTGTGAATCATGGCATAGAGATCGAACGGGAAGGCGTCGAGCCGCGGACGCTGGTAACAGTGGGTTACTTCCGGACGGGCGGCCACACAGCTTCCGGCGCGAAGCAGGTCATTTTCCGCGACCTGCCAAACACACATGGCATTGGCCTTTAACCCGGCTTTGCGGTGATAGAGCACCGCACCGACCCGGCGCAACACGCCCCGCTCCTTCCAGTCCCGCAGAGTGGAAAGCACCCACTCTTCGCTTTGACTGATCTGTTCGGCAACGGCGGCAAAAGGCCGCTCAACCGGCGGAAGTTGCTGATCGATGGCGCGCACCAGAGCTTTCTCCTCATCGGAAATCTCCTGAAAACAACTATCCGGTTTAATCCGGATGCCGGCAGAACGCAGGGTGCGATCGGTTCTATTCAAATCAAACACCACATCAATTTTAAAACGGCGCAGGGCCGGGAGTTGAAAGAGTTTCGATTTCCCCGTTTCGAGTTTCGAACAAAGGGTTTCCCAACCGTCATCAAATTCATCATGAAGCAAAGCCAGAGTAAACCATAACGAAGGATACAAACCGCAACGGCCGTCACGCAGTGACCGCTCATAGCAATGCGTTACGCCGGGATGTGCAGCGATGATCGCGGCTTTCCCCTCCAGCTCCTCCGCCGGAACATCCAGTGCACAGAGAACGCTTTTGTATCCGAGGAGGCGGGAATCAAAAATACCACCAAACCGCCGAACCAGCCCCGCGTCCAGCGAGTTTCTGAGCAGCGCCAAAACATCGTCCTCTCCGATTTTACCTTCGACTCCGCTCAAGGCAGGCAAACCGTGGAAAGGCTGGGAGGTGATTTCGACGCCGCGCTGCAAGACGGTCAGAATTTTCTTTTCAACCTCACGCATTACTCGGCCTCCATATAGTTGCCGCAACGGGCAAACGCGCGGGCCGGACAACCGGCAAATGGATTGAGCGTACGCATGTTTTTAAACACCTCAGAATGGATATAAAGGGCTTCAAAATCGAAATCTGCGACACGTAGATCCCCGCACGGCAGATCGAGAAAACCGCAGGTCTGCAACACGCCGGTGTGTGAAATAAAAACAAATCCGCGCCCGCCCATACATCCGCTAAAAGAAGAGTTCTGAGTTTTAAATTTCAAATTTCGAGTTTCAAATTTCTTATATTGCGGCGCGCAGGTGGGTTTGACCCGGATGGAAGAAGTTTGGGCCGCCTCCGCAATCCATTGTAAGGCCTTGTCGCGCGCCGCCGGCTCAAGCGCCAGATCGGCGATCTCCGAACCGCGGCCGGTCGGTACCAGAAAAAAGAAATCCATTGCCGCCGCGCCGAAAGCAACCGCCTGCTCAAGAATCTGCGGCAGATCATCCACATTCAGTTTGGAAACAGTGGTATTAATCTGAAATGGAATAGAGACCGCCTTCAGATGATCCATCGACTCAATGGTTTTCTGATAAGCCCCAACAATGCCGCGAAACGCGTCATGCGCTTCCGCCGTCGCGGCATCCAGACTGAGACTGATCGCCATAACCCCGGCTGCCTTCAGCTTTGCTGCGATGTCTGGCGTCAGCAGGTGACCGCAAGTGGCCAGTACCGTTCGGCATCCCTTTTCGGTGGCGTACTGTGCCACTTCAAAAATATCATCACGCATTAACGGCTCACCACCGGTCAGAATGATCATCGGCCTGGAGAATGCCGCCAGCGCATCGATTGTTTTAAAGCATTCGTCTGTTGAAAACTCATCGGCGTAATCGCAGTCGCGCGCCGCACCGCGACAATGCTTGCAGGACAACGTACACCTTCTGGTTATCTCCCAGGCAATGATTTTTGGATTCGCGTTCAACTTCGGATGGTTCATAAGCACTTCAAAATTTGGATATTTACCCAATCTCCTCATCGGTCAGGTAACAGGCGGGATCAACTCCCCAGAAGGTGTCGGCCGTTTCACCACGGGCGCGAAAATTCCCAGCGCAAACATCCAGAAAGCGGCACTCAACACATTTGCCGGTGACGTGCTCCTTTTTGTTTTTGAGCGCCATGAGAAAATCGTTCGAGGTGTCCGTCCAGATTTGACTGAACGGCTTTTCGCACACGTTGCCGAGTGAGTGATGTCGCAAAAATTGATCGGGATAAACAGCGCCATCCCAGCTGACACAGCCGAACCCGAGCCCCGTACTGTTGCCTCCATTCATTCGGAGCAACTCCATCACGCGAGCAGCATCGGCGGCGCGACCTTCCGCCAGCAAACGCATATAAAGATACGGGCCATCGCAGTGGTTGTCGACGGTCAGAATTTCTTTGGGCAGGCCGCGTGCGTGAAAATCGGCGGTGCGCTTAATAATATAATCAACAACCTCACGGGTTTGCTGATGGGACAGGTCATCCACCGCGTTGCCGCGACCGGTATAGACGAGGTGATAGAAACAGACGCGCGGAATATCCTCGGTTTCGATCAGGTCGAAAATTCCAGAAAGGTCGGACACATTGTGTTTAGTGATCGTGTAGCGCAGGCCAACTTTAATCCCCGCGCGTTTACAGGCGCGGATCCCTTCAAGCGCCTTTACGAATGCACCCTCGACGCCGCGAAACTTGTCATTGATTTCCTGTAGTCCGTCAAGACTGACCCCGACATACGAAAGTCCTATGGCTTTCAAACGCTGCGCGACCTCATCGTTAATCAGCGTTCCATTAGTGGAGATGACCGCGCGTAATCCTTTAGACACAGCGTATTCAGCGAGATCCGGCAGGTCCGGACGACACAGCGGCTCACCGCCGGAAAAAAGAACTACCGGCGATCCAAAGGCGGCGAGGTCGTCAAGCAACACCTTCCCCTCATCGAACGACATCTCGCGGGCCGCACATCCCCCGTCCGCATGGGCGTAGCAATGAATACACTTCAAATTGCAGGCTTTGGTGCAGTTCCAGACCACCACCGGCTTTTTATCCTCAGAAAACTGCAGCAGATGGCTCGGCAGATCTTTCGCCTTGCGCCCATAGCGCAACGCATCTGACGGCTCCACCGTTCCACAATATAATTTTGAAATCCCGATCATTTCTTCTCCCGCAACAGCTTCATCATATCAAATATGACTAAAACGCTACTAATTAAATACGACAATATTTATTATTACTACAAGCAAATCGAACTAGCGAGGTTCTGTGTGGTACAGAAATGCAACAATTTACATTTCAACCTTCACCCGGCCAAAAAGAGTTTATACAGTGTCTGTTTGTTCTTCAGGAGAAAATCATGACAGAAACCATTCACAAACTGGATGCCGTCCGAAAGGCTATTTCGGAAGTAATCGTGGGCCAACAGGCACTGATCGATAAAATCATCAACGCCCTGCTCTGCAACGGGCACGTCCTACTCGAAGGGGTTCCCGGCGTGGCCAAAACCATGATGGTCAACTCGCTCGCCCAAGCACTGAACGCGGACTTCAGCCGGATTCAATTCACCCCCGACCTGCTGCCGGGTGATGTGATCGGCACTCAAATTTACCGCAACGGCACCTTTGAAACCGAAAAAGGGCCGATTTTTGCCAACCTCGTACTGGCCGACGAAATCAACCGCTCGCCTGCTAAAGTACAAAGCGCCCTGCTCGAAGCCATGCAAGAACATCAGGTAACCCTCGGCCGTGAAACCCACAAACTGCCCGAACCCTTTATGGTACTCGCCACCCAGAACCCCATCGAACAGGAAGGCACCTACGCCCTGCCCGAAGCGCAGATCGACCGCTTTATCTTTAAACTGATCGTCGACTACCCAACCATGGACGAAGAGCATATTATTCTCCAGCGCATGGCCAAAACCGCGCCGAAAACCACCGTTGACGCGGCGGCCACCCTTGACGACATCCTTGAACTGCGCAAACAACTCGACACAATCCACGTCGATGAAAAAATCGAGCGCTACATCCTGCGCCTCGTCGCCGCCACCCGCGACCCTGCTTCCTATGGTCTACCGGATCTTAAAAGCTACATCCGCTTCGGTGCCTCCCCGCGCGCCTCCATCTACCTTGCGCTGGCCGCCCGTGGCCACGCCCTGCTACGCAGCGGCAAATTCGTCGTGCCCGACGACGTCAAAGCCGTCCTACATGATGTCGTCCGCCACCGTATCGCCATCAGCTACCGCGCCGAAGCCGAGGGTCTCAACTCCGACAGCCTGCTCGACCGCATCGTAGCAACGGTTCCCGTTGCTGAAAATGAATTATAAGAGATGACCTATGAAACGGGTATGCCTTCATATGCATAATACAATTATTCCACCTTCATCTTTAAACCTTCATCTTTCATACCTCGGAATACTCAATGCCTACTGATATGGACCAGCGCCTGCAACGGCTCCAGCTGCAAACCCGCTATCCGGTCGAACATCTGCTCGCCGGAGAGTATCGCAGTGTATTCAAAGGCCGCGGCATGGACTTCGACGAAATCCGCCCCTACGAACCCGGCGACGATGTACGAACCATCGACTGGAACGTCACCGCGCGCACCGGCAAGCCGCACATCAAACGCTACATCGAAGAACGCGAACTCGCTGTTTGGCTGTTAGTCGACACCTCCGCCTCCTGCCGCACCGGTCACGGCAAACGAACCAAATGGGACGTCCTGCACGAAATCTGCGCCCTGCTCGCCCTCTCTGCGGCCCGCAACAACGACCGCGTCGGACTCATTCTCTTTTCTAACCGCATTGAGCACATCAACCCGCCGCGCAAAGGCCGAACACATGTTATGCACTTACTCAGCGATATGCTATCGGCCGAACCGCAGGGCCGGGCCACCGACCTGCAACCGGCACTCGATGCCTTTGCCCACCTCGCCCGCCGCCGCAGTCTCGCCTTCCTTGTCTCAGACTTCCTGTTCGACACCGGCCGCGACCAGCTCGGCACCGTCAGCTTCCGGCAAGATCTCATTGCCATCGCCGTCAACGACCCGCAGGAGATTAAACCGCCCGCCTGCGGACTGACGGCAATCAAAGATTCCGAAACCGGCGAGACCATGCTCTGCGACCTCAACCGCGCGCATCAGGGCGACTACACCCGTTCCTTCGCCGACCGCCGCACCACCCTCAAAAAAGAACTTGAGTCCGTCGGCACCGACCTGATCGAACTCACCACCGAAAGCGACTGCCCGGAAGCCCTCACCCTCTTCTTCCGCAACCGGCTCCACCGCACCGCCAACGAAACGGGCGGATGAGCGGGAATGGAAGAATGGATGATTGGAATATTGGATTAATGAGATTGGGGAAAAAAATATTATGAACCCACCGGAATGGAACAATCAGGACAAACAGGGATCGCTGAAGAAATGGATTGAAATGCTCAATACCGAAGCACGCCAGCAGTTTCTCAACGACGGGACCCATCTGGAAATTTTCTTTCTTTTTAATGATGAAGGACTGATGAATATCGCCCCGATTGCCGACATGGAAAAAGAAGCCATTATCAATGGTTTGAAAAATACACTAAACGAAAGCAACGGAACCGCCTACATCCACATTGTCGAAGCCACCGCCAAAGCAATGGACAGCGCCGACGAGGCCGACGCCCTGCTGGTCATCGCCGAAACCCGTGCCGGCTTCTCCAAAGCCTGGATCCACACCGTCGTCCAAAAGGGCGAAGAAAAACTATTGATGAATGCCGTCGAAGTCGACGGCTCAAAATTCGAAGGTCGTTTCACCGGGATTTTTAAAGATGCGTAACTGGATTTCCATCCTGCTTTCACTGACCGCCGCAGTCACACTGGCAGGCGAACCGGTGATTACTTGCGAGCCGCGCGAACTGCGCGGCGTGCCGGGCCAACCACTACAGCTAGAAATCACCGTCACCGCCGACCGCGCCGCTCCGATTCAGCTCCACATCCCGCGCATCGGCAACCTGCACCTGCGCCGGGTCGAAAAAATCCCGATCCAGCGCACAAAAGAAGGCCGCTACACTCAAAAACGCATTCTCATCTGGCAGGGTCTCGAAGCCGGCTCGGTCACCCTCACCAACCTCACCGTTGTTTTCCACTCAACCGCAGGGAGAGAGGCCGACGCTATTACGACAGCAACGAACGAAGTGAAAAGGTCAACGTTGGAAAATTCATCCATAGATTTTCCTAATATGGGAAAAGAAACAGATGCCCTGACACAGTCAGTTCCAAGTATTGAAATAATTATTGATGCCGTCGAGCCAGCCAAGCCTCCGGCGAAGAAGAAACCCGAAGACAACCCCGCCACCCCTCCGGTGGAGGGGAACCCTCAAACATCATTTCAAAATCCCCTCCTGCGGAGGGTTGCCGAAACAGCGGAGTGGATTCAACGTTTCCCTGGGAAAGCAATATGAACTTCACCTATCCATGGATTCTCTGGCTGTTGCCGCTGAGCCTGATGCTACTGCGAAAGCGAAAGCTTAACGCCATCGAGGTGTCGAG
>Ga0307990_1002594_pt1 | contig 14367 bp, 1 predicted proteins | sample EllFjometagen129_FD_203168 | JGI IMG/M metagenome (GOLD analysis project Ga0307990, IMG submission 203168) | Marine microbial communities from Ellis Fjord, Antarctic Ocean - #129 | ecosystem: Environmental > Aquatic > Marine > Unclassified | place: Southern Ocean | collected 2014-10-08
GTAAACAAATCACCGGAAGCAAAGAAGAAATTCCTTATGATACATCAAAGTATAAAAAGCAAGATAATCCAATTTTTAAAGAATTTGATAATGAACAACTGGCAAAAAACGAAAAAGAAGAATTATTGCTTGAGCTTTTCCCCTCAGTAGCAAAAAAATTCTTACAAAGCCAGATAGAAGAAAAATATTATTCTAAAATTCAAAAAGAAGAAAAAGAAAAACAACAAAAAATTCAAGCTGAAAAGAACGAATATTTGAAACTTAACGCTGAGGAAAAACAAGACCGATTAAACGAAGGATTATATAATTACGAGTGGTAAAAATGAATTATTGCCAACTAAGTAAATTATAGAAAAAACTCCCAAAAAAATATTTTTTTTCATTCACTTTAAACCTTTATAAAAAAATTAAGTCTAATTCTTATTATCAAAGAAGTAGTAAATTAAATTTACTACTGAATGTTATTCATTTATATAAATTATAATTATTTTTTAAAACTGTTTATATTTTATAAATTTGTCGGTTCAAAAGATTAAAATAAACTTCATATAAGTTAATATAACCTACATAAACAAAACTAAATTATGAAAAAAAGTATATTATTTTTAGCTGCACTTTTGGTTACTATTAATGTTTTTAGCCAAAACATTATCTTTCAAGAAAATTTTGATATAATACCTTATGGTAGCAATGTAACTTCAAGTTCCACAGGAACTACAAGTTGGGGAATAAACTCTAATTTATATACCAGCGGTACAAGATCTGATTCTTGCGTTATTTCACTTGGTGATACAATTTATTTAACAACAGATACTTTTGGTACCATCGGGAATTATAGTGTATATTTAGATTTCAAACAAATTTGCAAAATTGAATTCTATGATGCTGCTTTTATTGAAGTATCAATTGACAATGGAACAACTTGGACAAAGGTCGTTGATTCTATGTATTTGGGACTGGGTAATTTTGGAAACATCGGAGATAGATTCACAGCAACATCATACACCAATTGGTTGCCTGCAAACAACAATGCAATACCAACAAATTCATGGTGGCAAAACGAAACATTTGACATTTCTCCTCTTGCTGCTAATCAGTCAGTGGTAAAAATAAGATTCGCTCTTATAGACATAAATAATACCGGCTCAGCAGGTAATTATGGATGGCTTCTCGACGATATTAAGGTTACTGCATCCTATTCTGAATTAATCCCTCCTGCAATAACAATGGTAACTCCAATGATTCCAGATACTGTTTATTCTACAGGTCCTTATCAGGTTAAAGCAGAGATTATTGATAATTCAGGAATTGATACTGCAATTTTATATTATTTTGTTAGCACAGGATACTCAGACACTGTCGGGATGAGTATAATAGGTCCTGATACATTTTCTGCTAACATTCCATTTTTTGGTTTTGGAAAAACAATCACATATTACGTTAAAGCAATTGATGCAGCACCGGCAGCAAATGCCGACTCTTCAAGCTCATATTCTTTTTATTGTAAATATAGTTCAGGAGGTTCTTTCATAGTTGGAACAGGAACAGTAGTTAATGGTGCTATGGCATACCCTGCACCCTATGGAAATTATTGGTGGGGTTCAAAACATCAAATGATAATTCCTGCTTCAGAGATGGCTGCAGTAAACATGGTTGGAGGGCAAATAGAATCAGTAGCTTTTGATGTTACTGCAGTAAACTCTTGTCCAGGACTACAGAATTATACTATAAAAATTGGAACAACAAATTTAAGTGCAATTACAACTGCATGGCAATCTGGTTTAACAACTGTTTATACAAATTCTTCATATCAACCAACTACTGGTTGGAACGTACATACTTTTCAAACTCCATTTAACTGGGATGGTGTTAGCAATATAATAGTTGAAACATGTTTTAATAATTCTTCTTATGTAAGTAATGGTAATGCAAGCGTTAATCAAACTGCAACTTCTTATACTTCAACTCATCTTGTTTATGGTGATAACGCTAACAACTGTTCATCTCCCGGAATCGGTAGCACACAAAGTCAGCGACCAAATATGCAATTTGTTGTTTCAGGTGTGTTGTCACTTGATTTAGATATTGGTGCATATCAAATCACTAATCCAACAGGCGGTGTTTTGGCAAGTCAGGATTTTGAAGTCAAGTTTAATATTAAAAACTTTGGAAGTGATAGTGTTGTAAAAGCCACTGTAAATTGGGAATTAGACAATGTACTTCAAACACCATTTGTATATTTAGCAACAAATTATGATACTATTTGGAAAGATTCAGTTTCAGCAGAGATAATACTGGACACATTAAATATTGGAGTTGGAGCTCACTCCATAAAAATATGGACTCTTAATCCAAATGACACTTCTGATTATAATTCGGGGAATGATACTGCATATGTTAGTTTCTTTGCTTGTAGTTCATTATTAAGTGGGAATTATACAATTGGAGGAACAAATCCAGATTTTGCTGATTTTTCAGCAGCAGTGATGGGATTAGATCAATGCGGTATTAATGGACCAGTTACTTTCACAGTGGCATCAGGAACCTATAATGAACAAATTGAACTTCCATTTGTTACCGGTTCATCAGCAACAAATACAATAACATTTCAATCAGCTTCCGGTGATAGTTCAACAGTAATACTTACAAATAATGCCTCATCGGCAACAGGGAATTACACCTTAAAACTAAACGGAACAAGTCATATAACCTTTAAGGATATGACATTTGCTGCCACTGATAGTTTATTATCAAAAGTTATTGAAATTGGAAATTCTGCTGAAAATGTTCATTTTTTAAATAACAGAATTATAGGAATGTCAACATCAATAACAGATGAAGACGCAGCCTTAATTTACACATCTGATTCTATTGGAAATAATATAAGCATTCTAAATAATAGGTTAGAGAATGGGTCAATTGCCATTGAGCTTAGCGGAAAAAGTAGTTGCAGTACTAAAGCTACAGGAGTTCAAATAAATAATAATATTCTGATGAATCATTTTGCATCCGGAATTATATTGACGAATTTATTTTCTCCGGAAGTAAGTCTAAACCAAATAGAAACAAATTCCAATTCTAATTCATACAATGGAATTTCAGGAATTCAATTGTCAGGAACTCCCATTATTATTAAAAACAATATCAAAGCAACCAACACACAAATTGCTTATGGAATCAGGATGAGTCAATGTGATATTTGCATGTCTTCAACAAATTCAGGATTAGTAGCAAATAATTTTATACTAATTAATGGCTTATCAACTGCAAATACAATTACTGCAGGTATTTTAAATAATGAATCGAAAAATTTTAATTATTATTATAACACAATAAATATTACGGGAAACCAAACAAATGCTGTATCAATGTGTTTGTTTGATGCAACCGCCGGTTTGTCGGATAACATTAATATTGTAAATAATATTTTTAGTAACGAAGCTAATGGTTACACTTATTATGTTACCGGTGTTGATACAACAAAATTCTTTGTTGATTACAATGACATTTTTAATCCCGGAACTGGAACATTTGCATATCTCGGAGCAGCAGTAACTGATTTTGCTACATGGAAAACAAAAACAGCAGAAGAAACTCACTCTATCACAATAAATCCCTATTTTTCATCTGCTATTAACCTTCATACAACAAATAATCTGGTAAATGGAACAGGCACGCCTATAGCAGGAATAACAGATGATATTGATGGAGATTTAAGAAATGCAACTACACCTGATATTGGAGCAGATGAATTTGCCCCATCTCCTTATGATATTGCAACTCTTGAAATAATTGCACCAATTGATGGATGTGGATTAGATACTAACGAAGTTGTAACCATAAGAATCAAAAACCTTGGAAGTGCAACAGTTAACGGTGGATTCACAGCAAGTTATAAGATAAATAACAATACTGCTGTAACAGAAAGTGTTTCAAGTACAATTCTTAGCGGAGACACTTTAGATTATTCATTTTCTAATACTGCTAACCTTGATGTTTTTGCTTTAATGATAGATTCAACTTATGAATTTAAAGCATGGGTTGACCTCACTACTGACCCTGTTCATTATAATGATACAGCAGTAGCGAGTGTATTTTCAGGATATTTGCCTCCTTCACCAGTAACTAGTGATACTTCGATTAATTATGGTGATTCAGTAACTTTAACTGCACAACATGCAGATTCAGTATTTTATTGGTATGAACATGATACAAGTTCAGTAGAATTATATACAGGAGAATTTTTCACTACACCTGTATTATATGATACAACAACCTATTGGGTGTCAGTAAGTGGTGGTGGTGGAATTTTGGATTCTGTTCATCCAAGTACATACGCTTCAACTTATACTGCTGTAGCTGGACTTAGAGGTTATCATTTTCAGGCTCCGGTTGATTTTGTAATCACAGGATTAAGAGTTCCTATTAATGTGGGAACAGATCCTCAAAGTGTCGAAGTATTACAATTCACGACAGCACCTAGTGGCTCAACTTCTCCACATACTGTGTTGTTTCATGCTGCAATGGTTCCAGGAACTGGCTACATACCTTGTAATATTCCAATTACTATGGGCGATTATATTTCAATAAATGGCTCTCGAGGAACAGGAACACATAAAAACAATTATGCTCCAAGTACTCCTATTAGTATTTATGGAATAAATACTGTTATTGGTCGTTCATGGTCTAATAGTGCTGCACTATATACTAATCCAACACCATCAGGAACCGTTACGAGACTAGTAGGTGGTAGTATTTCTCAGGTAGACTTTCTTTATGGCAGTGCAGGTGGCGGTTGTGAGAGTAATAGAGCTCCATTGAATGTGAATGTAATAAATATTCCAACTGTTGAACTTGGTATATCTGCTATAACTACAAATTCAGGATGTAATATGACAAATGCAGAACAAGTCACTATTGATATTTACAATCAGGGATTTGTTGCGGCAACTGACAGTATTTATGTTAGCTACAGAATAGATTCAAATAGTTTTATCACTCAGGAAATTGTTATTGATACTATTGCTCCTGGTGATACAATAAGCTATACCTTTAATACAACCGCTAATCTTTCAGTAGTGATAAATGATACAACTTACACAATTACAGCTTATGTTGCACATCCTCAAGATGTTTATGCTGTCAATGATACTTTAGTCAGTGGATTAATTGAAGCACTATATACTCCTCCGGCACCTATTGTAAGTGATACTATAGTTCCTTATGGTTCAATTATTACTTTAACAGGAATTTCAAATGATACTTTATATTGGTATAATACTCCGGTCGACACAAATTACATGTATATGGGTTCATATTTTACAACACCATTATTGTATGATACAACAACTTATTATGTTGAAGCAAAAGCTGGTAGTAGTGGTTCATATACTTTAGGAACAGGTACAACAACAAACACTAGCACGGGTTATCCTACTCCTTATGGAAATTATTATTATGGGAGTAAAAACCAGTTTTTAATTTTAGCATCTGAATTATCAGCAATGGGAATGACTGCCGGTGATATTAAATCTGTTGCTTTTGATGTAGCAAATGTTAATGCATGCCCCGGATTAACAAATTATGAAATTAAACTTAAAAACATTCCTTTAACTGCATTGACAACAGCATGGGAGTCAGGATTAACATCTGTATATCTAAACCCATCTTATCAACCTGTTACAGGATGGAATACTCACACTTTCACAACATCATTTAATTGGGATGGAACAAGCAATCTAATTATTGAAACTTGTTTTAATAATACAAGTTATCCATCAAATGGCTGTGCATCGGTAAATCAGACTAGTACAACTTTTGCAGCAACACATGAATATCATACAGATGGTGCAACAGTATGTTCTGCTCCGGGAGCAGGTTTAACTTATAATCAACGGGCAAATATGGTATTATATGCTGCTTCAAGCGGATGCCCCAGCCCTAGAGTTGCTCTTAATGTAAACGTTTCAGCACCTCCGCAATTTGATGCCGGAATAAAGTCTATTCATACACCTTTTACAGACTTTGATCTTACAGCTAATGAAGCTGTTCAGGTAATGGTGATGAATACCGGAACAGATTCAATTTACAATTTCCCACTTGCTTATAAAATTGATAATCTTCCTCCTGTTATTGATACATTTACAAATGTCCTTCATTCGGGAGATTCAGCATTGTTTACTTTTGCTACACCTGCTGATATGTCAGTTTACAAAATTTATGATGTAAAAACATATACAATGCTTCCTCTTGACAGTACATTTATGAATGATACATCATCAACGCAAGTTGAAAATAAAATGATTGTCTATTGTGTATGTACAGCAACCTCCGGAAGTTACGAGGATATAACTAATGTTACAATAGCAAACCTAAATAATACTTCTACAGTACCTGCTTCAGGCTCAATGTACTCCGATTATACAAGTTTGCCTCCTGCAATTCTTGCACCGGGTCAAACTTATAATGTTTCAATTACAACATCTTTTGCAGTTGGTAATACTTACCAATATAATTGCTGGGTTAATGTGTTTATCGATTATAACCATGATGGAATATATACCCCTGCAACTGAAATCGCTTTTAGTTCGACAACAACATCATCTAATACCGTTACTGGAACGATAACAGTTCCTCAAACAGCAACATCAGGAGTTGCTACTGGAATCAGAGTTGCTTTTAGAGAGTCGGGAAATCAGGCCAACACAGGTCCATGTGGAACATTCACTTGGGGTGAAGTAGAAGATTATAAGGCATTTATAATGCCATTGATACCAAATGATGCAGGTGTTACAGAAATTATACAACCCGGTAGTATAACTAACGAATCTGCTTCTACTCCTGTGGAAGTTGTTGTGAAAAACTTTGGAACTGATACAATTACTTCAATGAGCATTGATTATAAAATTAATAATGGTACTCCTGTGACAAATTCTTATACTGGGACATTACCTCCTTCAGCTACAGATACTGTAACTTTAACGAGTTTTTCTTCTCCTGCAGGAAATTCTAATATTTGTGCATACACTGTTTTAACAGGAGACACTAATACTTTTAATGATGGCATATGTAAGGCTTTCTTTGGAATTCCTTCAAAAGATGCTTTTGTAACAGGAATTGTTGAGATAGATGATGGATGTGGATTAGGCTCAGATACAATAATGATTTGGATTAATAATATTGGTGTTGACACTATCAATGGTTTTACTGCCGATACTATTACTGCGCATTATCAGTTGGATGGTGTTTCAACAATAGTTACTGAAAATATGCCATTAACTATTAATCCTGGTGACAGTGCTTTATTTGTCTTTAATGCACAAGCTAATTTTGCTGTAACTACTGCAGATTCAGTGTTTGATATAGCAGCATGGGCAAATCTAACAGGAGATAATGTTCATTATAATGATACGGCTTATTCAGATGTTGAATCATTACATACACCAGCTGATCCAATTGTTATTTCACCTATAACTGTGCCTTATGCATCCCCTGCCACAATTAGTGCTATTTCACCAACAGCTGATACTTTGATTTGGTATGATTCATTAGTTGGGGGAAATATTATTGGTGGCGGACCAACTTATACAACAGGTTTAATGTATAACCCCGATACCTTCTATGTTCAGGCAGGAGGAGGCCTCTCTGGAGCAGGAGTTAATATTGCGCCTTTAGCAGTTGCTTCTGCATCCCCTGCATGCAATACTGGAGCCTGCAGTACACTTAATGATTTAAACTTTGGTACTTGTGGAACGCAGCAAACGTGGATTACTTCATCTGCATCAAATCCCGGTTCTGCTGTAAATGTAACCTTTGTTTGGCCAACGCCTCATTTAATTAATAAAATGACTATCAATGTAGGACAAAATAATACTCGTTTTCTAACTGGTGGTACCGTGCAAATATGGAATGGTTCGGCCTGGATTAGTCACACAACTTTCACTCAATCTATTGGAGTTTGTTTCTACGACATAGTTTTTCCTCCTGTTTCTACAACCCGAATAAGAATTATTGATATGACTGTAGGCGGCTCTCAATCTTCCAATGTTAATTTCAGAGAAATTGAGATTTACGATGTTCTTCAATCAGGTTGTGCCAGTAATAGAATTCCTGTTATTGTAAATGTATCTGCACCTTCAGCATGTGATGTTGGGGTTTTTGCAATTCCTCAACCAACTTCTGCTATTAACTTGACAAGTAGTGAAACAGTATCTGTAAAGGTAAAGAATTACGGAACAGCAGCCCAAACTAATATTCCAGTTTACTATCAGATAAATGCAAATCCACCTGTAGTTGACACAATAACTTCAACTATTAATCCAAGTGATTCTTTGTTGTTTACTTTTGCAACATCTGCAAATTTAGGCATGGCAGGAAATACATATAGTTTAAAAGCATATACAGCATTGACATGCGATTCGGTTCAAGTAAATGATACCACATGGAAAAGTGTGCAACATATGCTTCCAAATTATTGTGCTTGTTCTGCAACATCGGGTGCATATGAAGATTTGACAAATGTAACAATAAGTAATCTAAATAATTCATCAACAGTTCCGGCAAGCGGTTCAATGTACACAGATTTTTCATCTACTGTTGCACCCGCCCAGTTAGCACCTGGAGTTAGTTATCCTATATCTATTTCTTCAGATTATGCAGTTTACACTTCATCATACACGTGTTGGGTAAATGTTTTTATTGATTTTAACCGTGATGGTGTTTTTGATCCAAACACTGAACGTGCTTTTGGTTCAACTACTTCATCATCGAATACAGTTACGGGAACACTTAGTGTACCATTTAATGCGCTATCAGGATTAACAAAAATGAGAGTTGTGCTTAGGGAAAGTGGCACTCAGGCAAATACAGGTCCATGTGGTCCATATACATGGGGAGAAACCGAGGATTATAATGTTTCAATTGCTCCTAAACTTCATCAGGATGCTGGAGTTGTTGATATTATTCAACCAACAACAATGTCCTCAAGTGCTCCAACACCAATTGAAGTTATCATTGTAAATTATGGAATAGATGCTATTGACTCTATTGATGTTTCCTATCAATTGAATTCTGCAAATCCATATACTGTTACATTAACTGATACTATACTTCCTCTTGATTCATTTTATTATTCATTTCCAGCAATTGTATTACCAACAGGACAAAATACAATTTGTGCTTATACAACATTGCTTGGAGATAGTAATACATTCAATGACCAAAAATGTATTACTTCGTTTGTTCAACTAATGACAACTCCTCCATATTTTGATAATTTCGAAGGTGCTGATTATTGGCTTCCTGATACAATCCCAAATCAGTGGGAACGAGGAATTCCTACAGCTCAAACTATTAATACTGCTCACAGTTCGAGTACTGTATGGATGATTCAACTTGATACTAATTATAATAATAATTCTTTTGATTATCTCTATACTCCAAAATTTATCTTTGGACTTGTTACACCTGATTCTTTATCATTCTGGCATTATGTTCACACTCAAAGCACTTATGACGGTGGACGTATTCAATACCTAAACAATACTGGTTTTTGGTCAACACTTGGAGATTTAAATGATACTAATGGAACTAATTGGTATAATACTACACAAACAGGTATTGATATGTGGACAGGAAATAGCAACGGATGGCAATTGTCAACTTACGACCTTACATCTGTAAACGACCTTGCAAATATTGCCCAGTTCAGGTTTATTTTTTCATCTGATAATACTACTAATAATTTTGACGGTTGGGCAATTGATGATTTTAGAATTACTGTTCCTAAATTACCTAAAGATGCAGGTGTTACTCATATCATTACTCCTGTTGATTCTACTATGACAGGAAGCAATGTTACTGTTCAGATTACTATTCAAAACTTTGGTACCGACACTTTAGACACTATTCCTGTTAATTATGCAGTTACAGGACAAGCAGCAACAACAGCAACATGGTCTGGTTACTTGCTTCCTAATGCAACTGATATCTATACTTTCTCAACACCTTATTCAGGACCAAATACATTGTATGAACTTTGTGCATGGACATCAATAACAGCAGATACTCACTTCGACAACGACACTATTTGCAAAAATATCAGTACAATTGCAGCAGCTGATGATGTTGGAATTATTGAAATAATCAATCCTGATAGTATAACGGCTATCGGTTATAATGTAACTGTTATTGCTAAAATCCATAACTTTGGAACAAATACTGTTACGAGCATTCCTGTTGAATATGAATATGGAATTAATCTTATTCAGGGAACTTGGACAGGAACTTTGCTTCCTAATGCTACAGAGAATTATACATTTACTACACCTTATCCTTCTCCAATAGGAAATTACAATTTATGTGTTCGTACAAAACTTACAGGAGATGCTGATTTAACTAATGACGAAATTTGTGAAGGTTTATTAGGAACTATAGGAATTGATGAATATGACGATAGTAAATTTATTCTATTACAAAATGTTCCAAATCCAACAAAAGGAATTACTACTATCGGTTACATTGTTCCTAAAGCAGGAAAAATTAAATTCGAAGTAATTAATCTGCTCGGAAAAACAATTTATTCCGAAAACAAAAATGTACTCTCAGGAAAAAATCAAATTGACTTAGATGTTAATACTTTGCCTTCAGGAATTTATTATTATTCTGTTATATTTGACGGAAAACGTCTTGTGAAGAAAATGATAAAAAACTAATCTTTGTTTTAAAAATATATTATTTTTGCATATCTTTTATAAACTATAAGCATGAATATCCAATAGCATTTCTCTTGAAAATTGAGAAATGCTATAATTTAAAATAAAACATAAACGTATGAAAAAAATTGCATTGCTATTTTTAGCATTATCTCTATCTATATTTGTTTCTTCACAAACAGTTGTATTTCATGAAAATTTTGAATTACCCTCACAAGCCGATAGCTTGACATCAACCTCTACAGGAACAAATGCATGGGGAATAAACACAACATTTCATGCCGGAGGTTTGAGGTCTGATTCCTGCATTGTTTCTCAGGGAGATACTACATATCTTACTACAAACGCATTTAGTACAAGCGGCAATGCTAATGTAATTCTTGAATTTGCTCATATTTGCAAAATTGAGTTTTTTGATGCAGCAGAAATATTTGTTTCAGCCAACAATGGAACAACATGGACAAAGCTAATAAGCACTCAATATTTAGGACTTGCAAATTTTGGAACAGCAGGAAACAAATTTACTTCAACTGCTTACACTGATTGGCAACCTGCAAATAATAATGCAACTCCAACAAATCTTTGGTGGAAACTTGAACAATTTGATGTCTCATCTTTAATCAGTAATTGCTCTCAAGCAAAAATAAGATTCGCTTTAACTGATCTTAATAGTTCAGGTTCTGCAGGTAACTATGGTTGGTTGCTCGACAATATTAAAGTTACTGCTGCAATTGACGAATTAGTTCCTCCTGTTATTACTTTGAATCCTCCAATACTTATTGATTCAGTTTTTCAATTCGGACCTTTCAATATTAATGCAACAATAACTGATGCTTCGGGAATTGATACAGCTATGTTAGTTTATACAAGAAATAATGGAAGCCCTGATACTGTTGGTATGATTAACAACACTGGAAGCTCATTTCTTGGTATAATTGATACTATACCTGCATTTAGTTTGCTTGACACAATTTGTTATCATGTTGTTGCTATAGATAGTTCTCTTGTAGCTAATGTTGCAATGGAACCATCAATAGGTTGTAATCAGTTTATTATTTACACATCACCCCCTCCTGCAAATTGTACTTCACCAATTACAAGCTTTCCATATTTACAATATTTTGATTCTATACCTGCATACTCAGGTAATCCATATTGTAGTACTACACATACATTGCCTGCTTTATCAGGCTGGACAAATGAATCAGGTGACCAAACAGATTGGTGTCCTTACTCAGGTAGCACTCCAAATAATCCCTATACCGGACCAAGCTCTGACCACACATCAGGAACTGGAAATTATATGTATGTTGAAGCAACAAGCTGTTATAATCATACTGCTTATTTAACCAGTGCTTGTGTTGATATTACAGGATTAGGAGCACCAACATTAGAATTCTATTATCATATGTACGGTTCAAATATGGGAGAATTACATATCGATATTTGGTATGGCAATCATTGGGTTAATGATATTATGACTCCTGTATCAGGTGATCAGGGAAATCAATGGCATAAAGCAGTTGTTAGCTTAATACCATACAAATCTGTTACAAAAATTAGATTCAGAGCTGTAGTTGGAAGTAGCTACAGGAGTGATATGGCAATAGATGACGTAAAAATATGGCAACCACCTGCAAATGATGCAGGAGTTTTAACAATTGACAAGCCTATTTCTCCTGCAATTACAGGTTCTCAATCTGTTAAAGCTACATTTAAAAATTTTGGTTCAGCAAATCTTACAAAAGTAAAAATTGGATGGAGTGTTGATGGAGTAATACAATCGGTTTATAATTGGTCGGGAATACTTACTCCTGGAACTATTGCTGATTCAGTACAAATTGGCACTTTTAATTTCCAAAGTGGAGCAAGTGTGATTAAAGCCTGGGCATTCAGCCCTAATGATTCTGTTGATGGATGGAATCCAAACGATACTGCTATGTCTTCAATAATAGCTTGCGTTGGAAATCTTCGTGGAACTTTTTCTATTGGTGGTTCGTCTCCCGATTTTGTAAGTTTTAGTGATGCACTTTTTGCTTTGAATTATTGTGGGATTGATAGCCATGTTGTTATTAATGTTTATCCGGGAACATATAATGAGCAACTATTAATTGATTCTATTCCGGGATTATCTGATTCATCTACTGTTACTTTCCAAGGAGCTTCAAATGACAGCACTGATGTTGTTCTGGAACACGCAGCAACAGGTACTGCAAATAATTATGTTGTACAATTAAATGGAGTTAAATATATAACAATCCGAAAAATTACTATAAAGGCAACTGGTTCTTCTTATGCTTATGCTATTCATATGACTAATGGTGCAGAGCATAATACAATAGAAAATTGCGTTGTTAAATCAATGTTAGTTAACTCAAGCAATGGCAGAGGAATTGTTTTATATTCAGGTTTAGTTAACCAATATAATACGATTAAAAATAATGTTGTTGAAGGTGGTTATTATGGTGTTTATATTTATGGGAGTAGTCCAACCTCAAGAGCTAGGTATAATGTTATAGAAGGAAATGATGTTTCAGGATTTCGTTATTATGGGATGATGCTTTATTATCAGGATTCAGTACAAGTAATCGGCAATTACATCCATGATGGAGTGTATTCAACTCAGTATGGAATATATACTTATTATATATTTGATGGTTTTCGAATAGAAAGGAATATTATAAAATTAAGCCCTAGCAGTTCCGGTACAGGAATGCGAATATATTATGCCAACTATAATTCTTATATAACTCCAACTACATTAGCAGGAACAGTTGCAAATAATTTTATAAGTATTACTAGTGGTACAAGCACTATGTATGGTATCTATGCATACTATTCTAATAAAGTGAATTATTACTTTAATTCTGTTAATATTTCAAGTGGAAATGCATCAAGCAGAGCTTTGTATCAAGGAAATACAACTTCAAACGCATTTGGTCAAAACTTTATTAACAATATATTTAACAATAGTGGAGGTGGCTTTGCTGCCTACTTTAATACTCCTGCAACTCTCGGAACCTTAGATTATAATGATTATTACACTACTGGTACTAATCTTGCTTATTGGTCTGGAACTGGAAATATTCTAACTTTAAATGCATTGAAAAATACATCCGGGCAAGAAACGCATTCCTTATCTGTTAACCCGGGATTTATTTCTTCAACTGACCTTCATTTAGGAAACACTAACTTAGCTGGTACAGGAATACAGGTTCCGGGAATTAATTATGATATTGATGGCGATTTCAGAAACCCAGGCGCTCCAACAATCGGTGCTGATGAGCTACCACCTATTCCAATAGATGCAGGTGTTATAAAAATTCTTTCTCCTACAATTTCTGAATCTGAGGGTGCTTCTGTTCCTATTAAAGTTGTAGTACGAAATTTTGGTACAGATACAATCTTCGGAATGAATGTAAAATATTATATAAACTCAGGAAGCAATGTTACTTATAATTATACATCAACATTATTACCTGCTGATGTTGACACTATAACTTTTCCGAATACTACAATTACACCGGGACATAATAATTTATATGCATTTACAACATTGGTAAATGATACTAACACCTTTAATGATACTCTTTATAAATATTATTATGGAATCCCTATTCTTGACATGGGTGGAGTTGAATTACTCCAACCTGAT
>Ga0307990_1002596_pt1 | contig 14364 bp, 9 predicted proteins | sample EllFjometagen129_FD_203168 | JGI IMG/M metagenome (GOLD analysis project Ga0307990, IMG submission 203168) | Marine microbial communities from Ellis Fjord, Antarctic Ocean - #129 | ecosystem: Environmental > Aquatic > Marine > Unclassified | place: Southern Ocean | collected 2014-10-08
TGATGGTCAATTTTTTTATTGTTCTTTTTCTTCTTCATTATCTTTTTCTTCGAAAGAATAATTAATCTTCCTTGGTTTTGATCCTTCCCCGGGACCAATAATTCCCTTCGATTCTAACATATCAAGAAGCCTCGCTGCTCTTGCATATCCTACCCTTAATCTTCTTTGTAAAAATGAAGCAGAGGCTCTTTCTGATTGCAAAACTAAGTCTCGAGCTTCTTCGTAAAGAGAATCCTCTCCAAAAGACATTACTCCTTCTTGTTGTTTTCTTTTGAGGCTTTCTTTTAGCTCTTTTTCCAATGACGACTCTCCCTCTACGCTTTTATTATTCTTTTCAAAAAAGTGTACCACTTTCAAAACCTCTTTTTCTGATAGAAAAACTCCTTGAACTCTTTGTGTCTTTGTTCTTTCTGGAGATAAAAAGAGCATGTCTCCATTCCCCAGTAATTTTTCCGCCCCAGCTACGTCAATGATTGTTCTTGAATCAATCTGAGAAGCAACTTGGAAAGCCATTCGACAAGTAATATTAGCTTTTATTAGACCTGTAATAACCTCGACAGAAGGGCGTTGTGTCGCTATAACCAAATGGATACCCACCGCTCTAGATTTTTGAGCTAGACGAACAATGGCACTTTCGATTTCTCTCCCTTTGGTGGCCATTAAATCGGCTAGTTCGTCAACAACCACAACGATATAAGGAAGGGGTTGAACCGATTTGCTACGAGCTATCTTGTTGTAAGCTTTTATATCTCTAACTTGTAACTTTAAAATCTGCGTAAATCGTCTCTCCATTTCCTCGATTAACCATTCTAATGCCCCCACTACTTCATCTGGATTTGAAATAACCGGAGTTAATAAATGAGGTAGACCATTGTATAAAGAAAATTCTACTTTTTTGGGATCAATTAACAGTAATTTAGTTTGGGCAGGAGTATTCTTGTATAGAAGACTGGTGATTAAGCTGTTTAAGGCAACTGTTTTCCCTGCTCCTGTTGCCCCAGCAACCAATAAATGAGGCATCTTCCCTAAATCCGCGTAAACAGGGGTTCCTGCTACATCTCTTCCTATGCACAGTTCTAAGGGAGGACCATTAATAAATTTAGGATCTTCAACAAGGTTACGCAAACGAACCAATACTCTAGTTTTGTTCGGAACTTCAATCCCCACTAAAGAACGACCTGGGATAGGAGCTTCCATTCTAATTGGATGAGCCGCTAATGCCAAGGCAAGATTTCTAGACAATGAAGTAATTTTAGAAAGCCGAACTCCCTCTGGTGGTCGAAGAGCATATTGAGTTACCGTTGGACCAACATTAACTTCAGTCATTCTGACTTCTAAACCAAAATCACTGAAAGTACTTTTTATAATAGCCGAATTACTTTTAATGCTTCCCGTTTCTGGGCTCCCTTGTTCAGCAGCCAAAAATTCAACTGACGGTAATTGATAATTTCCTTGACCCGAATTTGCTGTTTTAGCCGCCAATTGTTTCTTAATAATTTGACTCGGCGAAAGCATTTCTCCTTTTTTTTGTTTTTTGATAAACTGTTTGGCTTGGTTCCAATTTACTCGTGGCTCTTTAAAGTCTTTGTTATTAATTTTTATTGCCTCTTTTTTCTTCTTTGGCTTAATTTTATTCTCTTGTTGATCTCCCTTAATATCTTTTCCTTTACGACGACGAAGCCAAAATGGATAAACAAAAATTATCCCGCCCATCACAAAAAAAGTTATGAACACGAGAGAACAAACCCATTCTCCAAAAAAATTAAAAATTGGCCAAGCGAATGCCCAACCAATCCAACCTCCGTATTGTTGATGAAAAAGATTACTTTCCACGTGAATTAGATCTTGAGTTGCTAAAATCCCTGAAGCTCCGATTAAAAGTAAAGATATTTGCAACAAAACCACACGCCAAGAAACTTCTGCTTTCTTCTTTAATAAAATCGTTATTCCCAATCCAAGTAAAAAAATTGGCAGAACTAATGCCGTTCTCCCAATTAAAAACCTTGAGATCTTATTAATCCACACCCCTCCCGTTCCTGCTAAATTCAAAAAAGATAGGGTCATCACTACCGCTCCAAGAAAAGCTAAAGTAGCTGTAACCCAATCTTTTAATTCCGAAGGAAGTTTGTTTTTTTTAAATCTATCTTTTTTTTTAGGCATTATTTTTGCTTACGTCCTGTTCCGGCCGGAATTAACTTCCCTATTATAACATTCTCCTTTAACCCTCGCAATTTATCCTCTTGATTTCTTAAGGCGGCTCGAATCAATATTTGCGATGTTTCTTGAAATGAAGCAGCTGATAGAAAACTCTCTGAGCTTAGAGCTACCTTAGAAACTCCGAGCAAAACTGGAATTGCCACTACTTTTGCTTTTTTCTGTTCTGATAATTCTTTATTTTTCTGATCAAATTGATAGCGGGTTATTATTTCGTCGGTATTCCAGAAACTATCTCCTCCGTCCACAACCTTTACTCGAGAAAACATTTGGCGAGCAATAACCTCTAGATGTTTATCATGAATTTTCACTCCCTCTCCGGCATATACTTTTTGTACTTCCTGAACAATATAGCTCTGAGCGGCTCTTTCTCCAAAATACTTAAAAACGTGATCTGGCCTTATCACCCCTTCGCTTAAACGTTGCCCTTTCTTCACTTTGTCGCCCGCTTTTACTAAGATTGATAATAATTCTGGCGCATGATATTCACGAATTGTTCTTTTTGTATTTTTTCCACTTGCCTCAATTTTGACAGACCTTTCTTTCAAATCCACCTCTTTAACGATTCCATCTCTTGAAGCAGTTAAAGCCTGAATCTTAGGTATTCTATTTTCAAAAAGCTCTTCTACGCGAGGAAGTCCTTGGGTAATATCTCCCACTCCCGCTACTCCTCCTAAATGAAAAGTTCTCATTGTTAATTGTGTTCCCGGCTCACCAATAGATTGGGCAGCAATTATTCCTACCGCTTGTCCAAGTTCTGTTAATTTATTAATTCCTGTGTCCCAACCATAACATTTTTGGCAAATTCCTCCTGTAGTTTTGCAAGTTAAGGGACTTCTTATTTTTATTTTCTTAATCTTTAAATTTTCTATTTGTCTGGCTTGATCCCAATCAATTAATTTCCCTTTTTTCACAATTTTATTTTTTGTCTCGGGATCAATAACATCGCCTAAGACATAACGACCAACGATTTTGAAGGCAAAACTTTGCTCAAGAATTTCTGCGTCTTGATAAAAAACAGTTAAACCTTCTGTGTCTCCACAGTCTTCTTCTCTGATTAAGACATCATGAGCCACATCAACTAGTCGCCTAGTAAGATATCCTGCTGACGAAGTTCTTAAAGCCTTGTCAGCCATTCCTTTTCTTGCTCCATGAGTTGAGATAAAATACCCTAAAACATCTAATCCTTCTTTAAAAGAATCGATTACTGGCAATTCTATAATCCTTCCAGCTGGATTAGCTACCAATCCTTTCATTCCACACATTTGAAAAGGCTGATCCCACGAACCGCGCGCCCCAGAATTAACTATAACAGAAAGAGCCCCGTCTTTCGGTAATTCTTGTGGAATTGCTTTTTTTAAAGTCAAAATTACTTCCTGCCAAACGCTAACAATTTGACTCCTCTCTTCTCTTTCTGAGAAAAGCCCTCTATCTCTCATTTTACCAATCGCCAATACCTTCTTCTTCGCGATATCAACTAATTTTCCTTTTTCTCGAGGGATAACAAAATCATCAATCCCCAAACTTACTCCGGAAAGCGAAGAATATTGAAAACCTATTTTCTTCATTTGATCAAGAAAAACTTGAGCCTCTGCTAGGGAATTCTTCTCAATAATATCTGTTGCTATTCTTGCTAAAGTTTTTTGATCTACTAACTTATTGAAAAAAGGATAATTTTTTGGAAGAATTTGATTGAAGAGAATTCTTCCAATAGTTGTTCTCAGAAGCTCTGGCTTTGAGGCAAGATTAGGTTTAATGTTAATCCGAGCAATGGTTCGTACTCCAATTCCTCCATTTTGATAACACAATAAAGCTTCATCTATATCAGAGAAATATTTTACTTTTTCGTCAGCTAAAGAATTAGCAACTGTTGTTAAGAAATAAATACCCAGAACAATATCTTGAGAAGGTGTTGCCACTGGCAATCCAGTTGCTGGTTTTCTCAAATTTACACCCGAAAGCATTATATTTTTTGACTCTTCTTGGGCTTGACGAGAAAGAGGGAGATGAACAGCCATTTGATCTCCGTCAAAATCAGCATTAAAAGCCGCACAAATCAAAGGATGCACTCTAATTGCATTCCCTTCTATCAATAAAGGACGAAAAGCTTGTATCCCTAAACGATGAAGAGTTGGGGCTCGATTTAAAAGAACGAATTTTCCTTGAACAACTTTTTCTAGTATTGCCCAAATTTCAGGCGTTCCTTGTTCAATAAGACGGGAAGCTCCTTTTATGTTATAAGCTAGTTCTTGATCTAAGATATGCTTAATAACAAAAGGCTTAAATAATTCCAGAGCCATCTTTTTAGGAAGACCACACTCTGACATTTTTAAATCAACTCCGATAGCAATAACTGATCGAGCAGAATAATCAACTCTTTTTCCTAATAAATTTCTTCTAAAACGCCCAGTTTTCCCTTGAATACTATCAGCTAAAGAACGAAGAGGTCTTCGTCCCCTTCCTCGGGCAGCGTTACTGCTTCTCATTTGGTTATCAATAAGAGCATCAACCGATTCTTGTAGCATTCTTTTCTCGTTGCGAATGATGATTTCTGGAGCCTTAATGACCGCAAGGCGTTTCAGTCTGTTGTTACGGTTAATAACTCGACGATATAAATCATTGATATCAGAAGATGCATATCTTCCTCCATCTAATTGAACCATTGGGCGCAATTCCGGAGGAAGAACCGGTAATACAGTTAATAACATCCAGTCAGGAGAAATGCGTGCTTTAAGCATCCCTTCCAAGAGTCTAATTCTTTTGGCTGCTTTTTCTTGTTGAAGAACAGAATTAGTGTTTTTTAATTTTTCTTTAAGTGTTTTGATTTTCTTTTCGACGTCAAAATCAGACAAGATTTCTTGAAGAGCTTTCCCCCCTGTTTTTGCTTCAAAAGCAGAACCATACCTTAGGGCTAAATCCCGATATTCTCTTTCAGAAATTACTCTTAATTTTTTAATCGACGTCAACTCTTGATGAACTTTCTTGCGAGCATTCTTTAATTCTTCTAAGTCTACTTCTTTTTGTGTTTTCTTCTTTTTATATTCGGCTTCAATTTGTTCAATTATCTCTGCTTTGATTTTATTATTGACCTTCGTGATAATATAGGCCGTAAAATAAATAACTTGCTCTAATCGTTTTCCTGATACTCCCAACACTAATCCTATTCGAGAAGGGGATTTTCGAAGAAACCAAATATGAGCAACTGGCGCTGCTAATTTAATGTGCCCCATTCTTTCTCGACGAACCGAAGATTTTGTTACTTCTACTCCACATCGATCACAAACTACTCCTTTATAGCGAATTCCTTTGTATTTTCCGCAATAACATTGATAATCTTTGGTTGGCCCAAAGATCTTCTCGCAAAATAACCCGCCTTTTTCTGGGCGACCAACCCGATAATTTATTGTTTCTGGTTTAGTAACCTCTCCATGACTCCATGACAAAATCTCTTCAGGCGAAGCCAATTTTATATGAACAGATTTCGGAGTTAAATTTGGATCAGAATCTTTTATAACGTCTTTAGTCATAAATTTATCAAAAAATTATTTCTCTATCTCAATTTTCATATCAAGAGAGAGAGCCTTCAGTTCATTAATTAATAAGCTTAATGACGCTGGTTGATACCAATGCTCTATTGGTTTTCCTCGCAAAATAGCTTCATATGCTTCTGCCCTTCCTCTAACGTCATCAGATTTGATAGTTAACATTTCTTGAAGGGTGTAAGCTGCTCCATATCCTTCAAGCGCCCAAACTTCCATTTCTCCTAGGCGTTGTCCACCAAATTGAGCTTTTCCTCCTAGAGGTTGTTGAGTGATCAAAGAATAAGGGCCAGTTGAACGCATATGAATCTTATCTTGAACCATGTGATGCAGTTTCAAGACATACATTTTCCCAACAGTGATTGGGGAAGGAAACTTCTTTCCTGTTTCTCCATCATACAATTCTATTTGTCCGCTTTCTGGCAAGTTAGCCTCCCTAAGCTCATCTTTGATTTCTTCTTCACTTAAGCCAATTAAAGCTGGTATAACAGCAAAATAGCCAAGTTTATCAGCAGCCCAACCAAGATGCGTTTCTAAAATCTGCCCAACATTCATTCGAGAAATTACCCCAAGAGGATTAAGAACTATATCTACTGGTGTTCCATCGGCAAGAAAAGGCATTTCTTCTTCGGGAAGAATATAAGAAATAATCCCTTTATTCCCGTGTCTACCAGATAGTTTATCGCCAACCTCTATTTTCCTTAATTGAGCTATTTCAACTTTAATTTTTTCTAATACCCGTGGATTAAGTTGACTTCCTTCTTTTCTAGAAAAAATATGAACCTTAGTTACCACTCCTTTCTTTCCGTAAGGAACGCGCAGAGAAACGTCTTTAACTTTTTTTGCTTTTTCTCCAAAGATAGCCTTAACCAATCTTTCTTCCGCCGAAAGTTCAACCTGCCCCTTGGGAGCAATTTTCCCCACTAAAATGTCATTAGGGCCAACCTTCGCTCCAATCCGGATAATCCCCTCATTGTCCAAATCTTTTAATTTTTCCTCTCCGATATTAGGGATATCAGAAGTTGTTTTCTCTGGACCTAATTTAGTATTTCTTACTTCGCAAACAAAACTTTCAATATGAACTGAGCTTAAAACATTTTCTTTTGTTAGTCTTTCGGAAATTACTATTGCATCTTCATAATTCATCCCTTTAAAAGGCATGAAAGCGACTAGAAGGTTCCTTCCAAGCGATAATCTCCCTTGAGTGATAGCCGCTCCGTCAGTCAAGATATCGCCTTTTTTGACTTTCTGGCCTAATTCAACAATCGGTTGTTGATGTAGGCAAGTATATTGATTACTCCGAACAAAATTTTGAAGAGTATAGGTTTTTCGCCCAACTTTGATATGAGCTCCATCGACTTCTGTAACTTTCCCATCTTCTTCTGCTATTAAAATTTGCCCAGATTCTCGAGCAACCTTTTCTTCTGTCCCCGTTCCCACTAAAGGGATTTCTGGATTGATTAAAGGAACAGCCTGCCTCTGCATATTACACCCCATCATTGCCCGAACAGCATCATCATTACAAAGAAAAGGGATTAAGCTAGCCGCAACACTAATAATTTGATTAACCGAAACATCCATCAAGTCAATCTTGTCTCGACTAATTTCTGCTGGCACCCCGTAAGCTCGTGCATCAACTTGTTCGGGAATAATTTTTCTTTTTGAATCAACGAGAATTCCCGCGTGAGCAATAACATGGGCCTCTTCTTCGTAAGCGTCCAAATAAACAACTTCTTTCGAAACTTTTCCCTTCTTCACTTTAAAATAGGGCGTTTGCAAAAAACCATACTTATTAACTTGGGCAACTGAAGCTAAATGACTAACTAAGCCAATGTTTTGGCCTTCTGGAGTCTCAATTGGGCAGATCCTCCCGTAATGAGAGGGCTGAACATCCCTAGCTTCAAATCCCGCTCTTTGACGGGTCAATCCTCCTGGTCCTGTCGCCGTAAGCCTTCTTTTGTTTTCTAGGGCTGCCAAAGGATTGTCGTTATCCATAAATTGAGAAAAACCAGAGGTATTAAAAAAACTCTTTATCAAGATAGTTAAAGGACGAGGATTTATTAAATAAGAAGGAAGAAATTCTTCCCCAGAAAAGGTAGCCATTCTATCCTGAGCTATACGACTAACACGAGTTAGACCAAGACGAACTTGTTCTTGAAGCAATTCGCTTAATCCTCTAATCCTCCTATTCCCCAAATGATCAATTTGATCTGGTTGAGATCCAGGCGTATTGTTTAGACGAATAATCTCTCTCACTGTCGAGACAACATCTTCTACCTTTAAAACTCTTTCTTTGAATAAGATATCCTCGTTTGTTGTTTTCTTAAAGAGTCTTTGATTAATCTTCCAACGCCCAACTTCACTTAAATCATATCTTTTTAAATCAAAAAACATGCTTTCGACAAACCCTCGAGCCGTATCCGAAGAAACCATTTCTCCGGGGCGAAGACGATGATAAATATCAATAAAAGCTTCGTCTTGATTGTGAGTTAAGTCTTTGTCTAGGGTTGCCTGAATATGTTTAGTCTTTCCCTTGTCGACTTTTGCAAACAAGTTATAGATTTCTTTGTCCGTTGATATGCCAAAAGCCCTTAATAAAGTAGTAACTGGAATTTTACTACGTCGATTAATCTTAACTTGAATTGCTCCTGCTTTATTTGATTGAAATTCTAGCCAACTACCACGACTGGGAATAATAATAGCCCCAAAACATGTAGTCCCCTTAGATTCTTCTGTTCGAAAAAAAACTCCAGGAGAACGAATAAGTTGAGAAACCAAAACCTTTTCCACCCCTTTAATTACAAAAGTTGCCCTTTCGCTCATCATTGGAAAATCTGTAACAAAAATTTCTTCCCTGCGAATTTTTTTTGTTTTTAGATCAGTGAGTCGAAGCTTAATAGAAAAAGGAACGCTAAAAGAATCATCTTTTTCTTTTGCTTTCAGATAATTTTCGTAATTAGGATTCCCCAAATTATAATCAAGAAGATCTAACCGAAATTTTTTTGCACCAGAGTTGACTAACGGGAAAAATTCCGCGAATACTTTCCCGATGTCATTTTTCCAAAAACTATTCCAGTTATTTTTTTGAATATGTAAAAAATGAGGCGAAGAGAAGTTTAAATTGTTTTTTGAAAAATCTTTAATCTTCGTTGTTCGCATATAATCTTAAAAATATTAAAAAAATGAACCATGGAGTATTCTTGTAAATAATAAAAAAATACAAAAACAACCCGCCGGATTATCCCCGGGATAATAGTAAAAGAATTTTAATTACTTTCTTTGTCCAATCATTAACTTTGTTTATTGTAAACCAATAAGAAATAAGTGTCAAGGACTAATCGTGCTTTTTTATACTCATAATAAATCCCATTCCGATATAAAAAGCAATTAGTCCCGATCCCCCATAACTAACAAAAGGAAGAGGAATCCCTATGATCGGCAATAACCCTAAGTTCATTCCAATGTTAACAAAAATCTGAGCTGTTAGTAAAACTCCGAGCCCTACTCCGAATAAACGGGCAAAATTATTCATTGAAGAAAAAACAATTTTCCCGACGCGCCAAACAACGAATAAGAACAAAGACAACAAAACAAAAATTCCTATTAAGCCAAATTCCTCCGCAATAGCTGAAAAGATAAAATCGGTTTTAGCTTCTGGAAGAAATCCATATCGAGCCTGTGATCCCTGGAGAAATCCCTTTCCCAAAACACCTCCCGACCCTATGGCAATTTCTGCTTGACGAAGATGCCAGGAAGAAGCATTATCGCCGAAGGATGATGACAAAAAATCAGTGATTCTCTCTTTTTGATATCCTTTGATCCCAAACATCCAAATCCCCCCCAAGATAAGAAAGGCTATTAGAAATAAGATTAATAGATGAGAAAACTTAATCCCTGACACCAAAATCATTCCTAGCCAAATTAAGATTAAAATCAATGCTGATCCCAAGTCAGGTTGCAAAAAAACAAAAAAAGCGGGAATGAGTGCGTATAAGCCGGAAAACACAATATAGTGAAATTGCCGAAGGTGAATATAGCGAGAAGATAGATATTTTGCTAAAACGACGATTAATCCCAAGCTCAGAAAGGGAACTGGATCAAAAGAAACCGGTCCGAGCTTATACCATCCGTGAATTCCTCTTATTTTTGGAACAAAAAACAATCCCAATAAACTAAGTATCAAAAATAGATAAGTAAATAAAATAAAATAACCATGCGAACGCAAAACTCGATAATCCCAAAGAGAAAAAAGAATTAAAGCGACAAAGGCCAAGCCAAGAAAAATAAGCTGTTTATAAAATTGCAAAAAACTATTCTGATGAAAAGAAATGCTGTAAATAGAAAGCAGCCCTATCGCGCTTAACGAAAAACAAGCTGATGTTAACCACCAATCTATATTTTTAAAAATAGAAAGAATTTTCATTAGTTCGAAAGAGATAATAATTCTAAGAATCGTTTTTCGTCAATAACTTTTACCGAGTATTCCCTGGCTTTGTCTAATTTTGCCTTTCCAGGATTCTTCCCCTTTACCAGATAATCTATTTTTGAAGAAATTGATTTTGCAACCTTCCCCCCAGCTAATTTTATTTTTTTTCCAGCTTCTTCTCGACTGCAAAAAGACAAAGTCCCCGTTAAGACAAAATGAACTCCCGATAATTTAGAATTTGAAAGCTTAAAGGGAGACATCAAGATTTTTATTTTTTGTTTCAACAAATTATCAATCAATTTTTGATGAGGGGAATCTTCAAACCATTCAACTATATTCTTTGCCCCTATTTCCCCAATATTCGGAATATTTTTTAAATCTTCTAAAGAAACTTTTTCTAGGTTTTTAATATTCTTGAAATGCTGAGCGAGATCACTAGCTGTTTCTGTCCCTACTTGGGGAATTCCTAGAGCAAAAAGAAAGTTAGCTAAGCTTATTTCTTTGCTTTTTTCAATTGATCTCAATAAATTACGGGCTGATTTTTCGCCGAATCTTTCCAGTGATAATAAATCTTTTTGGGTTAATTTAAAAATATCATCAGGCGTAACGATTAAATAATGACTCAAAAGTTGTTTAATGGTCTGTGGTCCCAATTCTTCGATATCAAAGCCTTGCCTAGAAGCAAAATGACGAAAAAAGTTTTCCTGGCGCCCCGGACAATGAGTATTAGGACAGCGCCAAACTACTTCTGTTTTTTTTCTGATTAATTTCGTTTTACAAACTGGGCATTTCTGAAGAATCTCAAAAGGGGCTTGTTTCCCATTCCTTAAATCTTTCAATACTTTAACTACTTGAGGGATGACATCTCCAGCCCTTTTCACTATCACTGTATCTCCCACTCTAATGCCTAGGCGCTTGATTTCATCCATATTATGAAGAGTGGATCGAGAAATGATTGCTCCCTTAATTTTAACTGGCTCTAAAAAAGCAACTGGCGTCACTGCTCCTGTCCTTCCAATCTGAAATTGAATATCTTTAACCTTTGTAGTCGCTTGCTCTGGAGGAAACTTTAAAGCTCTCGATCCTCTGTGGCCTTTCCCTGCTACTCCTAATTTGTCAAAAATTTTATTAGAATTGATGTTTATTACTATTCCATCAATATGATGAGGAATTTTCTCTCTTTTTTCCTCAATCATCCGCCAGTAATCTATTATTTCATCTAAGTTACAGCAAATTTTTCCCTGATCAGCTTTAAACCCAAGACTTCTCATGATTTGGTGCTCTTGGCTATGCTTTTCTTGACCTAGGTTAGTAATAATTTTATAGGCTAAAAAGCTTAGATTTCTTTTTCGAGTAATTTGCGAATCAAGTTGACGAATGCTACCAGCCGCTAAATTACGCGGGCTAGAATATAGGAGCTTTCCCTCTTCTGTCCGTTTTTTGTTTATTAAGGCAAATTCTTTTTTATTGAGATAAGCTTCTCCTCTAATTTCAATATGCCCTTTTTTAATAAGGTTCTCTACTTGGGTGGTGATTGTTTTTGAGGGAAAATTCCCTTGAACGTTTAAGCGAAGAGGAATTGATTCGATTGTTTTGATGTTTTGGGTAACATCTTCTCCAACAAATCCGTCTCCTCTAGTGGCCCCGCGTTCAAGTGCTCCATTTTTATAAATCAAACTAACCGCTAAACCGTCTATCTTAGATTCGCAAAAAAAATCTAAAGGGGCTTCTTTCTCTCTTCCTAGTAACAACCTTTGAATATAAGATTGCCAATCTTTAACTTCTTGATAAGTAAAAACATCTTCGATAGAAAGCATTGGAGCAAAATGTTTTGCTTTATTGAATTGTTTTAATGGTTGCCCAGCGACTCTCTGGGTCGGAGAAGAAGAAGTAACTAATTCTGGATTTTTTTGTTCCAGGATCCACAATTCATGCTTCAAAGAATCAAGAGCGTCTTCTGATATCTCTTGCTTATTCAAAACATGATATAAATAACGATGATGGCGAATCACCTTCTTTAGCTTTTCTATTCTCTTTCTCGCCTCTGATTTATTAGACATTAACTAAGTGTTTAGAAGAGAAATTTCTTCAATAGGAAATTTCTACTCCCCTTTGCGTATCAACATAAGAGCCAACCGAGCGTAATTGCGTTGACGTATCTATAGATTGAACATAAACTTGATAACTTGATCCATTATTAAGGCTTGGATCACCCACTATTGGATAAGCGAGACAGGGAGTAGGAGTGCAGGTACTGGGATCGTAAGATTCTTTTCGAGTTGCATAAATAGTTCTTTCAATCCCACTATCAGCCGCATGAAAACTTAAAACTGAATGACCTATTCTTTGAGTAATTTTCATTTCTTTAAACAAAAGTGAACTCATTCCCGCAACAATTCCTAAAGAAACAGCCGTAATTACCACGACCATAAAGAGCGCTATTCCTTTTTCGTTTCCTTTAAACATAGAAAATTATAAATCTAAATTTCTTTGAGAGGATGTTGATTGAATATTAATCTGAACACCAGGAAAATATTTACTACTAGCTTCAAATTCAATAGTTACTCGAGGTTGAATTGAATCAGTTCCGCTTTCTCCGCTCAGTTCAAAAACCAAAGAAGTGACATTAATTTTGTCCGAAGTAAAGGCCACGGCGGCGGTTCCTAGGTTTCCTGATGTATTATCTGTCGAGATTGTTTCTTGAATTTGTCCATCGTCTAAACTAAATCTATGACAAAGATTTTCATAATCCAAAAATTGAATTGTTGAGTCTCCGTTTGAATGTGCATAATTTTCTCCACTAACGATACACCCTCCATCGTCTTTTTGGGCCATTCGAGAAGCTCTTTGGATATACTCTAGAGCATAAGAACTATTTTCCATTAACGCATGCATCTGCATTATTCTTTCTTGTTTATGTATTAAAGAAGCCGTTATTCCAAAAGCAATTGATGCAACTGTGGCAAAAACCGTTATCGCCACTAACAATTCAACAAGAGTAAATCCTTTATTCATGATTCAGTTTAATACCAATTATAAAAAAATTCTTCTGCCGAAACAGGATGTCCATTATCTTTTGGCCAACTCACCTCGGAGACAATTCTTAGAATATCTTCGTCTGTCGAATTAGGTTTCGATATCACTATTGTTCTAGTAAAAGAAGAATTATCTCCCGTCTCATAACTATAAAACCCACTAGCGTCAATATTCAGAGGAATCACCTGATTGCTCAGAAGAGACGAGCTATCGTATTGGACTCGATATGTCCCAGCTTCCAGACCCTCTTTCCAGGTCGCCGCTCCTTCAATCCAATTTGTATCACGAATATTCCGAACAACTTCTATCCCTTCCTGAGCCAAATAAGAGGCAATTAATTGATTTTGATTATTATAACTATAACTGATTACTCGAACAATTGCCGTATATACCATCAGTATTGAGGATGTTAAAATAGCGATGGCAATTGTTGTTTCTAAAAGAGTAAATCCAAAATTAATAAAACGCTTCTTGGACATTATTCTATTTTCCCACTATTGTTAATTTTAACTGTAGTTGTTGAAGAATCATTACTTAATTCAATTATCGCTTCTTTTCCAACTTTTTCACTATTAATATAAACATCTGGATTAGGAGGAATAAACAATAAATTGAGCGTAGTAACCGAAACTCCCCCAACCTTCAGGCTATTAATTTCCACTCCATTTTCTAAATTAAGAACCTCAATCTCTTCTCCGCTATTCCAAACATAATCAGCGCTACAATTTTCATACATCTGATAAGAAACAGGGGTATTCGTCGTTAAATAAATCCCGAAACCGTCATATTCTTCTCCTGGAGAGGAAGAACAATTAAATTCCTTTGTGGAAAGAGAAGACTGTTGAGCTCTTTTTAAATCCGCCGATAAATTAGCTGCTGAGCGACGTAAAGCAAAGCTGTCCTGGGCCGGATGCCAGTTCACCAATAAAGCCGCTGACATAATAACCATGACGCTAATTGAAACTAAAAGCTCAACTAAGGTGACCCCTTTGTTCATAATAAAGACAAATAGTAATTAATAATTTCTTCTCCCCAAAGCAAAGCTACAAGGGTTCCTCCAGCCAAAAAAGGACCGAAAGGAATTTCACTTTTCATTTTCTTTCGACGAAAAATAATCAATCCTATTCCTATTATAGCACCAAAAAGAAA
>Ga0307990_1002597_pt1 | contig 14363 bp, 10 predicted proteins | sample EllFjometagen129_FD_203168 | JGI IMG/M metagenome (GOLD analysis project Ga0307990, IMG submission 203168) | Marine microbial communities from Ellis Fjord, Antarctic Ocean - #129 | ecosystem: Environmental > Aquatic > Marine > Unclassified | place: Southern Ocean | collected 2014-10-08
ATAATCTTTACTGCCTTTTTTCCTGGACATACAAAAACACCTCCCTTACTTATATTGTACGAGAGGTGTCTTTATTATTGTGTCCTGTTTTCGGGGTTCAGTTCACAAATGGCGGGTTTCTTTTTTCCCCTATCTGTAGGGGCGTAGGGTGTAGGATACTCTTTAGATTGTGTGACCCGCACAGGAATCGAACCTGTAACCTATTGATTAAGAGTCAGTAACTCTAACACTAATGGAACAAATCAAAATATGGTTTCGATAACAATTCTTATCTCAAGGGCTCATGACCTGGCGGATAACGGCTTTATTCCTACCGGGTTATAAGCCAATGATTTGAATTAACACGTCTGAGTTCACCTGCCTTTAGGAGCGAAGCTGAGAAAGGCCAGGTGCAACCTCATCCATCATCATCAATGAACCCATAAGTATTTACCCCTATTTCGGGATAAGGAAGGCCGCCATCATGAAGATTCAAGCTGCCGTCAATGAATTCAAAAGTCCAAACCATTGCCGAGGAATTCAGAGATTCATTTGCACAGGTTACTTCGTAAGTATGCGTCCCCTCATGCGCCAATACTTGTGGAGTCAAACTGTCAGAGTTCTCTTCCAGAGGTGCCGTTGGTACTACTTCAAGCAAAGGTGGTGTTTCGACTTAAGGCGATGTTTCAGCCGACGATGATGCTTCACCTAGCGGCAATGTTTCCACATAGGACAAACGCCCTTCTTCAAAACCAGCCGCTAATCCCTGAATGAAAATGAGTTCCCCTGTGATCAGATTATCATCTACGTTTTGGACAAAAAATCCTGTTTCCCCTCGAAGAGCAAGGAGCGCGTCCAAGTTCATTTCCGCGGTAAATTCTTGCGGTGAGTAGGGTGTGTGCCCCAGGCCATCGATTTGGATCGGCGCACCATTTCTCTCGGTAAATTTATCCCCATTCCGAAAAACGATCTCATAGCCGCGCGCATCATAATACCAACTTTCGTGCCGCATCGAAAACATCTCTCCATCTGGCAACATTTCATCAAAAAAGAAGATCGTAAAACGGTCCGGAAAGCCATACTCGTCTACATACGCCTGTTGCGTCGCACTTAGCTTATATTGCGATACTGACGAAGCAGCAGGATGATAGTCTTGAACCAGACCGTCTTCAAATTCTTTAGAATTCCCCAGAAGAGAAGAGGTAATATTACAACTCAGAGACAGAAAGAGTAAGAAAATCAGGGCAGCGAAGAGCAAAACTTGTTTTTTTCTTGGCATGATTATCTCCTTGTCCCAGTACAAGTCGCATTAATGTCATCTAGTACCAAAATCAATGTGAAACCTTCATTTGTAAAAGTAAAAGTATAGGTACCGACAAAAGCATCAGTATAAGTCCAAGTGTAAGTATTTACGTTAATTTTATTATAAAAATCGTCGTCATGTTCATCCTTAACATTAACACCGCCTGCAACAAATTCAAAGGCCATGACCGCTGCCTCGACCCCAAAGTCTTCTTCGGTTGGGCAGTCTATTTGATAGGTATGCGTCCCCTGATTCGCCAACTCCTGCGGTGTTAGACCGCCAGCATTCCCCGCTGGTGGGGGTGCAGTCTCTCCGCATTTCCCATTCGGGTTATTCATACTACCAGGGTTCAAGGTAACAACTTGTGCAGAGTTGGTATCATCCGAAGATGAGGCAGATAGAGTCACGCTGCCAGAATTTTTATGAGCATAGTCAACATAACCATCATTATCTACATCTGTGCCTAAATCCCAATAATAGCAAAAGACATAGCTTCCCAACGGTAGGGATAAATTTGCTGAAGGGTTGCTGCCCCGAAAAACTACGGTAGAGGCTCTGGACATGCTCGCCGTCACCCCATCGGCAGGCGCATAGCTAAAAGCACGCACCGTTGCATCAAAAAGACCACTGTTTGCAAATTGCAAAGGCTTCTGGATATTGATTGCCCCACCGCTGTTATTTCCACTATTTCCCGCGTCATCTTGCGAGATACCAGAATGGGCAAATGAGGGAGGAAGGCCCGCATCAACATGATAAGTTTGTGAAGGTGCATTGGATGAAATAAACGCGCCGCTTCCAGTAATTCCGCTTGCGATGTGCCCATAAAACATATCTGTGGCGTTTTGCTGTGTCTGTTTCTGGAGGACAGGTAGAATTTTATCAATAACAGGGTTGGGTTCAGAAGGTGTATTCTCGTTCACTGAATCTCCCCCATCTGTAATCACCGCATGAATAACAAAAATCACATTACGAAGAAAAGTATCGCTCGAAGCTTGCTTCTCCCTCTCCTTCGCCAAGGCTATACGCTCATCTATATCTTCCAATATATTCGCTCTTTCCATCTCAAGAGGGATAGCATTAAAAAAATCTTTATCCTTATCTTCTACTCCTCCAGGCACGTGGGCAGAATCAGGGTTGAACTCAAGGATAGCATCATCATAGAGCATCATCGTAGTATTTCGAAAGTCATTTAAGTTATCTACACTATTTAATCCTAATCCCTCCGCAATATGAAGTTGCCAAATAGTACCGACCAAGAGATCTGACAACTCACCATCTTGACTTAAGGCAGTACTTGACGGCAATAACAACCCTGTCAATAGTAAAAGAAAGAAAATTATCTGCGTTAGTTTTTTCATTGCAAAACTCCCTTGAAATCTCATACCCAAGATATTCAGACGAACATAGTAACAAAAAACAATCTTCATTATTACAATTGTACGTCCTCTGTACGTCCTCAACTATTTTCGGACAATTCCCAATGGAAACTTTTCGCCTCGGAGATTGGATTATACACCTGCCCTTTGCAGGTGTTGCTGGCGACGTAATGCCAGGGTTTGTTCTTTGAGTTGACGTGCCCCCATTATTTGTACCACTCTTTATGTCATTGCAGGTTGATAAAATTGGGTAAAGGAAATCAATATTGCTTCGGGCGCCGGCGGTTGATATCCCAATGAGCTGTGTGGTCTGATGGGGTTGTATTCCTTCCCCCACATCTCTAGCAAAATCTCAGATTATTTTAATGTGTAAAAGATCTCTCCATTCAACAGTTCGTCTCTTATTTTCCCATTGAAGGATTCTACATAGCCGTTCTCCCAGTGGCTGCCCGGCTCAATGAATAGCGGTTTGATCTGCAGATTGGACAACCCTATAATTATCTTAATAATGAAGAATATACAAATAGGTATTTATATACTAAGGGTTATGATAACGATTCTTATCACGAGGGCTCATGACCTGGCAGATAACGGCTTTATTCCTATTGGGATACATATTTATACTGGGCTTTAACTAACCAATGGCTTAACAGGCATCTGTTATTTTGAGTGGAGAGGATGGGGATTGAACTCACGGCCAAGGGCTTATGAGTCCTCAGTCTTCACCAACGATTCTCAAAAGAGCATAAATGAAAATCCTGAGGGTGAAATCGCCAGATTAGTGTGTGGTAATTACACACCGAGTCTAAATTTTATTGGAGTCCCTTGCTTCTTTAATAGTATAACATGCCGTTTTCTCTAATCAATAACATGGATTAGATTATTGAGTTGAATGTGGATTTCAAGGTCAAATTCTATGAACAAAATCTTGAGTAACAATATTTATTAGCAATTGACTCTTAATCAATGGGGGAATTGTCCATCCTTTACGGGGAGTTCCACAGCTTCCAATGTTTCCGCAAGTTCCTTCCTAATTGCACCCAAACTGCACAATTTATCAATCTATGCAAGGGGAATTTAACACGAAAAAACCATTCTAAGAATGATCTTTCGTTTTAAATGTGGAGGGATTAAAAGTAGTTTTTGGAAAGGATTATCGTAAAAACCCATCCAACCAGATTGTCACTTCGGACATGGAAGGAATTGTTCCATATCTATACGCTGTAGTACTGTAGAACCATTCTGTTTTTTCGCATTTTGGGGGATCAGAACCATAAAACTTCTTGGTGGTGAATACATTCCCGGTAACAGTCTTCCGAACAGTAACCAGCAAATATTGCCGCTGCCTGATTAAAGTATAACCCTGTTTGTATGGACAGGATTGAACCGTTTCAAATCCCTCACCAAGGGTAACCACATATTGAAAATGTCCCGGATATTCTGCGGTTAGATCTTTGTCAAGCTTGAGCTCAGAACTACAGGAGCGTGCTTTTGGGGGTTCGTCTTCTGCAAATCCAACGGCAGGCGAAACAGCTGGTTCGCCATTGCAGGCTGTTTCAAAGACCTCATTTAATATCTGTTGTCCCACTGATCCCGTATCTTTACTCAAAGCCAACAGCGCATTTTGATAACCTTCTTCTGCGGTTTTCAAGTCATCTGGCTCACTGGCTAACTCAATAATCTCGGTAAATTTATCCAGTGCCTCGGAAAACTTAGCTTGTTGAGTGAGAGACTCTCCCCATTCCAACTGGGTTTCAAAGACTAACTGAGGGATATTCACAGAATTTGATATCTGGGGGTATTTTTCCTGGAAGGTTTCATATTCATTGATAGCAGACATATATAGGTCAGACTCCCGTAAATCTAACCCCGAAGCCAGGTAGGCAGCTTTTATATCTTGGCCGATTTCTGATACCGAAAAGTAATCTGAATATTCGTCGAGGATGATCTCTGAGACATTGATGCTTTCCTGATACTCTCCTGCTTCATAAAGGTAGGTGGCCCAATCATGATGGACCTTTGCTGCGAGGTCGATAACACCTTTTACTGCCTGGGTATCTGGATACTGATCCTGAATTAGTTCAATGATATTAACTGCTTCTTGATAGCTATCGTTTTGGTGAAGATCAACTACCCAGTCAAAATAAATTCCAGCGATCTGTTCATCCGCCTGCTCACCGGCAAGAGTATCCGGGTATTGATTTCTCGGAAACAATGCAGTGTCAATCGCTTCTTTAAAATCTCCTGATTCCCATAATTGGGCAGAATACAATAAATATGCTTCTGCCAGAGGTTCACTAACCTGTTCTGCAACTGGTGTATCAGGATAATTTTCCAGGACAACCAAATGCTTTTCTATGGCTTCACTGTAATCACTGGCATCCATCAATTCTATTGCCCACCCATAATAGGAAGCTGCTAAAGCTTCGCCTGTAAAAGTTGTGAGCTGAAAGTCTGAATCGATCTCCAGATAGTTTTGATAGGATTGAATAGCCTCGGCGAAATTTCCTTCTTGGTAAGCCTGATTTGCGGAAAGCAGAACGTCACAGTCCACTAGGCGGTCATCCGCTGCTGAGATCTGAGAGCTGAATGTGAGTTCATATATGGACGTAACTTTGTTGAAATGCTTTACTGCTGTTTCACAATCGGCTTCCTGATATGCTTGTTGCCCTAGCTGAAACTCTTTTCCACCCAGAGCAATATAACCCATAAAGCCGGCCGCGATGAAGACTACCAGTAATGCTGGAACAGCAAGGATCAGCCATTGGCGATTTTCTGGGAGCTGCAGGGAAAACAGATAAGCTTTGGGGTCTGGTTGCTGGTGAATCCGCCAGCCGTCAAAAGCCATCCAACACAACCAGAGACCAATAACCGGAAGCCAGATGATGGGTTGTTTAGAGGCATTGGTTAGAAATGCAGTCGTTATTAGAATGATGGTAAGCAGCAAATGGATCCCCCACCTCCGCCATTGTTTCTGGTAGAGGTAACCTAATCCCAATCCAGTAAGGTTCAGGATTCCTGCGCCTAGCGACATTGTTTTGGGAGGATTTTGATTAGCCATAGATGTCTTTCCTTTAAAATTGGAGCAGTAAAATTTCAATGAGTGTTAAGGTTGATTGGATTACCTGAGAGATCCCTCAGTATTTCATCGTAATTTCTAATCTAAAATGAGGCGGCATAATAAATTAGGAAGCCAATTGCCCAATTAGTTATAATTAAAAAAAATGAAAGCAAGAAAAACTTTGCCTCCATCAAGCCCCTGGATTGTTTTTGGTGACTCAGAACTGATTGTGGAATCTTTCTTAACCTGAGGTGGACAACTTTTTTTGTCTGTTTCTATACTTGATCCACAATATCTGCATAAAATTGCTTCATCTTGGATTTCTTCAGCGCAAAATGGACATTTCTTCATTTAACTTCTCCACATCCAGTCAATTGAAAAAGGTTTTTACAAATCTTTTTGCCAGACATATGGAGTGTAACATTTTAATAAGCAGCCATCCTGAACAATTGACATACAATATTTTTAGGTAGTGAAATATCACAAATCTGTTTTCTACCTTGTGGCCAATCCCATGAATTGAATTTCTGGTGCAGTTGGGATGGAACTGATAGAAATAGTGGAAACTGTGGACCTAATCTCCCTCACCGAGTGGAAACTATGAGCGCTGTGAAATTGCATGTAAGGATGGAATCTCCCCAAATGATTATGAGTCAGAATGGGATTATAAATACCGTTATGTAGAATTGAGCATTTATTTAAGGGATTTTTGAAACCTATAATGATGTGTAAAGCAAAAACATTCAAATGAATGAAATTTTATAGGTATTTGCCTTTGGTCCATTCCAGAGGTGAGTGCAACAGAGACAGAGAGACCTTATCCGTAAAACGATCGGCTTTGTTCTAGAATTGCGGTGAATCTTGCTATACCCGGCTCGTTATGTCCTGACTTGCAAGAGCTCTTAGCCTACTTCCTGCCCAGTTGTGCCCGACGATATCCCGCAGGGTTAGAAATTTCAGCATCAGAGCGCATTGGTGATTCGCGCCTGATAACCCGGTAAGGTCCGGGCTGTACCTATTTATTTTTGTCCTTGCTCCCGCTGCACCATTATCTCAGCCCTGATTTGGGGGGAGCTTCCGCTTAATTTCTGGCCAGACATCCGGGACAATATCTGCGATCAGCAAGGTGATCAACCGTTTGATGTCTTCCTTGTCAGTCGTTACTCGGGCTTCAGCTATCTGGCGCACTTTCCGGGTATGGGCCACCAGGGTTTTGCTGACCAGGGTAGCCACGATGTCATAGATATCCTATACGCTGCCGGTGGTTTCTATCACCACTGCGTCTCAAGGTTGAAAATTCTTTTCAGCCCAGACTCTAAATCGAGACACCTGAACCTCGTGGGGTCACAGAGTCCATTCCTGATGCCGGTTTTATCCTCCGATCATCAGGTAATGCTGGTGGATATCAATTCCAATGTAGCGAACAATTGGAATTGTTTCAGGGGGTGAGTTCATGTTACACTCCTTAATTAGTGGTTGGATGGGGCGTGGTTTTTTGGGTCAATAGTTACAACTACCGATACTGATTCTCCACTTCTCTCAACGACAAGCCCTCATCACAAAACATTTGTCAGGAAAGTCGCTCGGGAAGCGTTAATGAGCATCTCAGGCGAGAAGCAGGGGACCGATCTAGCCGCATGGCAATCCTGGCTGGAGGCAAATCAATAATCGGGAACAAGTATGGGAATTCACGAGCCTCTTCCTTCGGCCCTCTTATTGAGGAAGCGATCACTACCGGGGCAGATATACTGTTCGACAAATTGCAAAGCAATCGTGAGCAATTGGGCTTCTTGAAAATCAATCAAAGCTCCCAGTGGAGCCGATTTGTTTAATGCCGAAAGGAAATTACACATGAAAAGAAATTCATTAGTATTGTTTATGATTAGCTTAGTCTTTTGTGGCTGCAGTCCAAAACCTGAAGAAATTACATTTCCTATTGAAGTCGGTCTTAGTTGTTTTGAAGCAAACGAATTGTTAAGTTTAGATGGGCTTTACAGAAGCAAACGCAGTTCTTGCGGCAATTATTATTGCTGGTATTTCTTTCGGTTTTATGAAGATTGCACCTATGAATCTGCAGGATCTTTCTATGATACACCGCGCTTCAATTTTATGGATACAGAAAAGGACACCATATTGGGCGAGTATTCAACTCAAGGAACAACCCTCATCATTCAATGGGAACATGGTCGATATTACGGCGAGATCAACGGGGATACTCTAAACTTAAGATTATATATGCCCACCTCTGAAAAGGTTATCAGCCGACCCTATACATTAATAGAATACGAAGAAGATAATTAACTTCAGTCCTGAACATGGAGAGTTTTAAAAAGGGCTCTCAGGTAATTAGTGCATACATATTTCGTATTGAAGGGAAAGACATGAAAAACAACGGGACAAAAAACGAGGTTTTACTGAAGGCATTAGGACACCTTTCTCATCCGATTACATTAATTTCAATATTCATTCTGCTATTAAATGATTGGTTCCTGAGGATTTATTGGCCTAGCTGGCTGACTGGCAAGATAGGTGATTTTGCCTGGATGTTCTTCTTCCCATTTATCATAGCAACTATATTATCAATTATCATCTCTGACAAATTCATAAACCAAGAAAAATTGGTTAAGGTATCAGCTTTCCTGTTGGCTTTTTTGATCTTCACGTTGCCAAAATTAATTCCAGTGGTTAATGTAGAACTGAATAACCTTCTGGAGGCAATCATTGGTGTACCCACGAATATAAGAAGAGATCCAACGGATTTGATGGCCCTAATCTCATTGGGTTTGGCATGGAAGTTTTGGGACATTGATGAAAACCGGAAAAAGACCAATCTCATTCCCGGCTGGATTTCTTTTCAATTGGCAGTAATCTTGACTATTGCCAATGCTCCTGCTCAAGACTATGGAATTGATTCGCTGAAAATTGATAATGATCAGATCATTGCCCATTCCGCGTATTTCAAGTTTAGCAGCGCGGATGGAGGTCTGACTTGGGAACAAGGAGATTTTTCTTTATCTGATAATCCCAATAGTGATAAGGTAAATACTGGATCGATTAGATTTGAATATATTCCTGGCGATGTAATAAAAATATCCAAAGATGGTGGAGACTCTTTCCCTTATGAATATTCTCTCACGCCAACAAACCAACCCCTCAGATTAAAGTATGAACAAAGAAATGGGTCACTTGTTTTTCAACAAGGACCAATTGACGCAGTGTTTGATCCAGTCACTGGAAATATCATCTTTGCTATGGGCCATGAAGGCATTTTGGTTTTTACTAACAACAACTCTTGGGAATGGGTGTCAGTAGAAGAATATCATCGTTTGCAATATGACCCAAAAAGCGAGTTGGTCTCCCTTATCTTGGGGGAGATCTTATTGTCTATAGGATTTGGATTCCTAATCATTAATACTTTCACCGTTTTAATTCATAATGGGTTGGCTAGAAAAGTATTACTCGCTCTCGGCTGGGTAATATTCTTAATAAATGTAATAATTCTGCCTCCAGGGTTATTTACAAACTACCAATCACAGTCATATTATTCAATTTTCCCCATAATTTCCTACACCATCCAATCAGTTGGAGTTATCCTCTTCTTGATTCTGGGTATATTGGATTTAATCAAGATATTCACTTACTCAAAAAAGGCTGTCCGCAATATAATAATCATTTTCCTAGTTGAAATAATGATCTTCATCTCACCATACATTCTTTGGGGATTCAATATCCTTCCCAAATATACAACCGCAACTATACTTTCTGCTTCCTCCGGGGTCATTATTTTGATTAGCGCTTACCTGGTTATGTTCAAATCAATTGATTCTCTTTCAAACGAGATACTTAAGTCATGAAGATTTTGCCTGCACTAATAAGCCTCCCACCCCACCCTTGCACTGGAGCCTGCACTGATCGCAAGCGACAAGAACTGTTTGATGGGTAAAGTGCTGAAAGAGTGCGGTAAATCGCAAGCTGTTTTTTCTATTAGGTGTTAGATTTTTATTGATATACCTTGGGAAGGAAAGTAAAAGCGATTTGCGATTTACTACGAAACAAAAGGCCGGTGAGCCCATCCAGCAGCTTGTATTTATTCGTGACATTTTTTCGAGAATTATGCACGATCGGTATTACCAATAGTCCAGCTATCTGAGTGAATTAACATAGAGGTGATTATGAGGAAATCAATTTCATCAAACAACTTCAATGACATAGATGATAAATCACCTGATCGAATCCAACGCAACCTGGATCAAGTGACAACTGCCTTTCCCGAATGTCCGATATGTAAAGCAGCAGCCAATTATAAGATTTCAGGAATGTTAAAAAATATTGCTGTTTGTGAAATTTGCAACGCAGGTTGGACTTCGCATGAATTTTATGATGATTCACCTTTAATGACGCTTGCCTTGGCGAAAAAAGGCAAGTATAAAGAACTGAAATACATTCTTAATAATTTCCGGTCTGTGGAGTTCTGGAAGCACTTCGATATCAACGCTATAGATAAGGATCAAATTGAGAATCTTCTAAACTTATATACTGGGCGCGATCCAGAAAAATGCGCAGAATCAAAACAGAAACTGAAAGATTCAGATGAGATCGGGCTGATAGAGATCAGGGACATCGCCAGCGGATTACAAACATCTCAGAGTCGCTTAGCTGCATTGGTTTATGTAGCTAGCCTTAAAAATGAGAGCGATTTACCTCTCCTCATACAAGCTCTTACTGCCGATGATGGAAAATACACTCGTGTCTTGATTGACCTATTTCTAGACCTTGCCTTGGATGCCGGCTTCCCCCAAGCCATCCCCCCCATTATCCAGGTCCTGAGGGAAAACGAATACCCATCTATGCGGGCCCACGCAGCGGAAGCATTAGGAGAGATCAAAGGTAACCAACAAGTTATTGAAGCTCTGGCAAAATCTTTGTACGACACGGCGCGCCTTCCTCAAGAAGAGATCCTCGCAGGATCTTTGAATGGGTTTTTGGTTGCGGCTGCCAAACAAAAACTTCCTCCCATCGTTCGGGAATTCGCCGCCCGTTCATTGATAAAAATCGGGGATCCATTTGCAGTCGAGGCCCTGGTTAATTTTGAATTGAGAGAAGGCTTTGGCTCGAATATCGAGATTGGGGCCGAAAATCTGAGACCATTAGGCCCAGTTGTGGTTGAACCATTAATTAAAGGCCTTGTGGATGAGAATGAACGGGTAAGGGCTCGATCTGCAGGCTTCTTATGTTTCTTGGGAAATGAGGGTGCGGTGGAAGCATTGATAGCATCCCTGTCTGATGAGTGCGTTCTGGTGCGGAGCAATTCGGCTTATGCCCTGGGTGTCATTGGAGATTTACGAGCAGTTAAACCTCTCAAGCAATTTGGTAATGATTCGGAGGCCAAAGTAAAAAAAGCCGTCGAATTGGCATTAAAAAAGCTTAATGCCCTCTAAGCTCCTCCTCATGATCCCTAGATCACTTAAGTATCTTGAAGATTATTTCCAAGAAATTCTTAGAGAAGTAGGTTATAACTCAGGAAACAGCTACCTATAAATTACAGTGTCAAGGGTAAACAACTGTGCTAAGCGTCGCTGCAGAAGACTGGGCAGAAGGTAAGGTACGGACTGGCTCAATGACAATTTTAACTTAGGGAGGACTAAACATGAAACAAGATAGACAAGAATTAAGATAAAAAGAAACAAAATAAATGAGAATAGAACTTTGCTGATAACTTTAAATATTACCGGAGTAATCTATTTTCTTGGATCAGTTTATAGCTGTTTGCTCCGTCCTGAATTAATCTTTATTGAATTTTGATCACAATTTTTATTTAATTCAGATTGTTTCGAAAGCTGCGGTTCCTCGCAATGACAAGTAGGTGAAGACCAGTTCAGCGGCCTCAAGCCTTTCAATATAAACAACAAAATAAACAGAATTTCCAGTCCAAAACCCCTGTCAAACCATTCGTCGGGGCTCTTTTGGGGCATTTTCCACCATTTTCCCTCGAAAAACATTGAAATCTTGAGGAAACATTAAGATTATTGATATATATATTGAATATTCTTATTTTTCCTATTGACAAACACGATTATTTTGATATACTGCAATCATTAATCAATATAATGTTGGAGGAAACGATGTTTACAGCAAGTTTAGAATACCATAAAATTCAGCACGACGAACTGATCGGGAAAGATGAGCCTGTTATCTCTTAGCGTCTGGATGTACGGAAGAACCCAGCCTGGTGATGCGAATCCCAGCAGGCGCCTTTTTCCCGCCGCCTAAAGTAGATTCTGCGGTAATTCTCTTGAACCTCCACCCTGAGCCCCTTTTGAAACCGTAAATGAGGGGAAAATTCTTTGAAATCATCAAGGCAGGTTTTTTGCATAAGCGCAAAACTCTGCGGAATTCCATCTCAAAAGGCTTGGCCTGGGCGCCAAGTGAGACCGAAAAACTCCTAGTTGAAGCCGGTATAAACCCCCAACGCAGGGTGGAAACACTCTCGATGAATGAATGGCTTGAACTTACTCATGGGTATGATAAGAAAAATTCAAAATAATCAATTCACAACACAATAAGGAATAGAATATGATCGATCCACGGATAACAAAACTTGCTGATTTGCTAGTAAATTACTCAGTAAAAGTTCAACCTGAGGAATGGGTTTTGATCAACGGCCACATGATTGCTGAACCATTAATTGCCGAGGTACTCAGGGCAGTTCTGCAAGCCGGCGGTAGGCCCCAGGTGCTCATGAATTCAGACTCTATAATCGAATACAGCCTCAAATACGCCAACGATGATCAAATCAAGTGGGTCGCACCGACTATAAAATTGCTTTATGAGGAAGCGGATGTATTGATCGCCTTGCAGGCTTCTGAAAACACACGCCACATGTCAGGTGTGGATCCCAAAAAACAACAGCTATCTGGCCAGGCCAGACAGGGACTAATGCAAACCTACATGGAGCGATCAGCCTCCGGTGACTTGAAATGGGTCCTCACCAATTATCCCTGCCCCGCTTACGCCCAGGATGCGGATATGAGCCTCACTGATTACGAGGATTTTGTCTACAGCTCCTGCTACTGCGACAAGGATGATCCTATGGCCGAATGGCAGCGCATCCATGATGAACAGCAAAAGGTGGTAGATTGGTTGAAAGGCAAAAAGAACGTTTCCGTTAAAAGCCCCAATGCCGACCTATCTCTCTCAATCGAAGGCCGGACGTTTATTAACTCCGACGGCTCTCATAATATGCCCAGCGGTGAGGTCTTTACCGGACCGGTGGAAGACTCGGTAAACGGCTGGGTAACATATACCTATCCGGCCATCAATCAGGGGAAGGAAGTGGAAGGCATCCGTCTTGAATTCAAAGATGGCAGGGTAGTCAACGCCTCAGCAACAAAAAATGAAGAATTCCTGCTGACCATGCTGGACAGCGACGAAGGCTCCCGTTATCTGGGAGAGTTTGCCATTGGCACCAACTACGGCATACAGAAATTCACCAAGAGCATTCTCTATGACGAGAAAATTGGCGGCTCATTCCATATGGCGCTCGGCGCAGGATACCCTGAAACGGGCAGTAAAAATGTCTCTGCCATTCATTGGGATATGATCTGCGATGTCCGTGAGGACAGTGAGATTCGTGTGGATGGGGATCTGCTGTATAAAGATGGCAAGTTCATGATCTAGGAACATAAAGGGCTGAGTTCCTAGGAGGGACTCAATCCTTTTGAATTACGAAAAGGGACCTGAAGTTTTAGAAACTCCGGGTTCCTTTTTATATACCACAACTACTCAGCTGGTTTTCCGCTAATATTAATTCTTAGCGGATAATTTTCATGGGGCATTTATTTCAATAGAACAAAGGTTTTTATACTGTACCTTTGGATAAAAATGGTGCTTGATGAATGCATTTCCTATTCATTTAGGCAAGGATTTACATACGTGGGCAACAAACAAGATTGTGATCAACTATATAATATTGCAGAAAGCCAGGGGGATATTTCGCTGCCTCTCAAGCCAGGAATCTAGGTTATACTTGGGACCGCCTATCTACAAATATGAAAAGTGGGCGTTTCTCGCGTGTTACGTGTGTTGTATATCGCTTTGTAAATTTCCCGGGATCACCCTTTTTATGAGTATCAAGTTCTTTTAATGCCCCCCTACCCCAACGGCTCCCAACCACATGACAGAAATATATTTCACTGTAATAATATTCTTCAACAATTGTTAAAAAGGTGCAATTAGTGGAAATTAATGCTTTGGAAAAGAATACCTGGACATCCTTTGGCCAGCCTTCCATTGGGACTCAACCTAACATAACTTCTGGATCAGTTTTTAGGGACACGTTTTGTCAAGACCTCATTCGCAAAAATGACACAATGAAGATACAGCATCAAAGACATCATTTGATCTGGCAAAAATATCTATCATTGGATTCACCATTCACTGATTGTCTCCAACAAAGGATACTTATCTAGGCTGACTTCTCAATGCCCGTTGTTTGAGATGATACGTTTCATCATAGAGAGTGTGATCCTGCCATAGTCGCCAGAGGATCGCTAGCCAGCGATTGGCCATACAACGAAAAGCATGGCTTTCTGAGTCGCAATTTGGTCGAACACGAGCGTAATACGCATTGGCCCACACTGAAGAA
>Ga0307990_1002599_pt1 | contig 14361 bp, 13 predicted proteins | sample EllFjometagen129_FD_203168 | JGI IMG/M metagenome (GOLD analysis project Ga0307990, IMG submission 203168) | Marine microbial communities from Ellis Fjord, Antarctic Ocean - #129 | ecosystem: Environmental > Aquatic > Marine > Unclassified | place: Southern Ocean | collected 2014-10-08
AAACAAAAACTAATAAAATGGTATTATTTAAATAATATCTAAAAAGAGCCACAGACATCCCCTCGTCTGTGGCTCAAACTTTCTTACTGGGACTCCTATTTGAGCAGGATAAGTTTCTTCATCTCACTTGTTTCAGCAGTATTAAATCTCAGCAGATAAACACCGCTACTTTGACCAACGGCATTCCAGGTAACTTTATGACTGCCAGCCTCAAAAGGACCATTGACCAGAGTTGTTACTTTCTGTCCCTTTATATTGTAGATTTCAATCAAGACATTGCTGCCAATAGATAAATCAAAGACAATATTCGTTTCCGGATTGAAAGGATTGGGATAAGCATTAATTTTACATTTTCAATTTTTCAATTCGTCAGTTTCTTTCAGACCATATTCATAAGCTCCCATATCTGGCGCAGCACCAAAATATTCGTCTTCACTTAGATCAACTATAACTTTATCACTGAACTCAAAATAAGCAATACCAGTATCAACACAGGGTGAATCCTCTGTCAGATGATAATCTCCCAACTCAGCATCCACAAATAAAGGATCAGCATCAATATTACCTTCTAACCAGTTAACTGTACCACTATTGTTGGGTACTATTCCCTCCTCTCCTCCATCAATATCAGAATAGGCAATAGTTATTGTATATGGGTCAGAATGACTTGAAAATCCAACTTCCTGGGGTAAATTATACCAAAAAATACAGTTCACTAAACTCGGACTGGAAGAATGGCAGAAAATCCCACCGCCAGCATCTCCAGCCGAATTATCCGTAATCGTCACATTCGCTAAACTCGGACTGGAATCATAGCAGCAAATCCCACCACCAAGCTCTTCAGCTGAATTATCCTTTATCGTCACATTCTCTAAACTCAGATTGGAATGAGAGCAGCAAATCCCACCACCAGCAGATCCAGCCGAATTACCCATAATAGTCACATTCACTAAACTTGGACTGGATTCATCAAAGCAGCAAATCCCACCACCAAGCTCTTCAGCTGAATTATCCTTTATCGTCACATTCTCTAAACTCAGATTGGAATGAGAGCAGCAAATCCCACCACCAGCAGATCCAGCCGAATTACCCATAATAGTCACATTCTCTAAACTTGGACTGGATTCATCAACGCAGTAAATCCCACCACCAGCAGATCCAGCCGAATTACCCGTAATCGTCACATTCTCTAAACTTGGACTGGATTCATCAAAGCAGTAAATTCCACCGCCAAAAGAAGCCGAATTATCCGTAATAGTCACATTCTCTAAACTCGGATTGCTGGAAGAAGAACAGAAAATTCCACCGCCATTAGAAGCCGAATTACCAGTTATCGTCACATTATCTAAAATCGGACTGGAAGAATAGCATTCAATCCCACCGCCCAAAAAAGCATGCCCATACGTAATTGTTAATCCGGACAATACTGAAGTAGAATCTTCTTTGCTGTCAAATGTGACTACAGTGCCATCTTGATTACCATCAATGATTGTTTGCGAAATATAACTTGTATCCTGAGTAGTATAATACAACGACCCCAGAATTACTGCTTTACCTGCAAAATTGATATTCTCTATATAAGTTCCAGGAGATACTATGATCACATCTCCATCTTTAGAGGCATTAATTCCCTCCTGGATAGTTGCGTAATCTTGCGGTATTTGTATTGCTGTCTCTAAGTCACTTGTTGTCGTAAGTTCACCTTTATTCAAAATTATAATAATTATAGCACCTATCATCAAGATCATAAAAATCATAAACATAACTTGCTTTTTCATTATTACTCCCATATTCATTTATATAAAATATTGACTTTTAATTATTATACTGTGATTATTAGTCAACTATTTTACTGACTGTCCATTATTCATCTTCCTTTGTCCCTATGTAATCTAAATGCATGGGACGAACTGTTATTTTTTTCACCATCATCTCAGAATTATCCGGTGTTATACCGTATTCCTCTGCTTCTCTTGATATCGCTTTACAGATGTTATCTGATATCTCTATTAGGTCTTCATCACGTTCAACCTTTTCATCTAGATCTAGTGTAACTATAAATGTCTTTGTATTCATACTAATCCTCTTCTTGTTCTGGAAGATCCATATTCTCCCATAGTGTTCTTGCAACAACATCCCACGATGTCATTAGACCTGACTCAAGCTCTTTCTCCATCCTTTTCTCATTTGAATTGATAAAATTTAGCAACTCAACAAATGACATGTCATCTATTTTTTCAATAGCATCTTTTGGTGCATTATTATATATGTCACCAAAGCATAAAGATTTATTCCATATAACAATGTCATCAAGATCCTCCGTTTCTTTAATGTCCGGTGATACAACTAAGCTAATTAAACTTATTCCTACCGTCTTAAAATCACAAGCAGATGAAAATATTCTGTCATTATCATAGTTTGGCTGTGCATCATCAGTATATAGAAATGGTAATACCTCACAAACTTCCCTTGCCTCATCCCAAGAGACTAACCAATAATATACACCATCATTTAACCTCACAATTGATCCTCCATACTTATCTGCTTTCCTAAATTGTTCTGTGTTCATTATTTTTCTCCTTTTACATTCATTGCTTGCCAAAGTCTAACTACTTTTAAGGGTTATCTGGTTGTACTTATCAGAATCCTCAGCTTCGAGAGTCCAACCTTCTGGTAGTTGATCTTGTAGCTCGTCTACGACTTCATATAGTATTGAACAATCTTCACCCTGCGCACTCTCATCTACATTATATCCGTATTTACCAAATTCATATATCACTATACCGTGTTCACGGTAATCGTCGTCTATGTTTGTCCTGTCTGCGGCAAGACCTTTGCCACTTAAATGATTATTTATAAGTCTATCGAATTTGTTCATCTCTTCAACACTAATAGGTTTACCCATTTTATTCTCCTTGTTTAACTTAACGCATTACGTATTGCTTGTGATAATAATCGATAATTCCAAATCAACAGAGAAATTCTGATAGCATCTGCTGAGAGCTAGATCTGTGATTACCCGAGATGGATAACTACGAAGTTCATGCGGATCATGGCCACTGAATGTATAGTCAGTAGGTAAATCAGCCAAAGTCGCTTGAAGGTTTTCTACCAGATCTTCATAATCAAACTCATCTGCCAGCTCGCAGGCAAAGACGCGACTGGCATTAACGTTATGGAAATTGCTGGTGGACATATAAAAACTCCTTTGGAAAGGAACTCTCACCAAATTACTCAGATGAAAACCATATATCCTTCCCATTATATATATGCCAGATTTTTGCCAAATTCGCACCTATATGCCAGTTTTAGAGCAAAATCGAAAGAATAAATGGTCATTCATTTTCCGTGCAAAGATTGCATAATAAAATATATAAATCACAAAAATCCTGGATATATCCCAGAAGGACTTATGATCACAGCATCAATCCACAGACAATAGCATTTAACAACGCCATGAATGGAATTGGAGCAGCATGGCAGGCATTGAGTGAAGAAGAAAAAGGATTTTGGAATAAGGATGCGAATAAATTGGTGAAGGAGCGAGTAACAGGGTTTAATTTATTCACATCAAACTTTTTCCCTTGCCAATAAGTGATGTATTTTAATGTTATGTTATTTGAAATAATTAGGAGTTTTATAAGGCAAAAAATACTAATAATAGTCCTTTTGAACAAATACTTATTAAGACTATGGAGTTGGTGAAAAAGACTTAATAAATCTTCAAAAAGTAAAGGATAAGATTGAGGAATATTTAAAATATAGATATGATAGTACTTCAGGAAAGTGGATTGAAAATGCAAAACTTCTATTACAGTAGAAATGTGAATAATCGGATGTTTTAAAGATAGAAAGAGAGAGATTTATGGGTAATAATGGTGAGTTAGATACATTGGCATAGTTCCCAATAAATACGCTAGGCCGAATTCGGGAATAAAAGAAAATATTGTTAAGGAGAGCGTTATGGCAGAAAATGAAAAAGATCCTTTCAAAATTGGGAGCACTTTGTTTCGTTGGATATGGGGAGTAATTATAGGTGTTACATTTATATTATTTATCCTAAATATTTTCAATGCCATCAAATTCCCATTCATTACTATATCATTTTTAATGATTATCCTTTTCTTTCCATATTTAAAGAGTTTTAGCTTTGGTAACTTACTGAAAATGGAATTTAAAGAGGTTAAGAAGAACTTTGAAGATTTAAAAACAACTATTATAAACAGAATGAATGTTAATCAGCAAATCAATATTAATACTAGCGAATTTCAATTACCAGAAAAATATGGTAAACATAAGATTATAGCATCCAAAAAGTCTAATGAATATCTTAAATTAGGCTCAAGTCTGACCAACCAGAGTCGATTCCATGAAGGAATAAAGTACTTAGACAAAGCAATTGTAATAGATGAACGTAGCTGGGCTGCTCACATGATATTAGGAGCAATTTATATTAATTTACTTGATATCAATTACCCTCCATTAGAGTATCTGGTAAAAGAAGAAAAAATATCCAAAGCAATTTATCACTCCCATCAAGCAATTGAAATTGACCCAAATCATTACAATCAGTTTATGAATTTAGGGTTAGCATATATGAAACTTGATGGGGACAATGCAAATATGCTAGCATTAAAATATTATAATATTGCATATGAGATGCTTAATAATGAGGCTAATATAAATAAACATCCTTGGTTTGTTATTGAAAGATGTAAGGTAAAACATTATATGGGTGAAGCTTCTGAGAGATTAAGCCAATATGAACATGTGGTTAATCATGAAATCGAAGCAATATCAATCATTGATGAATGCACGGATCCATTATTTAAAAGCATTAAGGAAAGATTGAGAAGGGAAGCAATAGATAGAAAAGAAAAAAGTGAGAAATTAATAAGAAATACCAATATATAAAAATTATCAATTTTAGGAAGAATGATGTTATTTTCAGAAAGAGAAGGTTATATAAGACAAAGTAAAAGTTTACAACTTGATGAAGTAAATCAAGAACTTGATACTTGTATATGGAATGTAGTAAGTACAATAATACTTAAGGATTTTAGAGGTCTAAATATATATCTATGGTCAAAATTTTTCATTTTACCATTAGTTCAATTGCCTGAGTATTATGATACTGACGGATTTAAATATGAATATGATAGTCTAATGTGGGAAAGATAGTTAGTAAGGAAAGAGGTATAACAGATTAGCTGGTTGAGCAAATTAGAAAACGGGAGAAGCTGTTAATGGATAAAAGAAGCGAGGTCAAAGTATTTGATAACAAGATAATACTATTATTTGGCTCCGGTATATCAGTGGAAGCTGGTTTTCCAGTGAGTTCAGATTTGACAAAAGATTTACTTAATACAAGTATATTCTATAAAACGACATCAGGTAGTTATAATTGGGGGGGACGAAACAATACAGATAAAGTGCTTTGCTGCAACCAAGTATATAAGGGCTTGTTAATAGTTAATTCTTATCTGTTTAAAGAATTGGGAAAAGCACCAAATTATGAGGAGATATACTACTATTGCAGATTATTCGTACAGACGAGAAGAGATGAGTATGAAGATTTTTATAAATATATTGAAAAGCAGTCCACCCTAATTTTAGGAGAGAGAATTAAATTTGATAATTCAGGATTTCAGAAAGCCTTTTTTCTTTTACATGAAGTATGTAATTATATTCAACATTTTATATGGAATAGATTGTCACTAAATATCCACGACACTTCTTATTTAAGTCTCCTCAAAGAAATTTATGACCTGGAGGATACTGATGAAATAAATATATTCACTCTAAATCACGATCTGGTGTTAGAAAAGTTTTTTTCTGATAACAATATTGATTATATTGATGGGTTCGAGAAAGATAATAGTGAAATTGACAAAGAAGTGAGATTTTGGGACCCAGAACAGTATAAAAAGCAAAGTAGAATAAAATTATATAAATTACATGGGTCAATAAACTGGATTGTTTTTGATAATGAGAGCGAGCCTGAAAAATTAGGAATGTCAAACAATAAAGATATTTATCATATCAAGAAACAAGGACAATACTTAATACCCTCTAATGGGAGACCTTTATTTCTGACAGGTACAGATAATAAACTAATTGATTATAATAGTAATCAGTTTATCCAATTTTACATACAGAATTTCACAGAAGTTCTCTCAAGGTATAAAAAAATTATTGTGTCTGGATACAGTTATGGAGATATAGGAATAAATAAAATTTTACGTGATTGGTTAGTCGATGGCAAATTCATAGTTAATGTAAATAAAGAAATCCCGAAAGTAAGTTTTGCGGGAAATATAAAATCGACAGGTAAATACATACAAGATACCTTTTTAAAAGATGTAATAACAATTATGGAGTAATTAAATGAAAGAAATATATGGGAGAATAACATGCAATACATAACCGGCCGTGCAGTTCCTGTTATTTGTCTGGATATAAAGGGATACTCTATTCGGAGTGCAATAGCCAGAGGTGAGACTAAAAGGCGTTTGAAAGACATAATGATAAGGGCATCAAGATTTTTTCTTCCTTATGCTAATATTTTTGAAAATATTCCTGCTCCTCATGACACTGGAGACGGATATTACGTTCCCCTGAATGGATACACGGAACATGTTGCTCTAAATTATGTACTGAAAATTCGAGATATTCTGAACAAAGAGAACCCGGAAGTTTCTTCTGATACTTATATACAGTTACGCATTGCGCTTGTAACGGCAAATCTTGATGTAATAGATGGTGAACAAGTAAGTGAAGAATATATTAATGCTGCCAGGATGGTGGATTGGGAGGGATTACGATTATTGCTTGATCAGAAACCTGAGTTAAATATCGCAATTGCCTGCTCACCAGTATTTCATGACAGACTGATAAAAGACGAGTATAAAAAAGAATTTCCTAATAATGATTTAGAGAAATGGAACAGCTTTTCGTGGTCAGATAAAAACAGTATCCAGCGTGAGTGCTACCTGATGGGTGATGAAATACCGGAGATACCAATTAAAATTGAAGATAAAGAAGATGAGACCAACGGCGAAGAAATTACCCGTTTTCGAGTTTCAATACTCATTAGTAAAAATGAATTCGGTGAAATGCCGGAAGCTTTGAATTTTGCAAAAGTAGCCGTTTTAGAATTCAAGAATGTTCAACTTGCAGTTGATCTAAGTGTTGATTTGGCTACGAAACCGAACCTGATCCGTGAATTGAATAGAGGATGTGATTTGCTTTTTTATTATGGACATGGTGATCAAGATGGCAATCTACTTTTTGTCGATGGTATTTATAAAGCGGAACAACTATTGGAATTAAGGCAATTTGAAAATCTAAAGGGGGTAATAGTCTTTGCCTGTTATGGTTCTTTCTTTACGCAGCTGTTACCATGCTCTTGGATAGCATTCGATGAAAGTATCAGAAAAGAGGCTCCCAAAAGCTTTCTTCGGGCATTTGTTAGAAATTTAAACAATCACTCGCTGGATAAAGCTATTATTGAAGCAAAGGAAAAAATCAGTGAACTTGGCAACGAAATAGCTGAATGCCTGAAAATGGGAAGCAGGAAATGGGATGAGATCATGCTTTCCGGGGGAGAACTGAATCTGCTAAGATATTCTCCAGTAATGAACAACCAGTTTAAAAGTGAATACTATGAGCCTTTAATTGCAGAACCAATAGATTATCCCGATCATAATCCTTTTGTTGGTAGAGATAGTGAGTTTGAACTTTTGCAAGAGGTGCCTTCAATGTATATGGGGGTAAAGGAGCAAACGCTTTATTGGATATGGGGTAAACCGGGAATGGGGAAAACAGCATTTTTGCGTCAGTATTACACTATGATACGAGATTACTATTTTCATGAGAATGATGAACCTATATTTGTATTCCAGATGAACTGTTGGGGCAGCATTGATGAACAGAATTTGAAGGCAAAGCTATGTTCAGGATTGAGTAAACTTTACCAGCTTAAAGGTGAAGAAACTAACCTGGTTAATGTTATTAAGAAAATACTCCCTTTAGGTGCACGTCATGTATGGATTCTTGATGACCTTACTGACCTTGATGCCGATAAAACTAAAACCGTAAAAGCAGAGAAGTTTATTAGTAATATTTATGAGATTGCCTGCACTGAAACTCTTCCTCTGATTCTATTTGCAAGTACTCGAATACGATCAAATTCAGGTTTCCCTGTCCATATTGATGAGCTGAAACAGACAGATGCAATAATGCTGGCACAGCAAGCCTGGGTAAATAAATATGAACAAATTCCCGACTATAATGTTCGGCAGGGAGCATTGACTTTGTTTGAGAAATCAGGTCATGTTACGGGTATTTATAAACGCTCTGTATTCCTGGCTCTGGAGATAGAAAAATCTTATCTGGAATACGCTGAAGAGTTAAGTATGACAGGTTCGCTGAATAATATGGATTATTTTGACTTTACTCAAAAGCTAATGAAGAAGGAGATGAAAAGTCTCGATAAAGTATCAGATAAGTACAATTTCCGTTTTGGTGACTTCCTGGCGATCTGTTTTGACTTGATTTCCATTACTGCACATTTCACAATTCAGGAGTTAATAAATTGGTTCAAGGATAGTTTCATTCTCAAAGATGAAGAAATTTCTAAGGCGTACTCAAGAGGTATTGCTATACTATGCCGGATTGGCTTTCTTACTGTAACAGGAATTCCTCAGGCGGATAGTGATAGTGATACTTTTACAATACCACCTAATCAAAGAGAGATTCTCCGTTCAATAAGAAAAAAGCAGACTAACCTACCTGCACTGCCGGTAAGGGAACCACAACATAGATTGGCATTAGCGCTTGAAGCAGCCAATACAAATATACCTGTTGCCCTTGCCATGTTCAATACTCTGGAAAATGATTACAAGTCTGATCATAGTACAATCGAGAAATTAGAAGCATATATCACAGCCCTTGGAGTTAAGTTTGAATTACTTAAGGCAATAGGAAAACCGGAAGAGGCGAAAGAGAAGTTAGATGAAATGATCGCATTGGGGAAAACTCGAAATGAAGCAGGTATCGTTGAACAGGTAGCAATGGCGATGGTGAATCTGGGAATAGCATACGGAAATATGAAAATGCAGGAAAAGGAAGTAGAAACATATCAGAAAGTGATCAGCAGTTACCGTGTCCGTACAGAAGCAGGTATCGTTGAACAGGTAGCAATGGCGATGGTGAATCTGGGAGTGACATACAGAAATATGGAAATGCCGAAAAAAGAAGTAGAAACATATCAGAATATGATCATCAGTTACCGTATCCGTACAGAAGCAGGTATTGTTAAACAAGTAGCTAAAGCGATGGTGAATCTGGGAGCAGCATATGAAAATTTGGGAATGTCGGAAAAGACAATAGAAACATTTCAGAAAGTCAACAGCAGTTACCGTGACCGTACAGAAGCAAGTATTGTTGAACAAGTAGCAAAAGCGATGTTTAATCTGGGAGTAATATACGGCAGGATGGAAATGCCAGAAAAGCAAGTAGAAACATATCAGAATCTGATCAGCAGTTACCGTGACCGTACAGAAACAGGTATCGTTGAACAGGTAGCGATAGTGATGGCTGCAGAAGGTATGTATCATGAAGCAAAGGGAGATAGGGCACAGGCTATTAAGAGTTACAAAGATCTTATAAACTTTATTAAAGATAGAGATGTGCCAAGTATTACTAAATTCTTTAAAGCAATAGAGGATCATCTAAAAGAAATTATGCCTTAAGATAGAAACTTGCAGAGCAGATGATTTATTTCAGATCGAATAACGTAAAAGATGGGTAAAAAAATTAGGGCTCCTTTGAATTAATTAAGTGAAAGGAGTTAGTGGAGTTTTTTTAGTTCTTTTTTTGCAAGAAGTAAAAGCGGCTTAGATTGTTTCAAGAAAAGATCATCAGCATTTTCAGGTCTAGCTGGATCATAAGTAGAAATAACCAAATCACGAAGTTGTTTTGAATAATCTGGATGAATAAATTGATATAAATCATTCCATGATTTCATGTTAAGCATTTCCAATGATCCAGGCGTTAATTTATGCTCAATTCTATAAACAATCGCCTCCACAAGATCAATAAAAGCACAAAGGGCTTTTATCTTTTTATCTACAGCTGCAAGTTTGTACTTATCTTTCCTATTATTTGCGTGCATTATGTAAGCGAAAATCCAACCAATTAAGGACACGAGAAACATTCCTATTATTGGATATAATATTGACAAGGAAGAGACTTTTGAGGCAGCTTCCAGGGTATCTAATCTGGAAATGATCTCTATTGCTAATGAGTCTAGCATGGTTTAGGGCTCCTTATTATTCTTAACTTTGTTGACAGGGTTAAAAGTATTTTTCTAATTCGGATATAGCTAATGCCCTAAGAGATTTAGCTCTCGAAATATGATCAGAAGTTAAATTAGATAAACTAACAGGTACAAGCTCATAAACAATGTCTCTCATCTTTTTTGCAATTTTTGGAGACAGAAACATACTTTCATTTCTATACCAAGGCATCAATAGTGCTCGAAAATTACCACCTAATTCTAATCCTGAATTTGATTCATCAATAAATGTATCCATGAAATCAATAAACATACTAAGAGCTATAATTTTTTTTTCAATACTTGCAAGTCTATATCTATCTTTTCTTTCTTTTAGGAACCTATTATGATTGTATGCCCAGGATATCAAAGAAATTAATAACATACCAATTATGGTCTTGTATTCAACTAATAGATCACCGATAATTTCCACTATATTCATGATAAATTCCACCTTTAATTAATGATGAATTTAGGTTAGTTATGTGTAATTGTGTCAAGTAATATTGTGGAATTCGGGAGGAATTCCCTGATTTTTTGTTTTGTGGTTAGGGTTTGGCTAATCAGCTTACATTCTGTTATTATAGCGCACCTGAGAGCTAACTCCAGGGGTTTTTGATCCCATTAACCGGTGATAATTAAGTTGGAAATACCTCCTTCAATGAAATCCTTAATAATCAATTCTGCAAAGAGCTAATATATTCCTTTCATTATATATATGTCATATTTTTGAAGTATTCGCACCTGAGGTTCAAAGAAATTACTCGAAGCTTAATCCACTGCTTCTAAGACATATCTTTACCTTTACCCTATTTATGAGAAGTTAGTCAAATATTACGGACTATATGACCAATCAAGCAGGTTCGGCTGATGAAACGGTGAATGCTTGGAATGAACTTTGTCGGAAAGCCTTGTGGGGGAAAACCGCATGCACGTTTTGACGAGGGGGACAGGTGGATAGAATACTTGAAGCCTGTCTCTACTCTACTGCCTTCCGCCTGCCCTCCGCTGCTTTAGCGTAGGAGGGTGGCTACGCTGTTTCATATTACTAGTTAGTCACTCTGAAATTAGCTAATTTTATCAACTGATTTTCACTCCATTCTGAAGGCTGCCAGCTGCGCACATAGATCATTGGCTCGTCTCCCTTAAAATCCACCAGCAGAAAAAGATAACCTTCATCTGAATAACCCGTGGAAGAATACTGCTGCCGCATGGATATGCCATACACGTCTTTCTCACTGTTCTTCTGATTAAATTCACAACTGCTGAAACCCAGACTAATATCCTGCTGCTGGGTAAATATCTGCTCCTGACGAACCAGAAACTCATTCTTCGTCATTTCCAGATAATCTATTTCTGGCTGTAGTTCCGTTTTTCCATACTCATAATTGTGCTCTGATTCACCTTCTTTTAGCACTCTACCCACTATAATTATAGCTTCTTCAGCAAATATCTGGTTTAAAGTAGCAATATCTCTGTCCAAATATGCTGTTCGGTATTTCTCTAAAAACTTCACCAGCACCTGCCGATGACGATATGCCTCATCATTATCATGCTGATCATCTTTAAACTTTCCTACGTGATTTTCATATAATCCTGAAAATACGCTGAAATTTATATCCTGCAAAATACCCTCTTTGTTAAAATCAAGCACCAGGTATTCCATGCCCCGCTGATTTAAACTGGGATAATTGCAATACACCGGTATTGATCTGGCTTCCCACCCTTCATAAGTCTTATTAATGGCATAATTATATTCATTATCTATCACTTCGATCTGATTATATTTACATATTTCTGTCAGTTTATGCTGCAGAAACTCATCATTTGCATACTTTATGGCAAAATCATTGTTTTGAAAGCTTTGTATCAAGTCAATTACAGAGCTTGCTATTTCTTTGGTTACCGGGCAATTATCCTCATCCACACAACTCAGTTTCAGCTCTGCCTTTTCATACTGAGGCTTTTGCTCAATAGCATATTTCTCTAACTGCTTTTCTGTTTTTTTGCTTTTTTCCAGGCTTATTTTACGCTTATTGTCAAAATCAGGTTTGACAATTGCCTCCCAAAGCTGCTCTACTTCTGTCATTTGCCTGCGGTTTCTGGCATAGCGATATTGAATTTCCACTTCCAGTTCGTCATAAGTGATGCTGGCACCCGTCAGCCGGCAGCACACTCTGCCATCCCTTACCTTTTCTTCCACTGGCGAGCCTTTCACCAAATAACTGAATTCCAGCAGCTTCACCGGCTTACCTTCATATTCCACCCGCAAATACACATTCCGGATATTATCCTGCACCATTCTATCACGCTCATAAATAAATTTTACATTTTCTATGATCTGTTCAATGCGCTCAGCAGCTTCCAACCGCAAATCTTTGTCCTGATATTCTATCCGCTCCATAGGTATGGATTTCATCAATATCAAACTATAATAATACCATTGCAGAGCATAAGAAAGGTTTTGTTTTGCTTCATTTTCCACTGCCTTCTCATACATGGAAAATATTGTCCGCTTCCGCTCATTATAAATGCTGGCAAGCGAATCCTGATGCAGATAATAAAGCACCTGCCATCCCCCATCTTCCCAGGATTGCAAAGGTCTTAGATTCTTCAGCGTAATTCCCGAATAAGTTTGCATGATCTTTTCCACACTCTCAGAATATTCACCATTCACTTCCACCTTTGAAGACTCAAAATCCCCCGACACCATCACACTAATATTCTGCGATAGCCGTAATAGTGCTCTATCCTTAGCATCGCCAAGCTCCTTAATACCCTCACTACCCAGCACCTCACCATAATAATAGTCCCCACTACCCTTAATTTCCGCTGGACTGATACCATAACCATACAATACTAAAAACATCATCAAAAATATTAAAAATTTCTTCATCACACCTCTCACAAAAAAATTTATACTAAACCAAGTTATCGAGTTAAGATGATGTACTCATCAGATTGACTTGAGAACGATCCTATTCCCCAACCTAATCCTTTGGGCACAGGAATATATCCTATCAACATCATCCTGTATTTTCTCTACATTCATCTTTTAACCCAAGTTAATATTCACCAATTCGACATTTCATATGTTAACAATATTCTGCAAGTAAAAAAAAATACCCATCTAAGTTACCCGTGCAACACTAACAGTACTCCGGAAGTGTGTCAACAGGTAATAACCATAATTTCAGTCCAAGTTGTCCAAAACTCTTATCCAGAGTACCATTAAAAAGTCCTGACTTAGTTTTTTTTTTACATTGCATTCTCTTTTTATGGACGTAGCTGACATAGTGGACACAGTAGACGGAGTTATGAAACATCAGTCGTGTCCAGTCACTGATCCCTGTTCACTAAACAATATTCTTACATTATCCGTGTTTATCCGTGCAATCCGTGGCTAAAATCTTACATTACATTTAATTTTACATTTGCTATTATTCTTTCCTCACCCAGCCCAGGGATGAACAGATTACAACTGTAATATCATCTCAATATTGCTCACGAATTCCTTAGTTTGAGTAATTAACGGCAAGATATCCGTCCCATCCATTGTAAAAAAATCCTCATAGTCACTTTGCTGACAATATATAAACAATTTCTTAAATAATCTCCCAGAGCTTTTTACTATAATCCCAGTTTTAATATAGTGCAAATTAAAAAGACCCATCACTCCACTATGCTTTGTACTAAATAATTCATTTGCAGCGAGCAGTGCATTCACAGCATAGAAGCAGGCATAATAAAGGCGATTAATGCAGGTATTCCAATGCTCCATTTCAGCCATCTTCTCAGCTTCAAGGATTGTATCTTTTGCTCGCTTAAGCCTGTAAGTAATCAAATCTCTGCTGCTCATATAGCTTTGCCTTCCCGCAAGACATGCTGGTAAAAAGGTGTTTCCTCTAATCCTTCCCATTCAACAATATTATGGATAATTGGACTAAATACCTGATCAATCTTCAGTTCAAGATCATACAACTTGTCTATCAATTCTGTTTTTTCTATATCGCTTATTCTCT
>Ga0307990_1002600_pt1 | contig 14360 bp, 10 predicted proteins | sample EllFjometagen129_FD_203168 | JGI IMG/M metagenome (GOLD analysis project Ga0307990, IMG submission 203168) | Marine microbial communities from Ellis Fjord, Antarctic Ocean - #129 | ecosystem: Environmental > Aquatic > Marine > Unclassified | place: Southern Ocean | collected 2014-10-08
CATGGGACTGGATGCGCCGGTCAGCATTCTGGATGCCGCCACTGGCGAGACCTTGAAAACACTGAAAGGCACTGAGCACACAGAAGAAATTACCGTTCAAGACGGCATCGTATACCTTGTGATTGGAACATCAGAGATTTACCGTTGGGGCAAGGGGCTGCATTATCGTAATGAACCGTCGGCCACGGACTTTCGCTATATCACGGCCCTGGACAATGATACGGGTGAACAGCTCTGGCGAAGAGATTTCACAGGGGCCAGTTTTCTCCTACCCCTGACCATGACAGTTCGAAACGGAAGTCTATTTTATCAGGATATCAATGGCGTGGGACGGCTTGATGCCAAGACGGGTCAGCCCCTGTGGAAAAAGAAACGGCCAACAGTGGCTCGCCGTATGTCCTTTACATCGCCCACGGTTGTGGCCACGGACAATGTTCTCCTGGTGGCCGATCGGATTCCGGCACCCCATTCTAAAAAACTGCAGACCATGGCAGCCACAGACAAGATCGAATGGGGCGTCAACGGCTGGAATGAAGAGGGATTTGCACGGAAATCGCCCACTCTTCTGGTCGCATATGCAGTGCAAGACGGTCAGGTTCTGTGGACTCAACCCTGCAAAGAGAGCTACAATTCACCCGTGGATATCTTTGTGGTAAAAGACAAGGTCCATATTGGGAGCGGTTGGCAACGATACGATTTGCAGACCGGTCAAAAAGACGAGATGCCCGATGTCAAGATGTCCGGCGGTAAGGTCGGTATGGCGCATCACCGGTGTTATCGAAACAAGGCGTCAGTTCGCTATGTCTTTACAGGGCGATCTGGTATTGAGGTCGCTGACATGGAGACCGGATGGCAAGGCAATAACAGTTGGATCCGCGGGACATGTCAGTACGGCATCATGCCAGCCAACGGCATGCTCTACGCGCCACCTGATGCCTGTGGTTGTTTTAACAAGGTCAAGGTGCAGGGCCTCTTTGCTGCGGGACCGGCCAGGGAGGAAGCACACACACAGCTCAGTAACGCAGAACGACTCATTCAGGGCCCTGCCTACGAAAAGATTGAAGCACGAAAAAGTACTGATTCTGACAACTGGCCCATGCACCGTCACGATGGACAAAGAAGTGGTGCCACAAAAACGACGCTTCCAGACAGGTTGAAGCAGGCCTGGTCGACACAGTTAACCGGGCGCTTGACCCAGGCCGTGATACAGGGCGACACAGTCTATGTGGCTGAAACTGACACCCATACTGTGCATGCCCTGGATGCGAAGCAAGGCGCAAAAAAGTGGTGTTTCACGGCAGATGGCCGCATAGACAGTGCCCCAACTATCTATCAAGGCATGGTCCTGTTTGGTGCAGCAGATGGCTGCGTCTACAGTTTGCGTGCCAGAGATGGCAAGTTAAACTGGCGATTCCGGGCCGCACCGCATGATAGACTGGTCAGCTCTTATGGTCAGTTGGAATCCGTGTGGCCGGTTCATGGGTCGGTCTTGATCCAGGACAATGCAATCTATACGTCAGCAGGACGAAACACCTATCTGGATGACGGCATCACCCTGTACAAGCTGGATCCTGTGACCGGCAAGGTATTATTGAAAAACCTTGTCTGCAATTTTGATCCTGAGACCGGCGCTCAACTGGGTACTGAAGCAGCCTTTGACATGGATGGGGTCAACACCGATATCCTGTCCGGCGATGGTGAGAATATTTTCATGAAGCAGGAGTGCTTCGATGCCTCACTGCAGAAGACAAACAAAACAATACCGCACCTGTTTGGCGTCCACGGATTTCTCGGTGAGGAGTGGTTTGTACGCTCATACTGGCTGCTGGGCACGAACGTCAGGGCCGGATGGAGCGGGTGGGCCTCTGGTAACGAAACCACCTTTGGACGTATCATGACATTTGATGAAAAGAACGCCTATGGGTACGGCCGAGTCAAGATTGCCTCAGCCGCCGTGGGACATCATGCAGACGATTACCACCTCTTTGGTGTCAATAAGGTCCTCATGCAAACGGGGCTGCCCAAGCCAAGAAACAAAAAGAAGGCAAAAAAACCCACAGCCGTAACCCAGAGAAAACCCTCGCCATTCTGGGCAGATACGCAGAGCCTGATTGTCAGGGCCATGGTATTGACCCCAGACAAACTGGTCGTAGCCGGCCCTCCGGACTTGCGTGAAAAAGAGAGTCAAATCCTTGCCTACAAAAATGAGAAAGAAGCCCTGGCAAGCTTTATGGGAGACAAAGGTGTTTTCCTGCGTGTTCTCAGGACAGCAGACGGGCAAGTCCTCTCCGAAAGCCCACTGGATACCATGCCTGTGTTTGATGGCATGAGTGCAGCGCAAGGCAGCGTCTTTGTTTCCCTGAAGAATGGGCAATTGCAGTGCTGGCAATAAAAACAGTTTTAGGTGTTGAGTTTTAAGTTGTAGGGTGGGGCCTTGCCCCACGCGGGTCCTAATAAGCCGATCCGAATGACACTCACTCAAGCATGTTTGTCATCCTTTCTCTTTGTCGCGAGCCTTGTCGACAGGGGACCGGAGGCCGCAAATAGAGGCTCCTTTGTCGTCGTTTCGACGAAGCTCGCGACAAAGTTGAGGCGGGAGGAGGCCTTAAGTTAGTGCCATTCTAATCCGAAACCTCACATCCGTCGCAACAAGCCGATTACTGTGGCTTCAATGCGACAGTGATTGGAATAGATGGGCTCGTACGCGCTGTTTGCAGGCTGTAGCCGTACCCGGTCTGTTTCTTTGTAAAAGCGTTTGAGTGTGGCCTCGTTGTCATCCACAATGGCCACCACCAGGTCGCCGTCGCAAGCCACAGAGGTGCGGCGGCAAATCACATAATCACCGCTGTGAATGTCTTCCTCAATCATGCTATCACCCTTGACCTGGAGTGAGAAGATGTTTTCATCACTGCCAAACATGCCCTGCAAGGACAACGATTGTCTCTCTTCAATGGCCTCCATGGGAATCCCGGCGGCCACCTGTCCAACCAGAGGTACCCCACCCATGTCAGCGCCAATGTGACCGGGTACATTTTCTATGTGACCTGATGACTCTTGGATTTGATCAAGCCGTTCTTGTCCAAGGGAAGTCAACCTCGAAGAGCGTGCCTTGCCCGGGGAGATCGTGAGGAGTTCTTTTTCGCGGAGTTCTGCCATATGTTCGAACACGGTACTTCGGCTTAGGTCCAGTTCTCGTGCCAACTCCGCCATCGTCGGGGAACAACCTCGGTTCTGCTGGGAAATGGAAATGGCTTCCAGTATCTGGCGTTGACGCGGTGTCAGATGAATAGACTGATTCACGGTGTGACTCTGCATGTACGGACTCCTCAAGATGCCTGCTGCAAGATGTATGGGGTTCAAAATTGCCGAGGGCAGAATCCTTGCCCTGGTACAAACCCAACAGAACCCCTGCCATACCCAGTAAGGCCTTGCCCAACCCTATCATCGGATTCTGTTTGGAATGGGCCGATCCGGAGGACACAGCAAACGCATAGTCACCGCCCGGTCCAAACTGGCAAAGAGAATCCAGGCTTCTGGCGGTCTCATTTATTGGTGTTGTGTGATACATACTCATCGTCGAGCCTCAAATTAATACCTTCTTAGGATGTACTATCGGCCGACACCCACAAAACACCCAAACAAAAACCGAACAAAAGTGGCGATATAGAAAAACAAATATGGAAACCGAAACAAGGACATTGCCTGTGCATATAATATAGGACGCTCAGTAAGAAAAGAAAGTAGGATGGTAGGATGGTAGGAAGGTAGGAAGAAGTAGCCACTGATGATAAGTGTTATACCTTGGGTGGTTGACTGCCTAGAAGAGGGTTAGCTGGCCACCTTTGATAGGCTCACGCTGTTTGAATGATCGTCACTGATCTCAAGAATTTGCCGTCATGCAAAATCAATTCCTTTCGACAGCAAGGTTATCGCCATGGCGTTAACCTTGCTGTCGTCACAATCTCATATTCTAAGTCTGTCTTGTGCCAGTTTTACGGAAGAAATCGAAGAAACTAGCTCATCAGGTCTTCCTGCCATTCCAGACCAATGCTAGCACCAGCAGTTGTCTCATTTTGATCCAAACTCAAAGAATATTCCATTAAGGGTCGCAGGGTATTGCTCCCACTTTACTGTCGTCGTGTTTATCGACACTGTCCCATCCACTATCCAAAATGGAATAAAGTTCCACCATGTTCTCATATTATCCCCGGAAGGTGTTGCAGCACTTTTTTCATCATAACCGTTGCACCGTAGCTTCCCGTAGCATACCGGCACTTTGTCTTCACCAACACTCATTTGTTGAACATGCTTTTCAATAGCAATATCACTAACTTTGCCCTCTGGAAAGTTGAGAACCTCCGACATCATCTGTATGATCATGTCATCCGTTATACTAGCGATATCCACGGTAAAATACTTTTCTGAGGTACAGGTTAGGCTTAGACCAACTCCATCTGCTTGAAACTGCGTCAATATATCTTGCTTAGAGTTGTAGAATTGACCTAAGATATGACTGGCCCCTGAATGCAGTTTTGGTAAACCATGCCATTTAGTCGATTCGAGGTTGCCTGGCAAGGCATCCGTCTTCAATATGGTCGACAACCAGCTTTTTGTCTTATCGACGTATTTTGATTCCAGATTTGTCCCATCAATGCATTTCTCAAATGCTGCCAGCTCGGGCCAAATCCCCCGGATATATATCGGAAGCTTGCTCTGCAACTGTCCCTTCAGTGAAGATACCAATAAGGGGCCTTTCGATCTGTAACCACTTTCATCCCCAGCAGCAAACAAATCTACACTTAAAGCAAGAACAATAGTCAGCACCAGGAGTTTTGATACTTCTTTCCGTGTAACCATTTTTTGAACCTTTCTCATGTTTTGTCAAGAATCAGCGTGTATTACTTCACAATACCGAATTTCATTAATTGCAGCTATGGTAAGGCTCGTATTCTGACAAACTAGGCGTTTGCCAAGCCCCAATCCACGATCCATCTGGAGAGGATATCCATATCTGGTTTGCGTATTCGGAGTCTGGACCGACCTTTCGCCAAAGTAGACATACCGACGAAGCTTCGAGTGATGGCCAGACAGTGTAGTAGTGGAAGGTTGTTTGCGCGTCATTCGTTGGAACCTCAACGAATGCTTCAAAATGATTATCAACAACTCCATTACCGGAAAAATCAAATTTCAACCAGTAAGTAGTACCACCAATAGTGTCGCTATCCTGGTCCGTATAGGTTGTGTCGTTGGATGCATATATATTATCCCAAGATGAACCAGATACCCCAATAAGATTTAGTATTCTAACCATGAATCTTGCTTGCTCGTCGCATTCTCCCCGGTAAGGAAGTCCATTCAGCAAATACCAATCGTCAGTTTGCGTATCACCGTCGCCATCATATGGAGGATTGGCGTCTAGTGCACTGTGTATATCATCAGCAATTTCTTTGCGTGTATCCGATCCACTCGCGTTTGTACAAGCCCATGCAATATGATTTTTTAGATAGTTATACGATTCGCAAGATGGTGCGCCGTATACAGTATACACCTTATGTGGTCCAGAAGTGTCATCTTGAAATGATATCCAATTCCCTGAACCATCGGGAACTCTGTATTCGAATTGAAGGTAGTCGTCATTTCCGCCGATTTCATTGGGGAGCGTTGCTGATCCACTGAGTGACGATGCAGTTCCTTCAGTATAACTATATTGATTTGCAGAAGCACTTACCCCAGTCTTGATAGATGACCCAAATGATGTGCCGATACTTTCGGCTCTAACGTCTATTGTTTCAGATTGACTCAACGGAAGTGCACGTGTAAATCGCATACTAACACATAAATTGGTATTTTTGGTATAGCAGGCTGGTTCATTCTTGTAAGTAGTTCCGCTTATCCAACTCCATTCAGGGTCACTTATACCCGTTATTGCGTGTGCATTCGACTGCCCTGGTTTACTAGTGAATGTAACATCATCGACGTAAGGCACAATAACATTGACATCAAAGATTTTTGTCGCAAACCTGGGTTGTACGTCGTCAAAAAAACCGGTAGCTGGCAAGTCATGAACCCAAAAATTCACTTCAAAATCCAGGTGCTCACTATCGGGTGCCTGCCAAGTTACTCCCAAGCCTCGATTTCCAAAAGGAAACGAACCATACGCAGAAAACCAGCGAGGACAGTTTTGCTCTAGGGTATCATACCGCATGCTCTGACTTACATCGTCGTAATCTCTGTCCCACAGGGAAAAAGAATCGGCGGTAAAATTGGTCCTAGAACCTGCCAAATAAACATTTCCATCATAATCATAGTACGTATCACCGTGTGGAACTTCACCCGAGAGTATCATGGCAAAGACACTCGTCTCGACTAAACATAAGATCAATGCAATTAATCCAATATGCGTAACTCTATTCATATCATTGACTCCCAATTTCATTATAACACAAAAGCTTCATTTTCTGACATTTCAACAATTGTGGTTTATTCTTGTGCGTTTACTAGCGACTCCAAACTTCTTGAAATTTGTTCCAGGTATCGTTTTTTCTGCTTCTCCGCTTGATTGTACAACAAGACATCATCTGGATATTTGGCAATCAACTCGCTCAGCAAATCCATACTTTCTTGAACCTCAGGTCTAAAACAATTGCCAATCATAAGGTGTGTTGCCACTTCCCGTAGGCTTCTCGCCTGCTGTGTTACACCACTATATCTTGCACTAACCACATCGTTTGGTTCACTAACATAAATGGCCTCATAGCATTCACCAGCCTTGGCAAAATCCTTCTTCTCTGAATATATATTGCCCAAATGCACATAGCAGCGAAGTACTGCAATATCTATGGTTTCTTTTTCTTCAATTATTCCCTCTTCAAGTTTACGAGCTTTGTTCATTTTTGCTTTGTCAATGACTCGCTTGAACAAGGTAATGGCTTTGTCTGAGTTGCGCTGGGTACCCGGCAGAAGGATATGATCACAAAGTTCACCCAGTCGCAAGGCAACATAATCCGCCTGGGGATGGTTGGGGTCTTCGACAAGGACCTGGTCATACATATCGCGAACCTCCTGGCCGTTTCCCTCTTTTTTGTGATCACATCCTTCACCAGCCCTGGCCATCTCATACCATAGATCTGCCCTTTTTTGACAGTCCTCTCTCTGCAAAGCGCTCTGCCCCACAGCAATTGCTTCATTAAACCGGTGTGACTTAGCCAGTCTCTTAATTAGGTCAAATAGTTCGTCATTGGAATAGACTTGAAGATCTTGATTGTAAGAGAAACCAGGCCTTGGCTTCCTCCCAACCAGCGCGGCTCTTTCCTGTGCCAAACATTGCCCTAGAAACGCACATACACAAATCACTGCAACAATAACATGTCTCACGATACAATCCCTTCCAATTCATGTTTTAAGTATAGGTTTAGACAACTACGTTATCACTCTGCCCTCACTGGGTGATATCGTTAGAGCCAAGACTGCCCCCTGAAAAGAAATGCACATCAGAAGTAACCCTATGCCGATTCGCTTAAACATTTTTCGCTCTCCTTTCTGAATCTCTAATGGTTTATATGGATTGGGATTTCCCAAAACTCCGTTTTTTCACAACAAATGCAACTCACTTTACATATGTAGACATTCCAATGACTTCAGGCATCAATCTCGCACAAAAACTTGGCCAATAAGACTGAAACACTCTTCCCCGCCTTGATTAGACAGGCCACTTCTTGTCTTTGTTTTTCCCCTTGTTCTTAAGAAAATACATCTTTCTATCAGTATAGCGCCTACGACTACCAAGAAATTGATTACTTTATTGGACTTTCTCACATTTTTTTATCTTATCTCTTGAATCCTCTGTTTTGAGAGTCTTTTTTTCTTTTTTTTTTTGGGGGGGGGTAACATCTCAAAAGAAACACCCCCGGTCGGCTGGCGGGGCCAGGATTCGACCGGGAGTGGCAGAAGAGGCAAGAGTGGGTCGCTGCGCTCCAGTGTTAGGTGTTAGGCGGCGGCCTTGCCCTGGATCTTGCCTACTATGGGCTTCGGCCTGCAATTCCTGGATGATGGCATCCTCAGGCATAGCGACTCGCTGGGCAATGGTGGTTTCGAGGCAGCCGGTGATCAGTGTCATCAAGCGCATGATGACGGTCAGAGGTAAGAGGTTGACCTAAAACTGAAATCTTCTTCTAGTACGCCCCAAACTCATGGGCTGCATCAAATAGGGTCAGGATGTTTTCTGGGGGGACACCGCCCTGGATGTTGTGTACGTTATTGAAGATGTAGCCGCCGCCTGGTTTGAAGGCCGTGACATTTTGCCGAACGTGCTCTCGAACTTCTTCTGGTGTAGCAAAGGGCAGGACGTGTTGGGCATCAATCCCACCGCCCCAGAAGACGAGGTCCTTGCCAAAGGTTGTTTTGAGGTCTGTCGGGTCCATGTTGACGGCACTGATCTGTACGGGATTAAGAATATCAATACCGTTGTCCAAAAGTTCAGGGATATACACACGACAGGCACCACAGGTATGATACCAGATCTTGGCTTTGGTTCGCGAACGAATGTACTGCACGAGCTGCTTGTGACGTGGCTTGACAATCTTCCTGTAGATGTCAGGATTGAAGAGCGGTCCGCTCTGAGCTGCCAAGTCGTCACCGATCATGATCACATCCACCACGTCTCCGACTTCATCCAGAAATACACGGAACCAGTCCATCCAGAATTTGAGTGTCTGGTCAATGACCGCTTCGCATATTTCCGGCTGGGTCAGCATGTCACAGAACCACTGCTCCAGGCCGCGCATATACCAACAGATCTCGTACACCACACCAGAGATCCCACTAACGCAGGCGTAGGGTGTATTATTTCGGATGGCCAGGGCCTGATCCCTTAAACCTACGAATCTGCCAGGATCATCGCCCCTGGGAAACGGAGTGGCCTTGATATCATCCATCGTGGCGTTAGCCAGGGGATGATGTGTGATGTCCATGTAGAGGGGTTCATCATCCGGCATGGACCAGCGAACGCCAAATTCATCCACCAGATCGTGCCAGGTTCGACCGTCCCGCTCGTTGATTTCGATGCCTCCCTTGAAATCGGCAGCAGCCCCGGCAGCAATGTACCTTGTATCCACGCGCAAACGCTCCAGCACGGCTTCACAGGGCGTGGCCAGTTGCTGCACAGCGTCCATGATCTGGACTTCGTCCTGAATGCCCAGATGGTCCAACAGGTCCATATACGCATTCCGATGAATGCCTGTCTGGTTGCCACCCAGATCAATGGGCACACGATCGGGTTGCTCATGGTTGAGTGCTGCCAATACCCGCTCACGAGACGTCATTGTCTTGGCCATACAAAACTCCTTTTGTTCCAGATGCTGAATCCTAGATCCTGGATTGATTGTAAGTATACCAGCCAAAGGCACTTTGTGCGAGGCTCTGTCTGGCAATAATCACGCATAACGAGTACACTGTGGCACTTTGACAACCCCTTAAAAAAGCTTTTGAATAAACACTATGACAATTAACACCATAATTTTTGATCTGGACGACACACTTCTGGTGGAGGTAGCTTCAGCCGAAGCCGCTTTCTTGACCACCTGTGAGCTGGTGCGCACCAAGTACGGACTCGATCCTGCGACGTTTCACCGCACCCTCCGACAAGAAGCCAAGGCCCTGTGGTATGCCTCACCAGAACGCGCCATCATCGAGCGTATCAGTGTGAGTCACTGGGAAGGTTTGTGGGCAAGGTTTGAAGGGGATGAACCGGCCATCACGCGACTTCGCGACTGGGCTGTCACTTACCGCCAGTCTTCCTGGGAACGGGCCCTGGCCGCTTATGACATCCAGGACACCCCCTTTGCATCCCAACTCAGTCTGGAATTTCGCAGACAACGGGAACAACGACACGTCCTGTTCGACGACACCCTGCCCATACTCAATGCCCTGCATGGTAAGTTCAAACTGGGGCTGATCACCAATGGCCTGTCCTGCCTGCAGCATGAAAAGATCGCAGGCTCAGGTCTGGCACCCTTTTTTGATGCCATGGTTGTGGCTGGCGATATTGGCATAGCCAAGCCAGACCCCCGAGTATTCCGAGCCCTGCTGAAACAACTTGATGTCACACCAGATCAGGCCGTGATGGTGGGTAACAGTGTCACAGGTGATATCGGCGGCGCCCAGGGCGTGGGCATGAAAGCCATCCTGATCCACAGGGGTGAAATTCACGGCGCTGATGACAGCATCACACCGGATTGGATGATCACTGAACTAACACAATTACTGGAGATCTTGAACGACCTCCGTAGGGTGGGGCCTGCCCCACGCTGATATGATTTTGGTGGGGCATGGCCCCACCCTATGTTGCTGATGGCTGAGAGCTGAAAGCAAATACAGAAAGAATCACATTGTACAAGGCCATAAAAACACGGCTCGCCATCATGATGTTCTTGCAGTACGTGGTCATGGGTGCCATCTGGCCAATCATCAGCCTGTATCTCAAACAGGTCCTTGGATTTTCCGGCACACAAGCTGGCACCATCATGGCGATGTCAGCGGTAGCAGCATTTGTAGCACCCGTGGTGGCCGCCTGTGTGGCAGACCGGTTTATCAGTGCAGAACGGCTCCTGAGCCTGTGCCATTTTTCGGCAGCCATATGCATGGGCCTGATCTCCCTGCAAACCCGCTTTGGGGCAGTACTGCTCTTGTATCTGGCCTACACGATCTCCATGGGCCCCACCGTTCCCCTGACCAATGCCATCACCTTCCACCACGCACCGGATGGCCAGAAGAAATTCGGCAACACACGTGTGTGGGGTACCATTGCCTGGGTGGTTGTGGCCTGGGGGTTTGGCTACCTGTGGCTCGGTAAATCCGCAGGCGATACAGCTCATGTCAGCCGCCTGCCTGACGCCCTGAAACTGTCGGCCATGGCCTCCATAGCGTTGGGCCTCTATGCCTTGACCCTACCGAACGCAGGCAAACGAATCCAAGGCAAGGTCAGTTTTATTCCCATCGACTCCATTCGCGTACTGGTCAAACCGCAGGTCCTGCTCATTGCCGGCATCAGCCTGATCATTGGCATCATTGACCGCTACTACTACTTTGGCACAGCCCTGTTCCTCAAACATCGAGGGGTCTCTGAAGCCAATATCATGCCCATCATGAGCCTGGGCCAGATCGCGGAAATCGTGGCCATGTGTGTTCTGGCCCGCCTGCTCACCCGCCTGGGCACCAAACGTACCCTGATGCTCGGCCTCCTTGCAGAAATTGGACGATTCACAGCCTTTGCCTTTGGCACATCCACGGTCTCCATACTCTTTGGCAATGCCTGCCATGGTCTGGCCTATACCTTCTACTTCACAGCCGTGTACATCACCATCGACGCCTTCTGCGATAAGCAATCGCGCACGGGTCTGCACCAACTCTTCACCATCATCACATCCGGCCTCGGCGCACTCAGCGCCAATCTTCTCGGCGGCTATTGCCTGGATCAGTTTGTCAACGCCCCCACCATTGCCGACTACCGTACCTTCTGGCTCATCCCCTTGGGTATGGCAGTCGTATCGTTTGTCGTTCTTGCCCTGTTTTTGCGGGACAAGGACAAGCTCTCAGAGTGAGATTTGTGTTGATTTGAACATTGATTTTCTCTATGATTGGGCTTTTGAATTCAATATATAGTACACAAATACCATCATCGAAGGAGAAGCCAATGGATCGTCGGGAGTTTTCCAAGAGCAGCGTGTTGCTCGGATTGGGCTTGGCTGCGGGGCTGTCAGGCAAAACACAGGCAGAAGAGAATGCAAATGTGGGTGATTTTTACGCTGAGCCCGTGAAAAAACTCCCTGTCCGACGATTTGACGTGGTGGTGGCTGGCGGAGGTACTGCAGGCGTCGTGGCTGCGTTAGCCGCGGCACGACAAGGGGCTCGCACCATGCTCATTGAGCTAAAGGGATACACAGGGGGCACTGTCACAGAAGGCGGCACAGCCCTGCACAGCTTTTACAATCTTTGGAAGGCCTTTCCCGGTGTCAAAAAACGGCAGGTGGTGATAGGGATTCCGCAAGATATTGTGGATCGCCTCATGAAAGTAGGTGGCTGCAGCGGTCATGTGGAAATGTCACGAGGGTACAATTATGATTCTGTCTGCACGGCCATCGATGTGGAGATGTACAAGGTTGTAACCATGAAGATGCTGGCCGAAGCCAGTGTGCACATGGCCATAAACACTCGCCTGGTCGATGCCATCATGGAGGGCTCTCGCATCAAGGGCGTGATTACGGAAAGCAGATCAGGTCGTGAAGCTGTGTATGCCAAGTCTTTTGTGGATTGTACGGCCTATGGCGATCTGGCGGCATTTGCAGGTGCTGAATACAAGGAGCCCAATGACTATTCCAGTTGCAACAGTATTGGATTGGCCAATGTGGATCTGGACAAGTATTTTCAATACACCGAATCCCATAATGGCTCCAACCAACTTGCCCATGGTATGCGTAGCAATGAACCAGGAAAAATAGTGAGATTTAATGGCGGACTGGGCGGTGAATTTGCTTCGGAAGCCAAGAAAATTGGCATGTCCTCCATGATCACCACAGTGCATGACAACTTTATCATGTTCGTCAAATGCAACTACAAAATCCCTGGTTCCGTGCTCAACAGAGATGACGTGGCCAAGGGCGAGCTTGAAATCCGAGATCGTATGGCCAAGGCCGTGGAACTGTTCAGGAAGCATGTACCAGGTTGTGAAAAGGCCTTCATGGCCCGCACAAGCCCGTCACTCTGCATCCGTCGGGGCCGGTTGATCACCTGTGACTATGACATCACGCATGAAGACGTGATAGAAGGCCGACATTTTGATGATGACATCATGTCCTACGGTTTCCATGACAATGCCCCTCGTTATCAAATCAAAAATGGCGGCACCTACGGCGTCCCCTATAAAGCACTCTGCGTCAAGGGTATTGAAAATCTCCTGGTCTCTGGCATGATGATTACCTCCGATCATCGTGCCCACATGTCGACTCGCAACACAGTAAGTTGCATGGGACAGGGTCAAGCCACAGGCACAGCAGCAGCCCTCTGTGCTGCCAAGCGTTTGGGGACACGTGACCTAAAATACTCAGACCTCAGGCTGGCCCTTAAGAAGAGTGACGTGTATCTGGAAACATAGTTCTACTTTAACCGTGAACCACACTTTTGCTTCATACAGCTAAAGTGTAACCTCAATTTTTATTTCCAACGTGTCTTTGTACGGAATCTTTGGGCGGCTGTCGGGTCTGCAATAGACGGTTCTTTTGAAGTGCAATGGCTTGAGACCCTTGACCGCCACCTCGGTTTGACTGCTAATCTGAAGGGGCACAACCTTTCTGGACTGTGCTGGCATGTCCGTTTCTACGGCATAGGGAAAAGGCCTCAGAACCTCATGCTGCTGAAAATGCCCCTCAAGGGTCATGTCGTACTTAGACCCTGTCTGGTCCCCTAAAATGGCAAACTGAAAATCAGATTTTTTGTTGTTGAAGTTTAGATGCGTCCACGGATTCGGACCGTCCTCAGCCTGTATGGAAAAATGCTCCACAACCTCCGGATGCCTGGCTGTCTTTTTCTCGTCAGCAGCAAAAATCCTGACAGGATGGCCAATCCCCATACCGCCAGCCAGGATGCCAGCCATAAAATCTCTTCTCGTGGTTCGCAGTCGCTTGCTTTTTTCAGTCATAAGAAATCCTTCTGTGGACCTGGTTGGGTCACTGCCCATTAAGACCTCAATGTCATATTATTTAAACCTTCATGATTCATGATTCGGTGTTCGATATTCCACATTCAGGGAAGTACAAAACTCACAATTGTCAATTGTGACACAGCCTGTTAACGGGGTCGCCCGTTTGTGGGAGGCGGCCTGTCCATCAATGGCTGCATTTCGCCATGGGCAAGGAATCCGTCTGTGATGCTAAGTTCATCAATGAGTCCATCAAAGGCACAGTCGATGACACCGGAGTTGTCAAAATGCGCACCCATGATCAAGGGACCTGAATTGGCCGTGCCCTTGGCGGAAGATAGCCTGGTACGGGTCTGGTCATCCAGGGCGAAGCGAACGCTGTTTCCAACAGGATCAAGGGAAACACTTACGTAGTGCCACCCCGTGTCAGGAATCGCCAGAGTGGATACAACCGGCGTTGAACCGAGTATCAGCGCCAGGTGGCCGTAGGTTGTGGCCGTGCCATAGGTCCCGGCCGTCGCGAGGAACATGTAGTCCAAGCGTGCGTCACTCACACCGATCACTTTCTTCATCACAACCGGCATCACACTGGCCAGATTAGAACCCGAGGGCATTGATTTCAGTTTTACCCAGGCCTCAATCGTGAAAGGCGCATTGCCAAAATCGAGAC
>Ga0307990_1002601_pt1 | contig 14357 bp, 6 predicted proteins | sample EllFjometagen129_FD_203168 | JGI IMG/M metagenome (GOLD analysis project Ga0307990, IMG submission 203168) | Marine microbial communities from Ellis Fjord, Antarctic Ocean - #129 | ecosystem: Environmental > Aquatic > Marine > Unclassified | place: Southern Ocean | collected 2014-10-08
CGCCCGTGGAAACATCGCCAGTCCTCTGGGCAATATCCATTTGAGTATGGGCAAGAGTGTCTGTAAGAACTGCTCCCGAACTCCATGATTGACTTGCTGTTGTATTCCAATGTTGCTGGGCAATGGCTAAAGTTCCTGTTTCATCGCAAACCATAGTTGTTCCGTTCACCTTAATATCTACAGGAGATGCATTGCCAGTGTTGGTGGCAACAATTGTTTTCTCGGTTGAAGTAGAGTCCAAATCTACTGTTCCATAAGTAATATCTTCTAAATCAAGTTTAATAGCAGTTAGTGTGGTAATGGTTGTTGATGCTGAGGTCTCGCTTCCTGTAGCTGTGCCGTCTCCGGCTGAAACATACCATTTCCAATCAGCTGCATTGGCATAATATTCGATAGCTGTGCTGGTACAAGTAAAATCGCATTGGAGCGAGGAACAACTACTTGTAGCACAAGTGACATCTGCGCCTCTATAACAGTCATTTGTATCAGCGGCGCAGGCACTAGTAGTAGCATTGGCATCATAGAAAACTGCTATCACAGATGACAAATCTTCATATCCGTTATTATCTGTTACCGTGCCTGTACTGGTTGCTGTTGCCGTTGTGTCTTCAGACAGAGTAACAGAGCCAGGAGTGACTGTTCCCACTGCTGGGACGGCATTGCTTACTGTAAAAGAGGATGATGTTCCATTAGCTGTTGCTCCCAAACTATGATTATCAAAGATATAGGCATAGTAATCGTTAGAACCAGAAAGCAAAGGTGCAGTAGAAGTACAGGACGCATTAGAGGAAACAGCAGAAGACAATCCACACCATGTAGCTCCTGTGCAGGAGGTTCCTGATACTCCGGATGTTTTACATACTAAAAGAGCTACTGTATCTGCAGACGTATCTGTGTCTGTATCGCTTGCAGTAGATGTAAACGTTATGGTTGCTCCAGACTCTACTGGCCCATCATCTGATATGGCTGAAAATGATGGCTTGTGATTTACTTCAAAGGGTGAATTGGCACTGGAGTTGGCGGAACAAGCATCATTACTATTACAAGCATAAGCATACCAGTCGCAAGATTCTCCGCAACCTTCAGCCCCCGTAGTGGTATATGTGGCTGTTGCCTCGGAGGCAGAATTAACTAATGTTGAAGTCGCCCAAGTATCTGCTGATCCACCATCGCAAGCACCACCTGAAACCCCAGCTGTTTTGCAAACAACAATCTTCCATTGACTGCCGTCTGGATCAATGGCAGTTCCCGTAAAAGAAACATTAGAATCAGCGTTAGTGGGACTAGCGCCGGTTGAAGAATCGTCAGGGACCACATCAAAGGCAGGAGGAGAAGAATAACTTACCTCTAGTTTTACTAAATCAGTGTAAACATTGCCGCTGTTTCCGTCTAAAACCTCCGTAATGGCTGAGAAATGAAATTTGTTTTCTGAATCTAAATAGTCGGTAAAACCCGAAGTAATTGTTTTGGTAAGCGTGGTATCTGAACTCGTAGCTAAATCTTGATCATATGTCCATGCACTGTCTGTATAGTAATAAAGTTTTCCCGCATTGCCCGTGTTATAGCCCTCGTGAGTGTATTTTATTTGACTAAGGCTTGTAATATCATAATCAGCATCTGGATCATAATATAAGATTTCATCTGAAAAAACATCGCTTGTTTTATCGTAACCACCGAAAAGATAAGATCTATCGTTTGTAGAATTAAAAGCGGCGCTCATTCCTCGAGATTGAAAAGGAAGACTATCTTTAACTTCAGCATTAGTGCCTGGCGAATATTCTAGTATTTCGTTTAGATATGCGGGTGTCGTTGTACTGTAATAGCCACCAAAGACATAGAATTTATCTTCATTAGAATCATAAACGGCCGCGGAATCTTTTATCCCATTAGGCAAGTCATCTCCGGTATCGGTGACATTAGTTGAAGCAGACGATGGATCAAACTTATAGACATTAGCATTAAAGGTGCTAGTGGAATTATTATAACCACCAAAAATGTAAATTTCATCCGCATCTTTATAAGCTGCTGAAGCACCAGATAGCTGAACTAGAAGATCTCCAATACCGGTAGATGTAGCTACCCCAGTAGAAGTATCGTATTGGACAATCTCTGAAGTATATTGTGAATTATTTGAACCATCTAAATAATAACCGCCAAAGATATAGAATTTACTGCCCGAAGAATCGTAAACAGCTGGAGCGTATTCTATTCCTTGGGGTAAATCATGGGTAGTGTCTACGGCATTAGATGAAGCGCTAGAGGGATCAAATTTATAAATAGTAGTGTTAAATTGAGAATTAGTATTATCGTAACCTCCAAAAATATACATTTCATTAGCATCTTTTGAAGCGCAGGAATGCCCGCGCAATTGAACTGGCAAGACGCCGATATCGGTGGTAGTAGCCACATCAGTTGAGGGATCATATTGAACAGTAGTTGAGGAATATTGCGGATCATCACTGCCGTCTAGATAATAGCCGCCAAAGATATAGAATTTATTAGTGGTAGAATCATAACAAGCAGCTGCATCTGTGACTCCTTGAGTTAATGTGCTGGTGGCAATCGTCATTTTTCCCGTCAAATCAAAACTGTAATGCAGACCAGCGTATTTCGTACCGGAAGGAGATAGCGCAACATTGGTTCTTGTGTCATTGCTTGTGCCTACATTAGAGTAATCACTTGAAGAAAAAATTGTTTCTGTCGATGTACCGGCCGCAGCCCATGTAGCATAACCGGCAGCAGAATTAGTATTTTCCCATGCCCAATAACTTTTACTTGGATAAAGAGTATCTGTGCCATCAATAATCACTGGATAAGTTCTCGCTGGATCTGCCAACCAATCTTTTCCTTCTTGATTAAGAACTTTGGAAATAAAATAGTTTGCTCCAGATTGGCTGACTTCATAATGAAGACCATAATTTTTCTCATTAAGATCATTAAATTCATACATTACTGGTTCGGGAATTAGAAAAAGACTTGTTTCAGTAGAATCGTTATAAAATTCGATTTTGTCAATCTCTCCATTTTCATCTTTTTTCTTTTCTTTTTTGTTCAAGCCATAAACAAGAAATCCTTGCTTGATTTCATTAATTTTTGAAGCAGTAGAAGAAGAATAAACAATAAATTCTTCTAAAAGCTGGTTATTGGAGATGGTGTATTTTAAATCCACTCCATCATAGACATTGGGATAAGTAATGGTGTTCCCAGAAGTGATAGCTGTAACATTATTAACGTTGCCTAATCCGCTCTGATTGTTTTCTAATCTATGTTTAATCCACGAATTATTTATTTTAAAACTGACGAAATTACCAGCGGAATTTTTCTTAAAATGGGTTTGGAAATTATTGTTTTTACACTGATAATCAAAATTAGCATCATCAGATTGGTCTTCAATATTAGTATCTATCTCCTGCCAGGCGCCTCCTTCATCTTTATAATGGATTGGAACAGAAGACATCTCTTTAGTATAGATTCCATCTCCATTATAATATGTTTTCGAATTCTTGCCTCGCTTAGGAACAATCTCATTGTCTACTCCATAGGAAGGATCTATGATATATGACTCTCCTGGATCAAGAGAAACTTTTATCTCAAGTTCAATGAAATTTTTGCCGTTTACATTTCGGATAGCAAGGGAGTGAACTAAATTTTGTATATCTGACCAATTATAGGTGCCACGATAATGAGGAGCAGAGGGAATATCAAAAGTTAATCTGTAATAATCGCTTGATTTCGATCTTTCGTCTTGCGACGCTCTTTCTAATATTTGTTTTCTGTTCTTAAAACGATAAATTCTATCCCTGTAAATGACGGTGTCTCCCTTAATAGCTGCTTTGAGAGTGAAAATAACATCTATTTTCTCAGACGAAGTATTTGTAATGGTGAGAGATTGCTTAATTGTATCCTTCTGTATTTTTTGGTAATCAATTTTTAGTTTTAAGCGCAAAGGAAAAGTTAAGGAAGTTTCCAAGACATGTTCTCCTCTTTTTACTGTTTTGATTAAATTGATTGGTTTGGTGCGTTTTTTAAAAATGCCGGTAAGAAAATCCCAAAGTTGTTTTTCTTTAGGGTTTTCTGCTATAGGCTGAGATGCTTCCAAATCTAAGCTCAAACTTTCAAAGCCGGTTTTTAATTCAGAAAAGTTTGCCAAGATTTCATTTTCAAAAATCTGAGCTATTTTTCTATCCCCCTCCAAAAGTACTTCAACTTCGTAAATTTTCTCTTCCAACAATTCTTCTGTTTCTGTTTCTTCTTCAACCTCAATAATCTCTGCTTTTGGCTTGTCAATCTGCCACTTCTCGCCTTTAATTCTATCCTGAGCCAAAGCAAAAAACGATAAGCCAAAAACAAAACAGACAATTAAGGATCCGGCGATGAGGGACTGATGTTTTTTAATGATGCCTGGCATTGATAGCTTTAATTAAAAATTTAAATTCAAATATTAAAAATTATCTGTTTATTTATTATAACTTTTTTAAACCCTTTCTCAAATTTCAGTTATTCACACTAACTAAATTATAAAAAAAGCCGAAGCCCTACTCTCTCTCCCCTTCTTTTATCTCGTCTCCTCCAAAATACCAATTCAAGACATCTCGGGCGGTGGGAGCCACAGCCACATGCATACCAAAAGCGTCTTCAACTATAAGAGTCAAAACAATCTCTGGATCTTCATAGGGTGCAAAAACAGTCATCCAACTATGATAATAATCTTTTTTCCCTATTTCGGCAGTTCCTGTCTTAGCCGCAGCCGTAACAGGCAAATTATTTAAAATTACAGCTGAACCGTATGTTACTGTTCCTCTCATTCCTTCTCGAATAATTTCAAGATTCTTTTTATCAATAAAATCTTGACGAATAATTATTGATTCAAATTCTTTAATCACATTTTTGTCTTTATCTACAATCTTTTGAACTATCTGTGGCTTAAATAATTTGCCATTATTCGCGATAGCAACAAAAGAGGATGCCACTTCTAGGGGAGTCACGGATACAAAACCCTGTCCAATAGAAAGATGATATGTGTCTCCAGGCATCCAAATATCATTGGGCGAAGTAAATTTTTCTCTTTTCCATTCCTTGCCCGGGATAAAACCCTTTACTTCCCCTGGTAAATCTATTCCTAATATTTCGCCCCAGCCAAAAAATTCTAAATATTTTTTAATCTTTTCCACTCCTAGTCCCTTAAAATCTTTATATCCTCCGCCTATTGTATAGAAAAAAACATTACAGGATTGGGCAATGGCTTTTTTAATATCCGTTATTCCGTGAGTCATCCAATCTTTATAAATAAAAGGTTTGTCTTCAAACCAAGGATTTTCGACTATTATTTCTCCCTTACAATTTATAGTCGTCTTCTCCGAAACAATACCTTCTTGCAATGCCCCAGCTGCAATGAGCGGTTTAATTGTTGAGCCAGTAGCGTATTTACCGCTGATTACCCTGTTTAGAAGTGGCATATCTGGATTTTTGGATAAATTATCCCATTGTTCTGAATTCATTCCTTGGGTAAAAAGATTATTGTCAAAGCTAGGAAAACTAACTAAAGCCAAAATTCCTCCTGTTTTAGGATCTATAGCCACTGCTGCTGCTCTTTTTACTTCGGCGCCTTTAATATATTCAGCCATTGTCTCATAAAGCTTTTTCTGTAAATCCGCATCTAGCCAAAGAACTAAACTATTACCGGATTCCGGCAAAGAAATCATTTCTTCTGAAATAATATTGCCAAAAACATCTCTCTCGTACTTAATTTTTCCTGATTCAGAATTCAAAAAATCATTATATAAATCTTCTAGTCCAGCGTTACTGCCACCATCCCTAAAATAACCAATAATATGAGAAAAAGAAGGACCTTCTTTATATTCTCTTATCCCTACGTTTTGAATAGAAAAACCATTAATCTCCTCAACGCTTGATTCTAATAAAATTAATTTCTCGTAATCAAGTCCTCTAACCATTGTAAATCGATTTTCCGTGTGATTAGCAATTTCCTGTTCAATCTCTTGCTTTTCAATATCCAAAATCCAGGCGATTTTTTCTAAAACTCGCTCTCTTGTTTCTATCTCGTCTGGGATCCTGTCTTTTTCAACAATTAAATTAAAACTCGGTTTATTTATTACTAATTGATGAAAATTCCTATCGTAAATCACCCCTCTCTGCGCTTGTATGGTTTTAGTAACAAATTTATTCTTTTGAGCTAAAGCAAAAAATTTATCATACTCTAAAAATTGAAACTGAAATGTCTTTACCAATACAAAAAGAGATAAAACAAAAAAAACAAACCATAAATATTTGATTGCATGTGGTCTCAGGGGAACTTCAATCTTTTTCTGAAAAACTGCGCCTTCTTTTTTTTGGATAAAAACATCTTGAACAATTTCTTCAAGTTCAATTTCGTCCCCTAATTTTTTAATCTTTTTATTTTCTAACCCATTTTTGGATTGCAACATGAAATACTCTTGTTAAAAGATAAAGAATAATGCCGACTAAAAAATTATATATTAAACTAAAAATATTAAAATAGAAACCATTGGCTAAGGTTGTTAGAGCTAAAATAATTTCATAAAAGAGCAAAGCAATGAATAGAATTATAATAAAACTAACAAATTTTCTAATTTCAAAAAATGGTTTAAGCATTCTTATTAAAAGAGCGACAGCTATACCTAACACACTAAACAATCCAGGGAAATAAGGAGAAAATATATCTAAATAAAAACCTCCTGCAGCGCCAACAATAACTCCTAATTTGCTTTCTTTTTTCTCAAAAAAGTTGACTAAAATTATTGAAATTAAAACGAGATTCAACATCCTTCCCATAATTTCATAATGAACTAAAAAACTAGTTTGAATAATAGCTAAAAAATAAAAAAATATTAATGAAAAAATAGTTTTTACCATTGAAAACTAATTAGCGATGATAAATATTAAGTCCGCCGCCTGAATATTAAACAATGGTTCAACATCAACTTTTTGGAAAGGAGTTAAATCTGTTTTCTCAATTCCTCTTATTTTCCCTACTAAAAGGCCGGATGGAAAATCAACCTCTAACCCACTTGTAATTACTAAAGCGTCTCTCAAAACTTCCTCGTCCCTTGAAATTAAATCTAGAATTATCTTTCGGTTGCCTTGACCATGAGCTAATGCTTGAACATTCGAATCTGCTATCTCAACACTAAATTTCATCTTGCTATCTGTTAAAAGTTGAATTCTGGAAGAATTTTTATAAACTTCATCTACTTGACCAACTAATACTTTTTGGTAGTTTATAACCGTCATTCTTTCCTTAATACCATCTTCTGTTCCTTTATTAATAACAATAAAATCATTAATAATATCTCTTGATAAAATATTGACTTCTAAAAGTTTAAAATCTTTTGTCAGCCCTAAGTCCAATATTTCTCTTAATCTCTGATTCTCTTCTTTCAACTCATTCATCTCCGCAGTTCTGCTTAAAAAAATTTGATTTTCTTCTTGTAAGTTTTGATTTTGAATTTTTAAGTCCTTAGCATTGAAAAGTCCAGACCAAAAACCCGAATTTTCTAATCCCTTAGTCCAAAACCATTGTTGAACTGGTTGACTCATAGAATAAAAAAACGACCGAACCGGTCTTTGTAAAAAAAGAAAAAGAAAAAGAAAAAAAATTGCTAAAACCAAAAACAAAATTTTGCTGTATTTTTTATTTAACCACATAGTAAGTTATTCTAACAAAGTTTTTCCAAACTTAAAACCCTGAAAACTGGCGGCGACCTACTTTCGCGCAAAGCACTATCATCGGCCCTGAAGGATTTCACTTCCGAGTTCGAGATGGGATCGGGTGGGACACCTTCGGCATAACCGCCATTTTTCAAGGTTTTAAATATCTTAGAGCAACAAAGATTCTTAAAAAGGAAATTGAAGCAAAAAATATGATTTATTAGTACCCCTCGACTAAACTCCTTGCGGAGCTTACATCTGGGGCCTATCAAGGTCGTGATCTCCGACCAATCTAAAAGGATTAATCTTGGAATAGGCTTCCCGCTTATATGCTTTCAGCGGTTATCCTTGCCTAACTTAGCTACCCAGCGATGCTCCTGGCGGAACAACTGGTACACCAGAGGTTAGTTCATTCCGGTCCTCTCGTACTAGGAACAAATTTCCTCAATCCTTGACGCCTGCGGTAGATAGGGACCAACCTGTCTCACGACGGTCTGAACCCAGCTCGCGTACCACTTTAATTGGCGAACAGCCAAACCCTTGGAAGCTGCTTCACCTCCAGGATGTGATGAGCCGACATCGAGGTGTCGAACAGGGCCGTAGATATGGACTCTCGGGCCCTACTAACCTGTTATCCCCGGGGTAGCTTTTATCTGATGATCTCCCCCGATTCTGTAAACCAGGGTCGGTTCACTAAGTTCTGCTTTCGCAACTGCTCGGCATATCCGCCTTGCAGTAAAGCCAGCTTGTGCCTTTGTACGACCACTCCGATTTCCATCCGGAGCTAGCTGACCTTATAAACTTCTCCGTTACTCTTTAGGAGAAAAGCGCCCCACTTAAACTACCCACCAGACACTGTTCCCGCCTATGGCGGGTTAGAACTAAAATTTTGAAAGACGGGTATTCCACTGACGGCTCCACTTCGCCCGAAAGCGAAGCTTCAAAGCCTCCCCGTTATTCTGTGCAGCCAAAACCAAAGACCAATATCTAGCTATAGTAAAGCTCCCGGGGTCTTTCCGTCTAGCCGCAGGTAACCGGCATCTTTACCGGTACTGCATTTTCACCGAGCACCTTGTTGAGACAGCTCCCCAGCCGTTAAGCCATTCATGCGGGCCAGAAATTACCTGGCAAGGGATTACGCTACCTTTGGACGATTATAGTTATCGCCGACGTTTACTGGCGCTTCGTTCAGTTAGCCACCTGCAAGCAGGTGACCGCCGAAGTTAACGTTCCAGCACTGGTCAGGCTTCAGCCCCTATACATCCTCTTACGAGTTAAGCAGAGACCTATGTTTTTGATAAACAGTCGCCAGGGAAACTTTAGCTGCGCCCTTTATTTTTGCAAATAAAGGGAGGCCTTATCCCGAAGTTACGGCCACTTTATTGCCGAATTCCTTAACAAGGTTTCACTCGTTCACCTTAGTACATTTATACTTGCCTACCTGTGTCGGTTTTGCGGTACGGACTGAACTTCCTTAGCTCTCAAAGGCTTTTCTAGGAAACTTGCTCAATAAGGTTCACTTGTCCGAAGACAAACTTCCCGCCAATTCTTGCAAAAGCTTAAATTGGCGACGAGAATCCAATAACTCGCCTTACCTACTAAGTTCCGCACCTTATCGAAAAAAAGTTCAGGGGCCGGAATATTAACCGGCTGTCCATCGGCTACGCCTTTCGGCTTCGCCTTAGGCCCGCCTAACCCTTGGCTGATTATCATTGCCAAGGAAACCTTAGGCTTTCGGTGTTCCGATTTCTCATCGGAATTGCGGTTACTCATACCAACATTCTCACCCCTTCATCCTCCAACAATCCTTACGGTTTGCCTTCAGCGGATGGAGGGCGCTCCCCTACCCCAAATATATATAAATATATACTTAGCCCTATCTTCGGTACCAAATTTAGCCCCGATAAATCTTCGGCGCGAAATCCTTTGACTAGTGAGCTATTACGCACTCTTTAAAGGATAGCTGCCTCTAAGCTAACCTCCTAGCTGTCTAAAGAATTTCACCTCCTTTAATACACTTAATTTGGATTTAGGGACCTTAGATGAGGGTCTGGGCTGTTTCCCTCTCGACCATGGAGCTTAGCCCCCACAGTCTGACTCCAGGTACGGATCTATGGTATTCGGAGTTTGATTGGAAAATCCGGATTACTCCAAGAAATTCCATTCAGTGCTCTACCCCCATAGACACTACTACCCAGGCTAGCCCTAAAGCTATTTCGGGGAGAACCAGCTATTACCAAGCTCGATTAGCTTTTCACTGCTTACCTCAGGTCATCCCAAGGAATTGCACGACCTACGGGTTCGGACCTCCTTCAATCTTTCGATTGAATTCATCCTGCCCAAGGTAAGATCGCTTGGCTTCGGGTTGGCACCCAACTCTATAAACGCGCTATTAACGCTTGCTTTCACTACGCCTCCGCGGCAAAACCGCTTAGACAAAAAGTTAGGAACCACTCGTTGGTTCGTTCTGCAAAAAGCACGCCATCACCCTTACGGGCTCTGACTCTTTGCAAGCAAGATGGTTTCAGGTTCTATTTCACCGCCCTCACTGGGCTGCTTTTCACCTTTCCCTCACGGTACTAGTTCACTATCGGTGACCGGTTAGTATTTAGCCTTAGCTGACAGTTCAGCTCGCTTCACGCCAAGTTTTCGTTTCCGGCGCTACTCAGGAAAAATTCCACAAAGCTGTAATAATTTTCGCTTACAGGGCTATCACCTTCTTTGGCTGCTCTTTCCAGAGCACTCAGCTAATAATTACATTTTATATACTTCTTCAGCATCTATCGAGCACTAAATACAAAAAAATATACTTAGTGCTCGATTGACCTGATGAAATTTCCCTACAACCACTATCTGTGTAAAACACAAATAATTTTGGGCTACTTCCCGTTTCGCTCGCCGCTACTAAGGGAATGTTCGTTGCAAAGCAACGATTTTTTTCTGTTCCTCTGGGTACTGAGATGTTTCACTTCCCCAGGTGTCGCTACATTATAAATAATGTTTATGGCGCTTAACCGCCATAGGGTTACCCCATTGGGAGATCTCCGGGTCAAAGGTTGCTAGGCACCTCACCGAAGCTTATCGCAGCCACGCCACGTCCTTCATCGCCTTCCGGTCCCAAGGCATCCACCATCTGCTTATAATTAAATTTACCTCAATTTCCTTTCTAAGCTTCTTTATTGCTTAGAATCTATTTTGTTATCAACGAACTTTCCATTTCAATCTTTTCTAATCTAAAAGCCGCTTTTAGGAAGCGGCTTTTAGAGAGTCAAAATCTCTAACGGTTAACCGCCAATTCCTAATACTTCTTTAATGTAATTCATCATGTGTCTGTTCTCAAGTTTAACAAATTGAAATTGCTTGTCAAGTGTTAAAAACTTATTAAAAAATTTTGCAAAACAATCTCTTATTTTTTCATCTTATCTCTCATTCCCTTCCAGATATCAGCTGCCACATCCTTACCTCCAAGGCCAAAAGCCAATCCCCCAGCAATAGCTAACATAGCCACAATCCCTTGAAGTAGAATGACAACTAAAGTATCTCCAATCCCTAGTTGAATCAAGATAGCTGAAATTCCAAAAATCCAAACAGACCATTTAGTAATGGTCCCAGCGAACTTGCTATATCCAACATTTGCCCCATGCACACCTGCCTTAACTAATTTTTCAGCAAAACTAGAAATAATTACAGTAGCCACAAAAATCAAAATTGCAGCCAAAAGATTAGGTAGCCAAGCAACTACATCAGATAAAAATTCGCCAAAGTTTGACTCTACTGGCAAGAGAATATCCGCTGTAATAGATAGAACAACGATGACAAGAACCCATTTACAAATAGATCCAATAAATTCTGACGGCTTGGATTCAAAATCAGCTTTTGCTAATGACTGTGACCACTTCCTTGATTGAAACAACTTGTCAAGTTGAAGTCGTTTTAAAATCTCTTCAACTAATCTTCCGATTCCTGCAGCGATCAACCATCCGATAGAAAAGATAACTAAAGCCCCAATGAATTTAGGCATAAAACCTAAAAAACCTGTCCAAAACTCTTCTAATCTCAGCGCAGTTATTGATGTCCAGTCAATCATGTTTTTATTATATTAGATTAAATAATTTTATCCGACCTTTGAATTCAAATACATTCTCTTATTTTACTCCTTTTATTAAAAAAAGAAAAATGCCCTGTGGAAAACTCGCGACTCTACAAAATTAAATCTTTTCGGGCCTGAAAAGAAAATATGCTATTGTTCCTCCGGCGATAGCTGTCAAAAATTGAGGCCAAGACATTATTACTGCTACACGATTGGCAATTTCTGTTTTTAAAATTAAATTTATCACTATTGAACTCGTGCTAAATAAAAAAATAAACTTCAAAGCGCTTGCTGTAATAACTCTTAGCCAATAATTTTTGTTTTTTAAAAAATCAAATGATAAAACCAAAATAACATTTCCTATCATAATAAACGGTATCATTGGAGTAAGCGCTAGTGGCAAAAGACCAGCAGAAAGAGCAATTATGCTCGGGAGCAAACCAATTAAAATTCCAGCCCTGATTCCCAAAAACATTGTTGAGATAAAAAGTGTGGCATTAACAATTGGACCAGAGATTGCTTGTTGTCCCAACAAAGGTGCTATCGTCGCAACTCCAATTAAAACAGCGAATTCACTTAATACAATAATTTTTTCCCTATTGATTGCTAAAATTTTTGTATTATTCATATATCTTTACTTTCTCTAGAATTTTTTAATTTTTCAATTTTCGTTTTTTTGCGAGGAGCAAAATGAGTGTGAAGAATCTTCTTTCTTGTTTCTAAATTAGAAAAGAATTCTGTATAGATTTTTTTAACTGTTGGATTTTGATGCGCGCTTTTTATTTCTTTTTGTTCATCAATAACATATAGCGACTCTCCCCTGCTTTTAATTACTTCTTTATTGCTTGGCATTGATTGTCCGCCTCCTCCCACGCACCCTCCGGGACAAGCCATAACTTCAACAGCGTCATATTTTTTTGGATTGCTTTTTAATTCTTCCATTACCTTTTGTGCATTCTTAATCCCATTTACCACACATACTTTTATTAAGCGACCATCTATCTTTATCTCTTCTCTCTTTATCCCATCCATCCCACGAATCTCTTTTATTCCATCCTTCGGCAATTCTTTTCCTGTCATCTTAAAGTGGGCTGTTCTTAGAGCAGATTCAAAAACACCGCCGCTTGCTCCATAAATTACTCCAGATCCAGATGGCTGTCCCAAAGGATCATCCGCTTCTACTAAATCCATATCTTTCAAATCAATTTTATTTTGCTTAAAAAGTCGCACTAATTCCCGAGTGGTCAAAACAGAATCAACAGGATAAATTCCATCTATTTTTAGTTCTTTCCTTTTGATCTCAAACTTCTTGGCCACGCAGGGCATTATGGAAACCATAAAAATATCCTCTGATTTGATATCCTTTTTTTCGCTCCAATAATTTTTAACAATACCGCCCAGTATTGTTTGTGGAGATCGTGTGGTACATAAATTTTCAATAAACTCTGGATAATAAAACTCCACAAATTTTACCCATGCAGGACAGCATGAAGTCATGGCAGGTAATTTCTTATTTTTAGTAATTCTTTCAATAAGCTCATCAGCTTCTTCCATTGTGGTAAAGTCCGCACCAGAAGCAGTATCAAAAACATAATCAAACCCAAGTTTTTTTAACCCTGCCACTAATTGACCTGTAGCAATCTCGCCTGGTTTCAATCCAAACTCCTCGCCAATACTCGTTCTCAACGACGGCGCAAACTGGACAACTGTAGTTTTATTTTTATCTTTAAAAAACTTTTTTAATTGCTCAAACTCTCCTACTCCTTCAATTGCTCCAACCGGACAATGAAGAATACACTGTCCGCAATTTATACACTCTTTAGTTTTGTCCGCGGACAACACTACTTGTCCTCTATCATTCATTTCCAAAAAACCTGTTGGACAAACACTAACACAATGTTCACAGCCAATACATTTTGTCTGGTCAAATACGATTGACCCTGATTGAAACACTTCAGCTCCTTTTGGCTTTTGATTTGTTATTTTTCCCTTAAACTTACTTACTAATTCTAAAAGCTTACAATGCTGAAACCAAACACAATCATCGCATTCTAAAAGATGTTTTTTGAGAATTAAATCTAATTTTTTATTTCTTGATTCCTGAATCTCTGGCGATTCTGTTGTAATTTCCATTCCCTCTTCTACCTGCGTTGTGCAAGCCCGCTTCAATTCATCTTTCCCCTTTATCTCAACTAAGCACATTTCACAATGATTTTTTGCTTCAATATCGGGATGATAGCAAAGAGATGGAATATCAATTTCATTTTCCAAGGCGATTTCTAAAATCGTTTTTCTGGAATCAACTAATAGTTCCTTCCCATTTATTTTAATTGAAATCTTTTTCATCTTTCTATTATAACAAAAAAACGCCCACAAGACGATTAGAAATATCTGTGGCGCTAGAAAGTAATCTATTAAAAAAATTAAAGATATTTATAAATATCATGCTTGCCAATAGAGATGAACAAAATATCCCCATCAGGCATACGTTCAAAAATAATCCTGTAATTGCTTGTTATAGAAATTGACCAAATTCCCTCAAATTTACCATGTAATTCATGGAGCCTTAAAGATGAAT
>Ga0307990_1002602_pt1 | contig 14354 bp, 10 predicted proteins | sample EllFjometagen129_FD_203168 | JGI IMG/M metagenome (GOLD analysis project Ga0307990, IMG submission 203168) | Marine microbial communities from Ellis Fjord, Antarctic Ocean - #129 | ecosystem: Environmental > Aquatic > Marine > Unclassified | place: Southern Ocean | collected 2014-10-08
TGACAAACTCGCAAAAAGTCGGATTCCGATGGCAAAGAAAAAAGTTTCACCATTCTTAAAATTGGCGAGGCGCGCAAATCCTGAGTGATGATTCGTACTTAGCGTACTATGAAGAAACGAGGGATGTAGCGCAACAAAGAATTTGGACTTTTTACGAAGCCATCAACTTTAGTCACTTCAAAATTTAGTCTCTTTAGAGCACTCTTTTTATTGGGTAGGGCCTTCAGTCTCTGACCTGGTTCAAAGGACTATATTTTTTAAAATTAAATAACCAGTATAAAATATCGGGAGTAGACAGCGAATGGCAAACAATGTAAAAAAATCAGCAAAAAGTGCAAATGCCTTGCAGAAACTTATCCGAGGGGTGATTCCGGTGATCGTGCTTTTTCTGGTCAGCGTGTTGCTGTCAGGGGCCATCCGGTCAAAAACAGACAAACTCGAAGCAGTAAAGACCGGCATGGCAGACTTACAGGGTATTAAGCTGGCAATAAATCATATTGACGAGGTGGTAAAAATTATCACATCAGCCAAAGATGTCGGTGAGGCTGTTAATCAGTTGTCAAACGCCTTAAACATAACTTCGGACCAGGCCAAGGCCATTGTTCATCAGCCAATCGGAGCTCTGGTGAAGTCCGGCCAGAAAAAATTGGATAAACAGATCGCGTTTCTGGAAAAGCAGATTGCGGAACATCGAATCGATGAGCGGGAACCAATCCCGGATGTTAATGTGGTCGCCCTGGAATTAACGAAGCAGCCGATCCGTGACCGGATTAATTTGCCGGGAATTGTTGAGCCGTGGGTAAAATTCGATATTATCGCGGAAGTCCGGGGGGAAGTGAAAGAAAAACGAATTGAAAAAGGGACGCCCGTCAAGAAAGGCGATATTATCGCCGTGTTGGATACCCAGGATTATGAGATTGCACGCCAGGCGGCAACAGCCACCTATGATACGGCCTTGGCGTCCAAAAAACGACTGGAAAAGCTCTACAAGGAACAGCTGACTTCCCGGTCACAGCTGGATGATATCACCGCACAGGTGGAGCAGTACAAGGCGCAGCTGGACAGTGCGGCTTTAAATCTGGAACGGTGTACGATTAAAAGTCCGATTTCAGGAATCATCAACAATCTGTATATTGAACAGGGCCAGTACATCAATGTTTCCGACCCAATCGGTGAAGTCCTGCAGATGGATAAAGTTAAGGTGATTGTGGGAATTCCTGAATCGGATGTGAGCGCGGTCAATGATGTTACTAAGTTTCAAGTGAAGCTGGATGCATTAAACGGCAAGATTTTTAAGGCGGAGAAACATTATCTGTCTAAGGCCAGTGACCCGCAGGCACGGCTGTATAACCTGGAACTGGGCATTGACAATCCGGACGGTGAAATTCTGCCGGACATGTTTGCCCGGGTGGATATTGTCAAGCAGGAAGTTGAAGATGCATTATCCGTTCCCCTGTATTCCATTATTACGTTGAACAACGAACAGGTGGTCTACGTGGTCAATGATGATACCGTTCATGCCCGATCGGTAAAAACAGGGATACAGGAAGGCTGGCGAATTGAAATTACCGACGGGCTTCATGCCGGGGATCATGTGATTGCCATCGGCCATCGGAGTGTCAGTGAAGGGCAGACAGTCAACGTGATACGGACAGTTTCAGACATGGAGGAACTTCTCAATTGATAGTTTCTGATACCGCAGTTAAAAACCGGGTGAGTGTCGCCATCCTGGCGATCATTATTCTTTTTATGGGGGGGTACTGTTACCAGGAAATTCCCAGAGAAGATGAACCCGACATTACCATACCCCATGTATTTGTTTCAACCATATACAAAGGTGTTGCCGCGTCTGATATTGAAACAGCCATCACCATCCAGATTGAAAAAAAATTAAAAGGGCTGGAGCGGGTGAAAAATATCAAGTCCGTCAGTTCCGAAGGGGTTTCCAGCATAGACATCGAATTTATCCCGGGCACGAATATTGAGGATGTGCTTCAGGAGGTCAAAGATAAAGTTGATGAAGCCAAACGGGAATTGCCCACGGATCTTGAGGATGATCCGGCGGTTTTTGAGGTTAACCTGTCCGAACTGCCTATTGTTGTGTATTCTTTGTCCGGTACCTGCGGCATGGTGGCATTGAAACAAATCGCGGATGATCTGGAAGAAGATATCGAATCCATTGTCGGGGTTCTTGAAGTGGATATCACCGGCGGCCAGGAACGGGAGATCATCATCGAGGTGGACCCGGACAAGCTGGCGTATTACCGGGTTCCCATTACCTCTTTTCAGCAGGTGGTGGCTGGTGAAAACACCAATACCTCCGGCGGCACCATTACCCTGGGCGACGGTCGTTTCCAGGTGCGGGTGCCCGGTGAATTCGTCACCCCTGATGAGATTTACGGGCTGGTGGTCACCAGTTTTAACGGCCGGCCCGTGTACTTAAAAGATCTGGCAACCGTGGTTGACGGATTTAAGGAAGAAGACAGCCGGTCACGATTAGATGGCCGGGATGCGGTCAATATCGCGGTAAAAAAGCGCGCCGGTGAGAACATCATTGAAATTGTGGATGCCGTGGACCGGCTGATCGAAGAGCAGAAGCCGGGGTGGCCGTCGGGCACTGGGATTACCAAGCTCATGAACAAGGCCAAGGGTATCCGACTGATGCTGGCGGATCTGGAAAACAATATCCTGTCCGGCCTGCTTCTGGTGGTCATTGTGCTGCTGTTTGCTTTAGGAACCCGCAATGCGATTCTGGTCGGTGTGGCGATTCCTTTTTCCATGTTTTTGTCATTTATCGTGATTTATGCCATGGGCATTACGTTAAATGTCGTGGTGCTGTTTTCCCTGACCCTTGCCCTGGGCATGCTGGTGGATAATGCGATTGTGATTGTCGAAAATATCTATCGGTATATGGAGCAGGGCGTACCGCGCATTGATGCGGCCATGCGGGCAACTTCCGAGGTGGCCTACCCGGTCATCGGGTCTACCTTAACGACGCTTGCGGCATTTTTCCCCATGATTTTTTGGCCCGGTATCATGGGCGAGTTCATGAAGTATTTGCCCATCACTTTGATCATCACATTGACTTCCAGTTTGTTTGTGGCAATGGTGATCAACCCGGCTCTGGCGGCGTTTTTTATGAAAGTTAAAAACAGCCCGGATATGGCTGGGCAGACGGAAGGGCGAGGTGCTGAAGCGATCCTGGCGGCCGGTGAACAACCCATTGTCATTAAAGGAAACGTGCTCAAAACTTACCAGCAGGTCCTGGTGTATTGTCTGCAGCATCGTTTTATGATTGTCACATCCTCGTTTTTGTTTCTGATCATTTTAATGCAGATCTGGAAGCTGGTGATCGGGCTTGAAAAACCGGTGGAATTTTTTCCGAGCCTTGATCCCAAAAGTGCGTATGTGAATGTGGATCCACCGGAAGGCGCGGATATTGATTATATGGATCGGGTCATCAAAAAGATTGAACTGGCGGTTAATAATTATGATCTGAAAACAGAGGCAGAGGATGACCCGCTTCTCTCCTATGACGAGCATTACAGCCGTTCATATGCACTGCAAAAACATGAAAAGAGCAATGGGGAAATTTTTGACGGGCCAACGGATATTAACAATATTGAACATATTTATGCCACAGCAAAGAAAAAAGCCGGTAGTTCACTGTTTTCAGAATACTCGGACAATCGTCTGGGCATTCAGTTCGTTGATTTTGAGGACCGCAAATCACCGTCTGCCAACGATGTTGAGCTGATTCGCGAGCGGATAAAGGATATCCCGGGGGCCAGGATTACGGTGGCGGAAGAAAAGGGCGGGCCCCCGACTGGCGCACCCATCAATATTGAGATTTCCGGTGATGATTTGCGGATGCTGGGGGAAATTGCACGGCAGGTCCGGGGGGTTGTTTCAAAAATTCCATTTGTAAAGGATGTGAAAGATGATTACATGGACGCGCTGCCGTCCGTGCAGATTGATATTGACCGGCAGAAGGCCGCTATGTTCGGACTGTCCACCAACCTGATCGGGTTTGCGTTAAAGACGGCTTATAACGGCTTAAATGTTTCCACTTATCGCGAAGCCGGGGAAGATTATGATATTACGGTAAAATTTACGGAAGATGACCGGAAGGTCACGGACGTACTTCGTAAAATGATGATCGCCTCGCCAGTGGGGCAGCTGGTTCCGCTGACTACCCTTGCCACCATCAAGTATGCGGGCAGTATCGGGGACATCAACCGGATCAACCATGAACGGGTGGTGACCGTCAAAGCGGAGGTGGATGAAACAAAAGTTCCGGGCTCAGTTGCCAAAATGCAGGCGGAACAATTGTTAACGGATTTTACACTCCCGCCGGGAATCGGTATGAAATTTACCGGCCAGCATGAACACGAGCAGGAGTCTAAAGCGTTTTTGTCAAAAGCGTTTATGATTGCGATTTTTCTGATTTTCCTGATCCTGGTCACGATATTCAATTCGGTCAGTCAGCCGCTGATCATATTAACGTCCGTTATATTGTCTTTAGGCGGCGTATATCTGGGCTTGACGGTCATGCGGTATCCGTTTGGGATCATCATGTCCGGAGTGGGTGTGATCTCTCTGGCCGGAGTGGTGGTCAATAATGCGATTGTATTAATAGATTATGTAAATAAGTTAAGGGCTAAAGGGATGGACCTGCATGATGCCATTATTTCCGGCGGCGCCACTCGGTTAAGGCCTGTCATGCTGACCGCTATTACCACGGTTTTGGGTCTGATTCCCATGGCAACCGGGGTTTCCATCAATTTCAGGGAATTTACAGTCTCGTTGGTCAGTGAAACATCCCAGTACTGGAAGTCCATGTCCATTGTGGTAATTTTCGGTCTGATGCTTGCTACGGTACTGACCCTGGTTGTGGTGCCCACGCTCTATTCTTTATTTGCCGAAGCACCGGAATCTATAAAATCAAAATACTTAGTGGCTAAAAAATGGTACTGGAAGCCGTTTGGAAAGGCGGAAGCGTGATAGCGTCGTTAAAAGTCTTATTTACTGCTTGCAGCGGTTTTTCAGCAAGATACGGCTTGTATAATTTCGAGCTTTAAAAACCACGATGCCTCGCCAATTTTGTGTGAATGGTGAAACTTTTAAAATCAATCTTTTTGTGTTTTACTGGACCGTCAAGCTGATGGTCCAGAAAAACACATTGTATGCAGCAGTGCGGTGCTGTTATCAAAAAAAAAATTCGATAAAGCCGGGCGAATTTCTTATCCGGCAATAGTGAGGCTCTCGTAAAAAGTATCCAGATGGCTAAGATAAAAGTTCCATATGCAAGGCGTAGAGATTTTTCAGACAAGAAATGATACATGTAGTATATTGAGTGGCTGAAAAATTGCTACAACGCAGTAGATGGGACTTTTTGCGACGCCATCAATAGTGACGTTCAATATGTCAGAAATGGAATCTCGGCCTTCAATTTTACTATTTCACCGGCAATTAAGAAGTTATCTGAAAATCCGAATTCTGCATTAATTTCGTGTTTGTTGGATTCACTTATATGATTCTTAAAAAATCTTGACAGGCCATATTCTGTATTGTAAAAGCGGAATGAACGTTCATTCCGCTTGGAAAGGAAGTTAACAATGACAAAGCAGAAAAAAAGAGAAAAGATTATTCTTACGGCAATGGACCTGATAGCGAAGCAGGGGTTTCATGGTGCGCCGATGTCTATGATTGCTGAAAAAGCTGGGGTCGGCATTGGCACGATATACCGCTATTTTGAAAATCGGGATGTTCTGATCAAGAGTATTTACAAGGAAAATGAAGAAAGACTGGTGGCTTTTTTACTGGAAAAATATCCTTATGGCCAGCCGGTGAGGGAGTGTTTTTTTCATATCGGAACCGGAGTGATGGAATATTTTCTCCAGAATTCCATGGATTTTAAATATATCGAGCAGTTTCAAAATTCTCCTTATGGCGAGGCCCATCGCAGAAACAGGATCTTCGCATCCGCCGGCCAGCCGGATATATTTATGGAATTATATGAAAAAGGCGCGGCTCAGCAGGTGCTCAAAAAGTTACCCCCGGCGGTTTTTTTTAACCTGGCGTTTGCACCGATTATCTGGTCGGTGCGGGATCATATTCTGGGGATGGTACAACTGGATATGTCTCTTGCGCGGCTGATTGTCGCATCATGCTGGGACAGTGTAAAAATATAATTGACGGCTTTGTAAACAAATTAAATCAAAAGGTGCCCACATGCAGAAAATTTCAAAAATTCGAATAATAGTCCTTTTTATGTCCGTCTGGGCAGCGCTTGTGTTGACGGGTTGTGATAAGCTCGACAAATTAATCCATCCGGCAACCGGACCGGATCAGGGCTCGGGAGGACCGCCGCAGGTTTCGGTGGTGACGGTCGAGACGCAAAAGGTTACGCTGACAACCGAATTGCCGGGCAGAACCGCGTCTTTTCGTATTGCTGAAATCAGGCCTCAAATCAGCGGCCTTGTAATGAAACGACTGTTTACCGAAGGGTCCAATGTTAAGGCCGGACAGGTGCTTTACCAGATTGATCCGGCCCCTTTTCAGGCAGCTCTCGACAATGCCCTTGCCGCTCTCGGCCGGGCCGAAGCCAATCTGACGGCGACCCGCTTAAGGGCCCAGCGGTATAAGGAATTGCTTATTGATAAAGCGGTGAGTCAGCAGAACTATGACGATGCGGCGGCCGCGCTGACACAGGTCGAGGCCGATATCCAGTCCTGGAAAGCAACGGTGAAATCGGCCCGCATCAATCTGGAATATACCCGAATTAGCGCACCCATTTCCGGGCGCATCGGCAGATCCAATGTTACGGATGGCGCCATCGTTACCGCCTATCAGCCAATGTCCCTGGCCACCATTCAGCAGTTGGACCCCATTTACGTTGATGTGCCCCAATCCACCACCGAACTGCTGCGTTTGAAAAGCAGCGGCCTTAATCTGGAGGGCACGGATCGGAACAAGGTAAAACTGATGTTTGAAGACGGCGCTGTGTATCCTCAAGAAGGAATCCTGCAATTTTCCGATGTCACGGTAGATCCGACCACCGGATCCGTAATTCTGAGGGTTGTTTTTCCCAATCCGGAAGACATTCTCCTGCCGGGCATGTTTGTCAGGACTGAGATTACGGAAGGGATCGATGAACAGGCCATTCTGATTCCGCAACAAGGCGTGTCTCGTGATCCAAAGGGGACTCCTTTTGCACTGGTCGTGGATGCTGAAAGCAAGGCCAGCTTTCGTCCGCTATCCCTTGACCGGGCCCTTGGCGGCAAATGGCTGGTTTCATCAGGTCTTGTTCCCGGAGACCGTTTGATTGTTGAAGGATTGCTCATGCTGCGGCCGGGTACGGTGGTGACGGCGGCCCCTTTTGAAGCGCCGCAAACCCCGCCGCAAAACCCGCCGCAAATCAAAGATGCTCCGGCTGCCGGACCCGGTGCAACGCCTCCCCAAAAAAGTGAAGGAGGGGCGTCGTAATGTTATCCAAATTCTTTCTCGAACGCCCGGTCTTTGCCTGGGTGATCGCCATTGTCATGATGACCGCCGGTGTACTGGCGATTTATAAAATGCCCATCTCGCAATATCCATCCATTGCGCCGCCAGCCATCGCTATCGATGCTTTTTATCCCGGCGCTTCGGGGGAAACGGTGGAAAACACTGTAACCCAGATTATTGAGCAGAAGATGACCGGTCTGGACGATATGATTTACCTTTCTGGCACCAGTTCTTCGTCCGGCGCGGCCCGGGTTGAGATGACCTTTGCCCCGGGGACCGACCCGGATATCGCCTGGTCCAAGGTCCAGAACAAGCTTCAGCTCGCCATGGCCAGCCTGCCCGATGTGGTGCAGCGCCAAGGTGTCAAGGTCAGCAAATCCACCCGAAACTATTTGATCATCGTCGGCCTGATCTCCGAAGACGGCAGCATGGACGGCAATGATTTGCGGGACTATGCCCAGTCCAATCTGGAGAAGATTTTGTCCAGGGTACCGGGCGTCGGTGAAGTCGAGAATTTCGGCTCCCAATATGCCATGCGGGTATGGGTCAATCCCGACAAGCTGACCAGTTATAATTTGACCATGGAAGATGTTATCCTGGCGCTTAATGCTTACAACGTCGAGGTATCCGCCGGACAATTGGGCGGGGCTCCTGCCATTCCGGGGCAGCGCCTGAACGCCGCCATCGTCGTTCAGCATCTGCTTCAGACCCCGGAGGAATTTGCCGCCATCCCCATCCGCACCAATCCGGACGGTTCGGTGATCCGGGTCAAGGACATCGGTCGCACGAAATTGGGGACTGAACGATCCGATATCATAGCCAAATACAACGGCAAACCCTCCGCTGCCATGGCCATCCGGCAAGCCGCCGGTGCCAATGCCCTGGATACGGCCGATGCAGTCAAATCAACACTCAAAGAGATGAGCCGGTATTTCCCGCCCGGTATGAAGGTGATTTACCCTTATGATACCACCCCCTTTACCAAGGTGGCCATTGAAGAGGTGGTCAAGACCCTGTTCGAAGCGGTCCTGCTGGTTTTTGTGATTATGTATCTTTTTATGGGAAATATCCGGGCCACCCTGATTCCCACCATCGCAGTGCCGGTAGTGCTGTTGGGGACCTTCGCAGTTTTGGGAGCTTTTGGTTTTTCCATCAACATGCTGACCATGTTCGCCATGGTGCTTGCCATCGGTCTTCTGGTGGATGACGCCATCGTGGTGGTGGAAAACGTGGAGCGGATCATGGCAGAAGAAGGCCTTTCGCCCAGGGAAGCCACGGCCAAGTCCATGGACCAGATTACCAGCGCCCTGATCGGCATCGGCCTGGTGTTGTCGGCGGTTTTCGCCCCTATGGCCTATTTTCAGGGCTCCACCGGGGTTCTCTATCGTCAGTTTTCCGTGACCATCATCTCTTCCATGCTACTTTCAGTGGTGGTGGCCCTGATCCTGACCCCAGTCCTTTGTGCATCGTTCCTTAAACCGATTGCACCCGGGCATCATCCTTCAGACAACGCGGTTTTTTTCCTGCGTGGTTTTTTCAAATGGTTTGACCGGGGCTTTTTGTGGGTTAGAGGCATCTATGTGGGAATCGTCGGGCGTTCTTTTTCAAGGACAGTGCGCTATCTGATTCTGTATCTTTTGATCGTAGCGGCGGTAGGCTACCTGTTTAACCGAATGCCCACATCCTATATTCCTGATGAAGATCAGGGGATCATGCTGGTCCAGGTTCTGCTCCCGTCAGGATCTACTCTGGAACAGACTGAGGCGGTCATGGACCAGGTGAAGGAATATTTCCTTGAGAATGAAAAAGAAGGCGTTGAATCCCTCATTACCGTCGCCGGTGTGAGCTTTGGCGGTCAGGGACAGAACATGGCTCTGGGATTTGCTAAGCTTACTGACTGGGAGCTGCGCCAGCGGCCGGACCTGAAGGTCAAGGCCATCGCCGGCAGGGCTATGGGAGCTTTTTCCCAGATAAAAGAGGCCATGGTTTTTGCTTTTCCACCGCCGCCGGTCGTCGAACTGGGAATGGCCACCGGGTTTGATTTTCAATTGCAGGATCGCGGCGGCCTGGGCCATGCGAAGTTGATGGATGCACGTAATCAGCTTCTCGGCATGGCGGCCCAGGATCTTCGTCTGGTAAGGGTCCGGCCCAACGGTATGGAAGATGTGCCTGAATACCGGATTGATGTGGACTGGGACAAGGCCGGTGCCATGGGGGTTTCCATTAGTTCCATCCATAACACCATTTCCGCGGCTTTTGGCAGTGCTTATGTTAATGATTTTATCCAGGCCGGCCGGGTTAAAAAGGTCTATGCCCAGGCCGACGCCCCCTATCGCATGCTGCCGCAGGATTTGAAAAAACTTTATGTGCGTAACAGCGTGGGCAAGATGGTTCCTTTCTCTTCCTTCGCCTCCGGCAGGTGGGCCCAGGGTTCTCCCAAGCTGGAACGTTACAATGCCTTTCCTTCCATCAATATTTGGGGTGAACCAACGCCGGGCCACAGTACCGGCGAGGCAATGGCCGCCATGGAGGAACTCGCCGCCGGGTTGTCCCAGGGAATCGGTTTTGATTGGACTGGTTTGTCCTATCAGGAGCGGATGGCAACGGCTCAAGGGCCGATTTTGTATGTCTTTTCTATTTTTGTAATCTTTCTTTGTGTAGCGGCCCTGTATGAAAGTTGGACCATTCCTTTTGTCAATCTGCTGATGCTGCCGCTGGGGGTTTTGGGCGCGATACTGGCCACTTCATTTCGGGGAATGCCCAACGATGTCTATTTTCAGATCGGTTTCCTGACCACCCTTGGCCTTTCAACAAAAAATGCCATTCTGATCATTCAGTTTATAAAAGAACGAATGAGACATGGAGATAGTCTTATCGATGCTACCCTTGGTGCCGTTAAAACACGGTTTCGACCAGTTATGATGACATCTCTTGCGTTCTTTTTCGGGGTTCTTCCGCTGGCCATCTCCAGCGGCGCCGGCGCCGGCGCAATGAATGCCATTGGCACTGCCGTTTGCGGGGGGATGCTTTCCGCCACATTCATTGATCTTATTTTTATACCGGTGTTCTTTGTCCTTGTGTCGAAAATGTTTAAAGGGCGGCAATCCCGGCAGGACCGCATGCAAAATCCCGGCTCCACGGATCCGCAGGAGGTGTATTAATATGATAACAAGATTATTCTCAATCGGTTTTATGATATTTTGCATAGCCGGTTGTTCAACCCTTGCCCCGGACTACATTCGGCCGGGTCCGCCGATCCCTGCAGAGTGGCCGCAAGGCATGGCTTACAAAGACACTCAGGCCGAGCCTGAGGCGCTGGCAGTCCGGGAGCTTTCCCGCCAGGCGTTTTTCGCCGACGAACCGATGCAGAAAATTATTGAAATGGCTCTGGACAACAACCGGGATCTGCGACTGGCCGCCTTGAATGTCGAAAGGGCGCGCGCTTTATATGGTATTCAACGGGCCGAACTGTTTCCGGTGGTCAATGCAACCGCTGTCGGCAGCAGGGAGAGCGTTCCCGCTTCCACCTTCGGAGATATCGGCAGAGATCTCGGATCGCTGAGGACCGAAAAATACAGTGTGGGTCTGGGTATCGCTGCCTGGGAGATTGATTTTTTCGGTCGTATTCAAAGTCTGAAAGACCAGGCGCTGGAAGAATATCTGGCCACGGATGAGGCCCGCCGCAGTGCACAGATTGCCCTGGTGTCCGAGGTTGCCAGAGTGTACCTGATACTTGGTGCCGACCGGAAAAATCTCAAACTGGCCGAATTTACGCTGGAGACCCAGCAGGCTGCCTATGATTTAATAAGGCGGCAGACAGAGGTCGGTTTAGGCACTGAACTGGATCTGCGCCAGGCACAAATTCCGGTGGAAACCGCTCGTAGAGACCTGGCCCGTTTCACCCAGATGATAGCGCAAGACCGGAATGCCTTGAACCTTCTGGCCGGTTCTGCGGTGCCGGAAAAATTCCTGCCTGCGGACCTGGCGAGTGTTCATCCGCCCAAAGAAATTTTCCCGGGCCTGTCTTCTGAGGAACTGTTGAACCGGCCGGATATTATGGCCGCAGAACATCAGCTTAAAGGGGCGTATGCCTTTATCGGCGCAGCGCGGGCTGCCTTTTTCCCGCAGATTTCTTTGACCACTTCCATCGGGACGGCCAGCGACGAACTGTCCGGCCTTTTCGGCTCCGGGAGCGGCACGTGGAGCTTTACCCCGCAAGTCGCCGTGCCGGTTTTTGATGCCCGAACCTGGGCCGCATACAGGGTCAGCAAGGCGCAAAAGGAAATTGCCCTGGCCCAGTATGAAAAGACGATTCAGTCGGCCTTTCGGGAAGTGGCCGATGTTTTGGCCGTGAGAGGAATGGTCGACCAGCAGATATCTGCCCAGCAGTCTCTGACCGATGCCATTGCGGTAACATATCGTCTCGCTGATAAACGTTATCAAAAGGGGATTGACAGTTACCTGGGTGTTCTGGATGCGCAGCGATCCCTTTATTTTCAGCAGCGAGTTCTCACCGGTCTCCAGTTGGAAAAGCTCGTCAATCAGGTCCGACTTTATGCGGTATTGGGCGGCGGCGGTGAATAAGTTTCAACGTTGACTTTTACGTTAACTGTAATATTGTTTGGTATAGTAAATAGGTAAAGATTGAAAGCCGATAGATATATTTTTTCTGATTGCGCGTAAAAAGTAGGAGAATATTATGCTTCAGAGAAAGTTGAGTTAATGATGTCAAATTATTGGTGCCTTTTGAGGCCTTTGCCGTGCCGCTATTTCAAAAAATTTGATAGCGGGAAGCATCGTAATTTTTATTCCCATATTTTTACTTTAAGGAAGAAAATGAATTATATAGTTTCATGGATAAAATATGCAATTGGCATGCTTTTTTTTAAAATTCAGGGGTGGAAGTGCGACATTGTTCCCAAAGAAGTTGGGGACAAGTATGTTTTGATCGGGTTTCCCCATAATACGAATATGGACGCGCCGTTTGGTGTTGGATTTTCATTTGTGAACCGTGTCCAGACAAGCCCTATGATCAAAAAAGAATGGATGTTCTGGCCCATGACAATTGTATTTAGAATTTTGAAGGTGATTCCCATTGACAGGGATTCCGCTCAGAATATGGTCGACCAGGTGGCTGACGAATTTTCAAAAAGAGATAAGTTCATCCCTGTTGTTTTTCCGGAAGGGACCCGAAAAGACGTCAAAAAGATTAAAACAGGGTTCTGGCATATTGCGGATAAAGCAAATATTCCGATTGTACTTCTGTATAAGGATGCGGGGAAAAAGCATTTGCTGATTCTGGGACATATGCATGCCGGGGAATCCAAAAATGACGACTTGATTAAAATCAGGGATATTTACCGCAATGCAGGGTATGAAATACCTTTGGAGGAGGTTTAAATGTCATCAGACAAGAACCGGATGGATGAGATTCTGGAAGCGGCCCGGCGCAACCGGGATATTAAGGAAAAGTCTTATCGGGGAAGGGCACTCAAGCTTTTCCCGTGGATCTGTGCCCGCTGCGGGCGGGAATTTGAAGGAAAGCGCCTGCGTGAATTAACTGTTCACCACAAAGATCATGATCATGACAATAATCCGCCGGACGGCAGCAACTGGGAACTGCTGTGCCTTTACTGCCATGACAATGAACATTCGCGGGATGAAGTGGCTCAATGGTATGACGGAGATTCTGCGGGCAGCGAAGAGGATCAGCCGGCGTTGACTCACAAACCGTTTGACGGCCTTGGTGATTTGCTTAATAAGATGAAAACGGATGAATCCAAATAAATAGCTGTTTAAGAGTTTTTTGGGGTAACTTCTCGATAAGCCCGAAAAAAAGCATCTGGAAATATATTACAATATGTGGGTCGCCCGATTTTTTTGAGAACATACTTCCTGCGGTATAAACGGACTTGTGTTTGTCCACAATCACGGATTTTGTCCAGGGCAGGGCATTTAAAGCCTGTTGGACAGCAATGTCCTCACCGGAAACAAAACCGACCGGAATGCCGAATTCTCCCAGGTAGGCAGCGTCAATATCCATTTCGCAGGCAGATTTGCCATTGACTTTGAGCTTTGAAAAAATCCCGTAATGGGTGTGGGGGGAAAAGACGTTTTTTGTTCCTGATGCGGCATGGATGGCAACATACAGGATCAGGTCATAGTCGGAGATTTTGCCGAACAATGAGGGCGTTGTATAATGGTCGCCATGAGTGATGAATTGCTTTTAAAGTCGCTCCAGGATTACCGTCGGGATCAATATGAAATTTTGATGGGCACAATATATGCAGCAAAAGGGTACGACCGCAACAGTATCCCGACGGATGAGAAATTACAACGACTGGGGTTTGAAGGTGAGGATTATTTTCAGATTGTGGAAGGAGTGCGACATAGAGTTGCCGGATAGCAATCTATCAGAAAGTTAAATCATCATTAAATTTACGCAAAAGGGCGAGTGTATACTCGCTCTTTTGCTGTTTAGAGCGCCATATCGTCGTTCTTATTTTATCCGACTTTTTATAGAATTCTGCCATAATCTTTTTTTTTTCATATAAAGTGGCGGTGTGTGAAGCATCAGATTGACCCCTTGCTGATTTTAATCTATTATAAAGACTGAATCTTGAAACGTCTATATGAGTTTTAACAGTTTGTCTGTTATTCAAAGCTGACGCAGTTATGCGTAACAGCAGAATTTATCAATTTTGCCTGCGTCTTTCTGCGGGAGAAAAGTCATGAACCCCTATGCCTATAAAACCGTCGGTGTTGCCGTCAAAGCCCTTTCTAACCTGTCACGGGCCAATATCCGGACCTATGGTGAAGAGGAAATTCCTAAAGGTGCGGTGATTTTT
>Ga0307990_1002603_pt1 | contig 14349 bp, 9 predicted proteins | sample EllFjometagen129_FD_203168 | JGI IMG/M metagenome (GOLD analysis project Ga0307990, IMG submission 203168) | Marine microbial communities from Ellis Fjord, Antarctic Ocean - #129 | ecosystem: Environmental > Aquatic > Marine > Unclassified | place: Southern Ocean | collected 2014-10-08
CTTCAATTGCACAACCGCCGCATTTACCGTAGAGGCACAGCCCCGGACTTCGTGATGCTGGGCACACTCATCCGCCTCCTCAGCCTTATATGCAGTTTCTGTTCGTCGGCTCACAATATTGAACTCCCGCCGTCGCTCCTTTGGAGCTATGGCGGACAAGCCATCTTCTCGAAGACCCGCCGTAGCCTTGCGCGAAGGCGGGCTCTCCACGATTCCTCACGGAACCGCAGTTGATTTCGTCTAGTGCTTCAGTTAATGTTTCACTTCGTGAAAGAAGCAAAACATCAACCGGGCTACGCACAGGGGACTTCAACCCCATTAGTTTGCGCCCATGCCAGGCGTACCCAGCGAAGTCAGCTTATTGGTCGCTCCGCTCCCAAACGCTGCTTCGAGACGTTCAATGGAGGGAAATAAAGAACCGGAAAACGGATTTGCACAGAGCAATTTAAACAGGCTCAAGGATCTCAAAAACAATACTGAACACCCTTAAATTCTATATCATATGTAATATAAAAAGACCGATATTGGGTCAATTTTGACGTATTTTATATCATTGATGATATAAGAAATATCTGACAGAAAATGAATTTCAGAGCTTTTTGGAAGAACAATTTCATCAAATTCAGTAACTTAAAAAAACAAAAAAATCGAGCCAGTGGTTAGTGCCTATCGTGATGACGCCTAGCTTACAACTAGAGTGCATTATTCCATGGAGATATGAATATGACAGAGGGCTTTATTAGCAATCCAATACTGCCCGGCTTCAATCCGGATCCCAGTATTATTCGAGTCGAGGATGATTTCTTCATTGCGACATCCACTTTCGAGTGGTTTCCCGGTGTTCGCATTCATCACTCAAGAGACCTTATACATTGGCGCCTGATTGAGCATCCTCTTACGCGTCTCTCCCAACTGGACCTGAGCGGCAACCCTGACTCGGGAGGTATATGGGCCCCCTGCCTTTCTCATGACGGCAGCAATTACCACCTTATCTACACAGATGTGAAAACCCGCCAAGATGCCTTCATAGACAGCCACAACTATCTTGTAACAGCCGCAGATATCAATGGCCCGTGGTCAGACCCCCTCTACCTGAATTCCAGCGGCTTCGATCCGTCACTGTTTCACGATGATGATGGACGCAAGTGGCTTGTGAACATGGTTTGGGACTTCCGTTCAGGCAGGAACCCGTTCGCCGGAATCGTACTCCAGGAGTTTTCACCGGAACAGCAGTGCCTTGTCGGTCCACGTGTGATGATTTTCACGGGTAGCAAGCTGGGGGTCACAGAAGGACCTCACCTCTATAAGAGGAATGGTTATTACTATCTCATGACCGCCGAAGGAGGCACGGGAGATGGACATGCCGTCACGATGGCACGGTCCAAATCGATCAAGGGTCCGTACGAGGTGGATCCGGAGAATCCCATTCTAACCTCACGGGATACCGGTGCTCTGTTGCAGAAGGCAGGGCATGCATCACTGGTTGAGCTCGACGGTGGAGAATGCTACATCGCCCACTTGTGTAGCAGACCATTCAATGATTCACGACGCTGCATTCTTGGGCGCGAAACCGCCATTCAGAAATGCCACTGGACCGAGGATGGGTGGCTACGTCTGGCCTCAGGAGAGCGGACTCCCGCGAACCGGGTTGCGGTGCCGGATCTGCCGCCATTTGCCGTCGAACCAGAGCCGGAACGAGAGGATTTCGACCAGGAATCACTCCCCCTCTGTTTTCAGACGTTAAGAACACCCTTTGATTCGTCGTGGGCATCTCTTACTGAGCGTCCAGGGTGGCTGAGACTGTATGGCCGAGAATCGACCGTTTCCCGTCACCGCCAGAGTCTCGTGGCTCGCCGAATCGAATCGGTGTGCTGTGAGGCATCGACCTGCATTGATTATTGTCCGGACTCATTTCAGCAGATGGCCGGGTTGACTGCCTTTTATGATGTAAGCACGCATTACTACCTGTGTGTTACATGGCATGAAAAACATGGCCGATGCATCAAGCTGATGGCCATGGACAAAGGGGTGTACTCAGAGCCGGCGGGCGAAGGGATCCCTCTGGAAGACAGGGAAAGGGTCTATCTAAGAGCGACTTTTCACGGGGCGATATTGCGGTTCTCCTACTCGTATGATTCTGAATCCTGGATTGACGTTGCTCCAGATCTCGATGCCACCATTCTGTCAGATGAATACTGCGGAGGCTTCACTGGAACTTTTGTTGGCCTTTGTGCCCAGGATTTGAGCGGCAGACGGCTCATCGCGGATTTTGACTGGTTTCTGTATCGCAACACGGTGGATGAAAGTCGCGAACCAGTCGATACATCGGACGCCGACACGCAGCGCCGATGATCTGAACGTCCGGCCTGATTCAGGCCTGAGGTTTTTCCGAGAACTGAATGTCGTAGAAGTATTTATACTTCCCATTTTTCTCAAGCAGCTCGGCGTGTGTGCCCTGCTCGACCACCCGCCCCTGGTCCATCACCACAATGGCGTTGGCGTGCTGGATTGTCGACAGGCGGTGGGCAATCACAAATACGGTTCGGTCTTTCATCAGTTCGTCGAGCGCGCCCTGCACGAGACGCTCCGATTCGGTATCGAGCGCGCTGGTGGCTTCATCGAGAATCAGAATCGGCGGATTTTTTAGCAGCGCGCGAGCAATGGCGACCCGTTGGGCCATGCCGCCGGAAAGCAGTGAACCGCGCTCGCCGATCACGGTGTCGTAGCCATTGTCCATCTCCGTAATAAACTGATGCGCGTTGGCGCGGCGGGCGGCATCTTCGATCTCATCCTGGGTCGCGTGCGGCGAGCCGTAGGAAATGTTGTCGGCCACACTGCGGTTAAACAGCACGGTATCCTGCGTAACCACACCGATCTGCGCGCGAAGCGAATGAACCGTGTAGCTGCGCAGATCGCGACCGTTGACTTCAACCCGCCCATCGGTGACATCGAAGAATCTCGGAATCAGGTTTACGAGCGTGGTTTTGCCCGCGCCGGAGCTGCCCACAAACGCCATGCACTGCCCGGCACGCACCTGCAGATCAATGCCGTCGAGAATTTTCTTTTCGTCATAGGCGAATGAGACGTCTTTAAACTCAACGGTTTCAACCCGTCCTTCAAACGAAATTGCGTCGGGTGCATCATCAATGGTGTTGTGAATATCGAGAATTTCAAAAATACGCTCCGCACCGGGGGTGGATTTCTGAACTTTCATGTGAATCTGGCTGAGCTTCTTGGCCGGCTTATACATGGAAATTATCGCCGCTCCGAACGCGATGAGCAGTGCGAGGGAGATGTCGTGCAGATAGGCATAAATAACCACGGCCGCCAAGCCGATGGACGACAAAAACACCATAATCGGCTCACTGAGGGCGGTGGCGCGCGTCTGGCGCATCAGGAATTTGAACACTTTCGTGTTAAAAACATTAAAACGGGCAGATTCCGCTTTTTCCATTTGAAAGGCCTTCACCACTAGAGCGCCGCCAATGGATTCCTGCACGACCGAAAGCATGTCGCCCAGGCTCTCCTGCCCGCCGCGAGATGCCTTGCGCACTCTGCGGCCGAGTATCGCCACTGGGCCGATACAAATCGGAAACACCACCAGAGCAATCACCGCCAGACGCCAGTCCAGAATAATCATCGCCGCAATACAGCCAATCAGCGTAAACGGCTCGCGAATCAGATCGCCGAGTACATTGGAAACGAGCTGAGTGAGCAGTCCGGTGTCAGTCGTGATCCGTGAAATCAGATCCCCCACCCGGCTTTTACCGAAAAACTGCATCGGCAGCGCATGAATGTGCTCAAACAAGCGGCAACGCAAATCGGCCACCACCCGGTTTCCGACCCATTCCACCAGATATTTACCGGCAAACAGCGAAACACACTGCAACAGCGTCACGGCAGTCAAAACAGCAACAATCAATAACAGGCGGTCCAATCCCATCTCGCCGGCCGTTCCCTCCGTCGCACCCATTTCGGACAGGCCGGACAGGCTGAACCCCTCACCGGACATGCCGCCCAGCGCCACTTTCAATGCGAGAATCAGTCCAGTAGTCGCGCCACCCTGAAGCACGCCGAACACCACCCCGAAGAAAAGCCGGGCCCGATACGGACGAATGTAAGCGAACAAACGTTTATAAACTGAGTAGCTACTCTGTGATCCTTTTTCCATGCGCGACAGTTTCCATGAACCGGCATCGAACCGAAAGAAAAAAAGCGAGTCGAAGACCCCGGTGATCTGTTGCCCGGTTACCCGTTATCAGAAACAGCCTGCTCAACAAATTCTAGCAAATCGCCATTCATGCGAAAAAACCACATCTCTTTGACTTTCAACTGATAACCGTTAACTGCTAACTTGCCTCGTGCACAAGAAGCCGGATCTTCATCGCCACCCACTGATTTTTTCCCTGAAAGCGCAGCGATAAATAATTTTTCTGAAAGAAAAATAACGACCAACGGGAGTGGTTCATGGTTGGAAGCCATAGCATGGCGGCACAGGAGTTCAATGAAAACAGTATCAGCACAACCGAAAACAGTATCAGCACAACCGAAAACAGTTCTGGTGACAGGATGTTCGTCGGGGATCGGCCTAGCGACGGCGAAACTGTTGCGCGAGCGCGGATGGCAGGTCGCGCCAACGGCGCGCAAGGCCGAGGACCTGCAGATGCTACGCGCCGAGGGGTTTGAGCCTGTTCAACTGGATGTGACCGACAGCGCGTCGATTGCCGATGCATCGAACGAGGTGCTGTCCCGCTTTGGCGGCCAGCTGGGTGCGCTAGTCAACAATGCCGGCTTCGGGATCACCGCCGCGATGGAGGATTGTTCGCGCGATATGCTGCGCTCGGTTTTTGAGGTCAATCTGTTCGGCCTGCAGGAGCTGACCAACCGCTTTGTACCCGTTTTCCGCAAACAGGGGGTCGGGCGGATCGTGAACATCAGCTCGGTGCTCGGCGAACTGGCCCTGCCTTTTGCCGGAGCCTACTCGGCTTCCAAATTCGCGGTGGAGGCGGCATCGGACGCGCTGCGCCGCGAGCTGTTCGATTCCGGCGTGTCGGTTTCCATTGTTCAGCCCGGTCCGATCGACACCAACTTCTCCAAAAATCTGGCGCACCGAACAGATGAATTTGAAACCAATCCGGAGTCGCCTTTCTTATCCTTTTATAAGAAGGCGATCGAAACGCGTAAAAATGGCACGGCCGGTCGCACCGCCGAAGGCTTTATGAAGCCACCGGAGGCAGTCGCCGAAGCGGTTTTCCAATGTTTGGAAAAACGCCGCCCGCCGCGGCGCGTGCGGGTTACCGCCGTTGCCCATTTCGGCGCATGGGCCCGCCGCTTTCTGCCCGCCGCGCTGATCGACGCCATCGCGATCTCAAAACTGCGCAAAAAGCTGGGCTGAGTGCCCTTTCGCCAGAGGAAGACTGAATCCTTCTCAAGTTCCGTTTTGTTTACACATCGCTTGCCCCCTTTGGAAGTTAGCGCTAAAATGCGTACGGTTTTAACGCGTTTTTTACAGGCGATACGTAACCAAGACAACAAAGGAGATTCCGATGGACCCGAATGGAAGCATCCAGGAAAAGATCAAACAAACGCTGCAAGAAACAACGGAACTGCGGAACAAGCGCATGCAAATATCCTCAGGGACAGGCGTCGTCATTCTGCTGATGGTTGCCTATCTCTGTTTTGACCTCTCCTTCTTTGCGCGATCATATGATGCCTCCCTTATCGCAGTAGAGGTCCAAAATGAAATCCCCAGACTCCTTCAATGCGAGGCCACACAAAAGCTGATGGATGATATCAGCAACAAAGTGATCCCGGCATACATTGATGCGCTCAAAAAAAGGATGGCCGCATCTGAAGAACAATATGAAGAGGAGTGCCTGAATGTTTTAGACATGCTGGAGCAGGAGGTCGGCCCGGCGGTTCAGGAAAAAATCACGGCGGAGCTGGGAAGTATCCTGACTGAAACCGAGACGATGATTCGCAGCGAATACCCCGACTTCACTTCAGAGGAACTGACCCAGATCCTCACCACGCTACAAAGCGAAATCAAAACGCAGTATGAGGAGCGTGCAAACAAACAGATGGCGCTGTTGTTCGGCGATATCTCGCAGAGCCTTGAGGCGATGCGCAACGATGCAGTCTATCAAGAATTGGCGGCCAAGGACACGCCGCAACTGGAACGACTGCTTCTCACATCCTCTCTCGAGCTGATGATTCATGAAATTGACCCCGATGCACTGACACGCTGAAAAAGGAGAAAAAAATGAACGATATATTAAACCTCGTCGAAACAGAAAAAAGCAGTGTGTCACGGAGCCTGAAGATCACATCCTGGATCTCTGGCATTCTCATGATTCTGGTGTTTGCAGAAGTACTGTATGTGCGCACGGCACTGCGCTCCGTTCTGATGCCGGAGAAAGTCGGAGTAATCGCGGTTAACTCCGTATATGACTATATTCCGAAACTCAACCAGATGCTGGTTGAAAGCACCACAACGGCCGCCCCGCTCGCGGCGGATGCCCTAGTGGATTATTCACTGAAAATGATCAGCGGAATCGGCCCGATCACCAAAGACAACACATTACTTTTGGTGGATAAACTGATGGCCGGTCTTCGCACCGAAGGCGCTCCCGCTTTCCAGAAGGTTCTGCTCGACGTTTACGGCGGCGTGTATGCCGAGCGCCACAACCTCAAGGATCCGGAATTTGTCGGGGGTGCAGTCAACGAGTTGCTCGACACCTGGGAAATGGAACTCGAAAGAGAGCTGGGTAAAGGAGCCGGCCATTCTTTGAACTATCTGGATGAGCAGGTCCAAGCACTTTATATGACTCCGGATCAGCATCTCACTCCGCGGCAGCGCGCTCAAAAACGAACGCTGATCTGTGGTCAGATTCTGATTGACCGGGCAATCAACAAATAGGTGCGATCCTTTTAAGCAAAAAGGGGTTGCGGTCATCCAATGTCCGCAGCTCCTTTTTTTATGCATGAATCCCTGTGTGGCTCCGCCCGTTCAGTATGCCGCACGGGATCCGTCTTTATACCCGATATAAATAGAAAATAGCGTCCTATTTGGCTTCTTTTCCAAGCCAAATTTTGGAACTCTTTCGGCTTTGCCAGAATTTTCGTACATTCGAGGGAGATGAGAACTCTGTTTTTTACGAAAAAACGGCAAAAGTTTGAGAATCAGGACGATTGGCAACAGTTGTTTTGACGAATTTAACAGACAAACTGCAAAACCTCAGGAGGAACAAGCAGGTATGAGCAAGAAAATGGTTACTATTGATGGAAATACTGCGGCAGCGCATGTGGCATATGCCTTTAGCGAAGTCGCGGCGCTTTACCCAATCACCCCGTCCACTCCCATGGGCGAAGTTTCTGATGTCTGGGCATCCCAAGGCAAAGAAAATCTATTCGGCAAGAAAGTCGATATTGTCGAAATGCAATCCGAAGCCGGTGCCGCAGGTGCCGTACATGGTGCGCTTTCCGCCGGTGCAATGACCACCACCTTCACCGCATCGCAGGGTCTGTTGCTGATGATCCCGAATATGTATAAAATCGCCGGCGAAATGATCCCGACGGTTTTCCACGTGTCCGCCCGCTCGCTGGCCGCTCAGTCGCTCTCCATCTTTGGGGACCACTCCGATGTAATGGGCGTCCGCCAAACCGGATTTGCGCTGATGGCTGCGAACAGCATTCAGGAAACCATGGATCTGGCCATCGTTTCGCACCTCGCGACACTCGAAGCGAGCGTACCCTTCCTGAACTTCTTCGACGGATTCCGCACCTCACATGAAATCCAAAAGGTGGAAGAAGTTTCCTACGACACGATGAAAGAGCTCGTCGACATGAAAATGATCGAGGCCTTCCGCGCCCGCGGCATGCGCCCAGAAGCCCCCCTCCTTAAAGTGGCTGCGCAAAACCCAGACGTCTACTTCCAGGGCCGCGAAACCGTCAACAAATATTACGATGCCACTCCGGCCATCGTTCAAAAATACATGGATCTCGTCGGCGAGAAAATCGGTCGTAAATACAAACTGTTTGACTACGTCGGCGCTCCAGATGCAGAAAAAGTCGTCATCGCCATGGGCTCCGGCTGTGACACGATTGAGGCGACCATCAACCACCTCAATGCCAATGGCGAAAAATTCGGTCTGATCAAAGTTCGCCTCTACCGCCCGTTCGGCGTGGAAGCGTTCATCGACGCGATTCCGGCCAGTTGCAAAAAAATTGCGGTTCTCGACCGCACTAAAGAGCCGGGTGCCATCGGCGAGCCGCTTTACCTCGACGTGGTTGCCGCGCTTAAGGGCAAGGACATTGAAATCATCGGCGGCCGCTACGGCCTCTCCTCCAAAGAGTTCACCCCGGCCATGGTCAAAGCGATCTACGACCATCAGGACGGGAAAGCCTTCCACGGCTTCACCGTTGGAATCAAGGACGATGTCACCCACCTGTCGCTCGAAATCGGCGATAATATCAACATCATGCCCAAAGACGTGGTTTCCTGCATGTTCTGGGGACTGGGTGCCGACGGAACGGTTGGAGCCAACAAAAACTCCATTAAGATTATCGGCGAAAACACCGACAAGAACGCGCAAGCCTACTTCTCCTATGACTCCAAGAAGTCAGGCGGCGTGACCGTATCTCACCTCCGCTTTGGAGACAGCTCGGTCAACTATCCGTTCCTGATCACGCATGCGGACTTTGTGGCCTGCCACAACTCGGCCTACATCGGACGCTACGATATGCTCTCCGCTCTCAAAGAAGGCGGAACCTTCCTGCTCAACTCGGAAATCCCGACGAGCGAAGTGTTCAATCACCTCACCCAAGAAGAGCAGCAGATCATCATCGATCGCAAGATCAAGTTCTACAATATGGACGCGCTAAAGATCGCCGAGTCCGTGGGTCTCGGCGGACGCATCAACACCGTGATGCAAACCGCCTTCTTCGAACTGTCCGGAATCATTCCAGCCACCGAAGCCATCCAGCTGATTAAAGATGCTGCAAAGAAAGCCTTCGAGAAAAAGGGCATGGACATTGTTGAAATGAATTGGAAAGCGATTGACGCCTCGGTGGACGCCATCGAAGAAGTCAGCATTCCGGAAACCATTACGACCTCCTTCATGCCAGCATCCCTGATTGCCGAGGATGCGGATGAGTTTACCAAAAACATCATTCTGCCGAGCATGCTCCAGAAAGGGGACGACATTCCGGTCTCGCACATGTCGATCGACGGGGTCCTACCAACCGGAACAGCCTGCCTTGAAAAACGCGGCATTGCCCCGCGCGTTCCAAAATGGATCAGCGAAAATTGCATTCAGTGCAACCAGTGTGTGATGGCCTGTCCACATGCGGTGATCCGCGCCAAACAGATTGCTCCGAGCGATCTCGAAAGCAAACCGGAAAGCTTCAACACGCTGAAGTCGAACACCAAAAACGAGAAGGATTTGCAGTACAAAATTCAAATCTATATCGAAGACTGCACCGGTTGCGGAGTCTGTGTTGAAACCTGCCCGGCCAAAACCAAAGCACTTGAGTTCAGCACACTCGAAACCGAGCGCGAAGATGGACAGCGCACCAACGCTGAGTTCTTCGAGGCCCTGCCCGACAACGTTCTCGACGGCGTGAACGAATCGACCGTGAAAGGCACGCAGTTCAAAAAACCGCTGTTTGAGTTTTCCGGCGCTTGCGCAGGTTGCGGCGAAACCCCGTATGTGAAACTGCTGACTCAAGTCTGCGGAGAACACATGGTGGTCGCCAACGCTACGGGCTGTTCCTCCATCTACAGCGGAACCTTCCCGACCATCCCGTTCTGCAAGAGCAAAGAAGGTCGCGGACCGACCTGGGCCAACAGCCTCTTCGAAGACAATGCCGAATACGGACTGGGCATGCGTCTAGCCGTCGACAGCAACCGCGACCTGCTTCACATCTACGTGGACAAACTGCTGGCTATCGGAACCAATGCAGATCTCGAAGCCGCATTGAAAAAAGCAGTTGAAATCGGTCAGGACAACGTCATCAGCGATGAAGCCGTTGCCGCGCAAACCGCCGTAAAACTTCTGTTGCCAGTTGCTCTAGAAGCCGCGACGGGCGAAACCAAAGCGATCGTTGCCAAACTCATTGAGCTGCAGGATTACTTCGTCGACAAATCCGTTTGGATTATCGGGGGTGACGGCTGGGCCTATGACATCGGCTTCAGCGGCCTCGACCACACCATTTCAACCGGCAAGAATGTCAATATTCTCGTCGTCGATACCGAAGTGTACTCCAACACCGGTGGACAGGCTTCCAAAGCCACGCCGATCGGTGCGGTGGCCAAATTCGCCAACGGCGGAATGCAGAGCCCGAAAAAGAACCTCGGGTTCATGTGCATGAGCTACGGCAATGTCTATGTTGCCTCCATCGCCATGGGCGCCAATCGCATGCAGACGCAAAAAGCCTTCATGGAGGCGGCCGCTTATAACGGCCCGTCGATCATTCTGGCCTACGCCCCCTGTATTGCGCACGGCATCGACATGATGAAAACGCAGACCGAAGCCAAACGGGCCGTGGAGTGCGGCTACTGGCCGCTCTACCGCTTCAACCCGGCAGCTGAAAAGCGCTTCACATGGGAAAGCCGCGATCCGACCGGAAACTTCCAGGAGTTCATCCGGTCCGAGCGCCGCTACACCGCGCTCTTCAAAACCAACCCGGAACAGGCAGAAGCACTATTGCTCCTAGCGGAAGAAGACGCCAAGAAACGCATGGCCTTCTACAAAGCCATGGGCGAAATCATGTAACCCGCCCGGTTCAACTCTGAACCAACCGAAAGCCGTCGCGCACACCAGCGCGGCGGCTTTTTTGTTTTAACGCAAAGGCCGGAACGGAGTGGAATGACAATGCTTCGAAAAACGTAGACGCGACCTTCGCAGGCGTCATAGCCTGGGCGTCGCATATCCTCATGGCCACAAAAAGCACAAAAAAAGAAGCGGGCTTATAGGCCCGCCGCTTAGACTCGACTAAAAGGAGAGAGGCCGCGCCTCTTGCGCGGCAGCGAAGCGGCAATCCGTTTCGTGTTTTTGGTGGCAATCATTCTTCCAAGATTCAGAAAACGTAGACGCGACCTTCGCAGGCGTCATAGCCTGGGCGTCGCATGTCCAATGACTGAACGAATTCTCACCACAGAGGGCACTAAGGCACAGAGTTTTCTTAACCGCAGATTACGCAGATTTAACCACAAAACACACGGAACGTTCCGATGCTCGAAAAACGTAGACGTGACGCCTACGCTGAATTCTTCAAGCCGGCCTTTCCATTACTCCTCTCTGCCATCCTTCCCTTATTCCATGGATGTTTTTGATTTCTGTTCGACAACGGCAGACCCCCTGCCTAAAGTCTGGCTTCGGTTTATTAACCAACCCAGGAGGATGAGAGATGGAAAAATATGTATGCACACCTTGCGGTTACATTTATGATCCAACCGCCGGCGATCCCGATAACGGCGTAGCCGCCGGCACCGCGTTTGCCGACCTGCCCGCAGACTGGGTTTGCCCCGAATGCGGCGCGGAGAAGGAATACTTCGAAAAAGAAGCCTAATCCAAAACCAGCGGAGCTTAGATAAGTCATGGACTTGCAGACTACCTACATGGGACTGACTTTGAAGAATCCGCTGGTGGTTTCCTCCTCGCCGATTTCGGCGAAGGGGGAGAGCATCCAACGAGCCATTGATGCCGGCGCCGCGGCGGTCGTACTGTGTTCTCTGTTTGAGGAGCAATTTGAAAAATCCGGCGACGACTACCCCTACTTTCCTTCGGCCGAAGACTATGTGCTTTCGCCGGAGGCCTACTTCGACCTGCTGCACAAAACCGTCAACCGAAGCCCTGTTCCAATCATTGGAAGCCTCAACGGGTTTACTGCCGACGGGCTGGCCGATCGCGCCCGTAAGATCCAGGACGCCGGTGCGCAGGGTCTGGAGCTGAATCTTTACCATGTGGCGTCTAATCCGAATGTCACCGGACAGGAGATTGAGCAGCGGCATTTTGAGATTGTCCGAGCGGTGAAAGAATTAGTGGAGATTCCGGTGGCACTGAAGATGAGCCCTTATTTCAGCTCGCTCGGCAATATGGTCAAGCGGTTTGATCATCTGGGAGTCGATGCCTTTGTTTTCTTTAACCGCTTCTATCAGCCCGACTTTAATCTGGTGGCGATGGAGATGGAACCGAATATGACATTGAGCGGGCCGGAAGAAATCCGCCTGACGCTACGCTGGATTGCGATGATGAAAGGGCGCATCAACGCCTCGATGGCCGCCTCGACCGGCGTACAATCGGGCGTCGAGGCGATCAAATATCTGCTGGCCGGCGCGGATGCGGTCATGACCGCCTCCGCCCTGCTGCAACACGGTCCGGAATATATCGGCGCACTCATCCGCGATCTGGAGCGCTGGATGGAAAAAAATGAATATGAATCGGTCAGCGAACTCCAGGGCAAGATGAGCCAGCGCGGCGCCCCCAACCCAGAAGAATTGGAGCGCGCCAATTACATCAAAGTGATCGAAACCTACACGAAAAAGTGCCTCTGAGCAGGCCGAACCCCGTTCCGAGTAAAATTTCAGCACCCTTTTCGCCTTATTCTTTGGACATCAATTTCAATCCTGCTACATTGTTTTTCCATAGTTTTAACGCATCTAAAATCGAAACTGTGGGACTCAAAATGGCCAAATATCTGTTTATCACCGGTGGCGTCGTATCCTCACTCGGCAAAGGCATCACTGCCGCATCCATCGGACGACTTCTCATCAACCGCGGACTCTCCATCCGCATGCTAAAGCTCGATCCCTACCTCAACGTCGACCCCGGCACCATGAGTCCCTATCAACACGGGGAAGTCTATGTAACCGACGACGGCGCAGAAACCGACCTCGACCTCGGCCACTACGAACGCTACACCGGACAGCCCACCTCCCAAAAAAGCAACATCACCGCCGGAAGCGTCTACTGGAATGTTCTCCAAAAAGAGCGGCGCGGAGATTACCTCGGGGCCACCGTGCAGATGATTCCCCACATTTCCAACGAAATCAAAGAACGCATCCGCTCACTTGAAGCCGAAAACCCCGATATCATCCTGATTGAACTCGGCGGAACCGTCGGCGATATTGAGGGCCTCATCTTTCTCGAAGCCATTCGCCAACTCGGCGCCGATGTCGGCCGCAAAAACTCGATGTACATCCACCTCACCTACGTCCCGTACATCAAAGCCGCGGGTGAAGTGAAAACCAAACCCACCCAACAGAGTGTCGCCAAGCTTCGCGAAATTGGAATTATGCCACACATCCTCGTCTGCCGCACTGAAGTCGACCTGACCAATGAACACCTCGACAAGCTTTCGCTGTTCTGCAACGTGGACCGGGACTGTGTGATCGTCGAAAAAGACGTCGAAACCTCCATCTACGAAATTCCACTGGTTCTCGCCGAACAAGGGGTAGATGAGCAGATTCTCAACCATTTCCGCATCGCCAAACCGGCCAAGCCGCTCAAGGACTGGGAAAAACTCATCGAGGTCATCAAAAACCCGAAAGGGACGGTTAAAATTGGCGTGGTCGGCAAATACTCCGAACTGCAGGACGCCTACAAATCCATCTATGAAGCGCTCTACCATGCAGGCTATGCCTCTGAGTACAAGGTGGACATCGTTAAACTCGCAGCGGAAGAGATCGAAGAAAACCCCGACATTCTAAAAACGGTCTCTGGCGTGCTAATTCCCGGCGGATTCGGCTCGCGCGGCATGGAGGGGAAAATCCGCGCCGCACAGTACGCCCGCGAAAACAACATCCCCTTCCTCGGCATCTGCCTCGGCCTGCAATGCGCAGTCATTGAATTCGCCCGCAACGTCTGCGGACTCACCGACGCGCACACCACCGAATTCGACGAAGAACGCGGCGTCAAAACCGAGCATCCCATCGTCTGCCTGATGGAAGAGCAGCAGGACGTCACCGAAAAAGGCGGCACCATGCGCCTAGGCGCCTGCCCGTGTGACCTCAAAGAAAACACCAAATCCTTCGACGCCTACGGCGAGGCATCCATTTCGGAGCGCCACCGCCACCGCTACGAGGTGAACAACAACTACTGCGAACAGTTTGAAGAAAAAGGACTCATCCTTTCCGGCCGCAACCCGGACATCGGCGTCGTCGAAATGATTGAGCTTCCCGATCACCCATGGTTTGTCGCCACCCAGGCGCATCCTGAATTCAAAAGCCAGCCGGTGAAACCCCACCCGCTGTTTCGCGACTTCGTCGCCGCCTCAATCAAAACCATCTGACCAGGTTTCCCAACATTGGAAAACAGGGTGCTGCGTGATGAAAAATATTTCCAATGA
>Ga0307990_1002605_pt1 | contig 14346 bp, 13 predicted proteins | sample EllFjometagen129_FD_203168 | JGI IMG/M metagenome (GOLD analysis project Ga0307990, IMG submission 203168) | Marine microbial communities from Ellis Fjord, Antarctic Ocean - #129 | ecosystem: Environmental > Aquatic > Marine > Unclassified | place: Southern Ocean | collected 2014-10-08
GATAATGGAGAAATGCCGGGAGCAGGGACTTCCTGAGCCTGATTTTGAGGAAGAACATGGAGTTTTTGTTGTAAAACTTTACCAGGATAAGTGGAATGAAGAAAATCTTAAGAAGTTAGGAATTAAGGAAAGACAGATTAAAGCAGTGATATATGTAAAAGAGAAGAAGAGCATAAATCTATCATCTTTTAAAACCATAGTTTCTGAGGTTTCTGAGAAGACGCTATACCGTGATTTGTAGGAGTTGGTAAGCAAGGGATTTTCTATGATATCTCTTATATAAGTGTAATTGTAACATCTAATCGGTACATCTTTGGCTTTAATTAAATCTTTTTCTGTATTTAATTCTTTGATAATATTTGTTTCAATGGCTTTATCAATCTTTCGATTGATTGTTTTTCTGTTATACTGGATAGAAAAATTATCCGGATCCTTTTTATATCTGGCTAGTAATTCAAAGAATCTTCTTCTTTTGATTGCGAGAATTGATAAGATATAGTAATCTTGATTTCTTTATCCACATAACTTTTTAATAGTAATTTGACTTGCTCGCCTACAAAGTTTTTATGTAATTGTTCAGACATAATTTAGAACCTCTCTTTTCTCTTTAAGATTTAGTTCTAGATTACATCTTTTTAACATTTCAGGTTAGTGCACTTTTGATTTTTAAATGACAGCATAAAAAACTTTCTGAATAAGTTCAGATACATATGCACCATTGCCAGGATGAAAGAAGTAAACTAAAATAAAAGCAAAAAGAGGTGTATATGGATCATGAAGGGGAGCATTGGAACAGCTACTTACCTGTCCTATACCCGACCTTATTGGGGAAAGGTCATAACCAGGTTAAGCTATATAGATAAATTATCCCCCAAGGCCAAGGTAAGATATAAGGCCATTAACCTGTACAGTTCCGGAGATTATTCTCTCAAACAGATCTGTGAGATTTTTGAAATAAATAGGAGTACCTTTTACCGCTGGAGAAAAAAAAATATACCCGATAGGGTTTTAAGCTTAGAAGATAGATCCAGAAGGCCTCATAAAGTAAGGGCTAAAGTAGTAAGGAATCACCAAGCAGAGATGCAGGTCTGCCAAACAAGAAGGAAATATCCCTACTTTGGTAAAGAGAAGATAAAAAGAATATTAGAAAGGGATCATAAAATAAATATCTCAGTCTCCTCGGTAGGCAGGATTCTAACTCAGTACAGATCTGTTCTCCCCAAGGTTAAGATACAAACTAAAAGAATTAAAACTTTAAAGAAGAAGAGAATCCGATTAGCCCAGGTAAAAAAAGATATGAAAGGGATAGTATCTGAATGGCTGCAGATCGATACTATAGAACTAAATTTAAGATTTACTAAAATCTTTCTTTTTTCTGCGGTAGATCCCTTATCCAAGCTTTATTACGTGAGAGCTTATCAGAGAGCTACCAGTTTGAATGCTCGAGATTTTCTCTTCAGACTGACTTACTTACACCATGATAAAATCAAATATCTACAGATAGATAACGGTTCAGAATGGGAAAAGTATTTTGTCCAAGAGGTCAAGAAAAGAAAGATTACTTTAGTTTACAATTATCCTAAGTCTCCTAAGATGAATGCCTTTGTGGAAAGAGTAAATGGTACGGTCCAGACCGAATACCTAGATAGATTTTACGAAGAGACCAGTATAAGCAAAATTAATGGAATACTATATGATTATCTGATCGAGTATAACTTCTATCGACCTCATAGGAGTCTAAATCTTTTGACTCCTATAGAATATTGTAGTAAGTTAAATAACAGAGATGTGGAAATGGTGCAAATGTATTGGACTCAAACACTTTCTGTTAGTTAAATTTCAAAAGTGGACTATTTAAGAATCAAAAGTGGACTAAACTAAGCACACTATTTTTAGCTTTTATGTATAACTAAAAGCTCACTTTTATATTAGAATCTTACTTTAGATAGACTGGATTCTTTATATGGTACAATCTAGAGCTGTATTCTCTTATGTAATGGTGCACTAATTTTCTCTTTAAGCTCTAATTCTATATTATATCTTTTTAGTATTCCAGGTTAGTCCACTTTTATCTTTTAAATCATTAAAAAAGAGTCCGGTTTTATCTTTTAATTGACAGGACTCAAAGTTAGTGTAAACTTTAGTGGGGTACTTAGAGGAAAAAATGTTAGTGTAAACTTTAGTGGGGTACTTAGAGGAAAAAATGTTAGTGTAAACTTTAGTGGGGTACTTAGAGGAAAAATCACTTTCTTGACAAGGGAAAAAATCTATGTTATTATGAAAACGATATCAGAAAGCGATTTCATAAACAGGAGAAGTTATGGAAAAGGTGTTGGTATTAGGAAGTATTAATATAGATTTTGTCTCCTTTGTCTCTCGCTACCCTCGCCCTGGTGAAACTCTCGTTAGCAATGATTTCGGTATCTTCCAGGGAGGTAAGGGCGCCAATCAGGCCATTGCCCTGGCTAAATTAGATATTCCTACTTTACTATTGGGAAAAGTAGGAAAAGATACCCTCAGCGATTTTGCGCTTTCCTCACTTAAAGAAAACGGAGTCGACATTACCGGAATTTCTAAAAGCCAGAAAAATTCTACCGGTTCTGCTTCTATCTGGGTCAATACCCAGGGTCAGAATTCTATCACAATCTATCCCGGAGCTAATGGAGAAGTTGATGAAGATTTTATTATCCAACATGAAAAATTTTTTGATGATGCCTCCTGGCTTTTAACCCAATTTGAAGTCCCCCTAAAATCCATTCTATTAGCCCTAAAGCTTGCCAAAAAGCATAACTTAAAGACCATAATGGATCCTGCCCCGGTAAAAAAAATGAGTAATAACAATATCTGGGGATTAGTAGATTATCTTCTTCCTAACGAGACAGAACTAAGAGAACTTACTCATACAAAAGATGTTTTAAAAGCCATTCGTATCCTTAAATCCCGGGGAGTGAAAGAAGTTATTGTCAAATTAGGTAAGCAGGGAGCAGCATATGAAGATAAAGGTAAATTAGTTGTTTTTACGGCGACGTCAGTGGGACAGAGGATAGATACTACCGGAGCCGGGGATTGTTTTGTCGCTGGTTTTTTGTATGGAATGATTCAGTGGGGAGATATTCCCCGAGCGATTAAGATAGCCAACTTGACTGCTTCTTACTCTATCCAGAAGAAAGGGGCAGCAATATCTTTCCCCAAAAAATCAGAGATTGATTGGAAGAAATTGGAATGAAGAAAAAGAGTACTATTTATGATGTGGCAAAAATAGCAGGAGTTTCTCCTTCAACAATATCAAGGGTAATAAATACCCCTAAAATAGTGGCAAAAGATACTCGCCAGAAAGTTATAAATGCCATAAAAGAATTAACCTATATTCCTAATATGATGGCAGCAAGTATGCCCAGGAGAAGAACAAATTATATAGGTTTGATAATACCGGATATAACCAATATATTTTTTTCTAATCTGGTAAGAGGAGTTCAGGATGTTTGTGAAAAGCATGGATACAATGTATTGGTGGTGAACTCAGATGATAGCCAGGAAAAGGAAGGTCGTTATCTAAAGCTTTTATATTCCCGGCGGTTAGACGGAGTAATTTTGACGGTGGCTGGTTATCGGGAGAAGGATTTTCCTGAAGAAGAGCTGTCCTTGCTTAAAAAGATGAACATAGTGCTTATTGATAGAGAAATAAATGGAATGACAACTCCCATCGTCAAAGTAGATAATTTTGCCGGGGCTTATTCTGCAGTTAAATATTTACTAACAATGGGGCACAGGAAGATAATGTACTTAGCCGGAATAGAAGGAACCAGAACTAATCAGGAAAGAGAAAAAGGTTATCTTGCTGCCCTGAAAGAGGCCCATATAAATTGGAAAAAGGAATTAGCAGTTGATTTCCGTTTGGATACTGCTTATCAGAAAATAATGCACTATTGGCCTCAGTTGCAAAATTCTAATGACCTACCTACAGCTATTTTTGCGGCCAATGACCTGATGGCTATTGGGGCTTTGAAAGCTTTTGCCAAATTAAAAGTCCGGGTACCAGAAGAAGTATCTATTATCGGATTTGATAACATACCATTTTCTGATTGCACATATCCTCCCTTGACCACCATTGCTCAACCTACTTACCTGATGGGTCAGATGGCAGTTGAGACTTTGCTCAAAGTGATTGATAAGAAGAAAATAAAGAAATCTGTAGAGTTTAAGACTGAGCTTGTTGAACGTGATTCAGTAAGAAGATTAAAGACGAAGTAGATCAAAATATATTAAGATGGATGAGTACATTAATAGAGGCCGAAATATTTAAAATAAATAATGAAACTAATAAAAGCAAGTTTTAAAATATTATATATAGTTATCTGCTATGAATGAAGTCCTGTTTTAAAGAGGTGGTGGTAAATGAATACTTTCCCTTTATTCTGTTGAAACAGAGAATAAAAAAGAGGAGGTTCCAAAGCGTGGGTTATACAACCACATCTTGAAGCCAGGACAGCCAAGATGAATAATATGTTTATTTTAGAAAATAGTATAGTAGGTTTTTTTATATTACACTTCATAAGTATCTGTCTTTCTTTTTGTGAATTAAAATTAAAAAATATTTTGAGGTAGGAAAAACCCACACAAGTTCTTGACACCGTTTAATTGCTGGACATTAATTGCTGTTAGTGTAAACTTTAGTGGGGTAGTTAGAAGAAAAAATATTTATGTTTAATAATACTTTCTTTTGTTAGTAATAAGACAAATAACAAGAGGAGGATTATAAATATATAATAAATTGGAAATTTAAAATAAATCTTGGAGATTTTTATGGTTGGTAATAATGAATATATCCTTGAAATTAATGGAATAAAAAAGCACTTTGGAGGAGTTTATGCATTGGATGATGTTGAACTACATTTAAAGCACAATGAGATATTAGGGATAGTTGGTGATAACGGTGCCGGTAAATCTACTTTGATAAAAATAATTAGTGGAGCCCTTAAAAAAGATGAAGGGGAAATATATTTTGAGGGTAATAAGGTTAATATCTCTGACCCAAAAGATGCCCGCAACCTTGGGATAGAAACAGTTTATCAGGATCTCAATTTAGTAGATATTCAAAATCCATCATTTAATATTTTTTTAGGACGTGAGGTATGCTATGGTGGAATATTGAAGTATTTATTTTTATTGAATAACAGATGGATGCTTAAAGAGACAATAAATCTAATGAATAAATTTAATGTTAATTTAGGTAATTTAAGAAGGCCCATGAAGGAGTATTCTGGGGGGCAGCGTCAGGCGGTTGCTATTAGTAAATCAATATATTGGGGTAATAAAATAGTGCTACTAGACGAGCCAACTGCTTCACTTGGGGTAAATGAATCAAAAAAAGTATTAGAATTAATAAAATCACTGAAGAATATTTCAAACACTTCAGTCATAATTATCAGCCATAACATGCAACATATATTTAATGTTGTTGATAAAATTATGGTTTTAAGAAGGGGTAAACTAATAACTGTTCAAAATGTTCATGATGTGACTGCAACTGATATTATAAAATATATTACAGGCGCAGAAAAAGTTATTGAAAGAGTGTAATATAAGAATATAAATTACAAATAAACAGATATTAATGTTACAAATTGAATATTATATAAAGGGAAAAAATAAGATTTGAAAGGAGGTTAAATTTTTAAACGCTTTGTCGAGAAGCAGATTAGTAAAAAATTTAGGAGGTAAGTTTTAAAATGAGTAAGATGAAAATTAGTTTAATGGCTATGGTAATTGTAGCTCTTGTAGTTAGTTTTTCTTTTGTAGGTTACAAAATTACAACTGTAGCAGAAGCAAAGAGCAATTTTAAGGTTGCGTATATCGCAAAAAATACTGTTGATATTTTCCATGCAAGAGTTAATGCAGCTGCAAAAGAAGCCTTAGATGGTTTAGTTGCTAAAGGAGAAATTGGTTCCTGGAACTTATACGATGGTCTAACAGATCCAGTTGTTCAGGTTAACTTAATTGAAGATGCTATTAATATGGGAGCTGATTTAGTTATCGTATTACCAGCAGAAGCAGCAGGAAGTGCACCTGTTGTTACAAGATGTGCTGAAAAAAATATTCCATGTATCGTAGCTAACTCTAAAACAGAGAATACAGATGAACTTGCAACTGCCTATATAGGTTCAAACGATGTTCAAGCTGGTGAAATGATGGCTAAATTTATACAGGAAAAACTTCCTAACGGTGGTGGATATGCTCACCTTCAAGGTGTCATTGGTAACTCAGCTCAAATCGAACGTGGTAAAGGTATGCACAATGTATTAGATAAGGACAAAAAGTGGACATTACTTGATGGAGCTGAACAAACAGCTGAATGGCAAGCAGAAAAAGCTATTAAATTCGCGGAAGACTGGTTAGCAAAATATGGTAAAAAACTTAATGCAATTATCTGTGATAATGATGATATGTCATCAGCAGTTCAAACAGTTATGAATTCAGCAGGTAGAAAAGATATAGTTTGTATAGGTGTTGATGGAAACAAAGGACCTATGACAATGGTTAAAAATGGAGAATTGCTGGCAACAATATACCAAGATGGTTCTGGACAAGTAACGAAAGCTATCGAACTTGCCAATCAAGTTCTTCATGGACAAAAGGTTGCAAAAGAAACTATGATTGATTTCGTAATAATTACTAAAGATAATGTAGACAAATATTTAAAATAAGATAAGTTCTATTTAAATGTCGCATATTTTAGTGATTGTAAAGTTTATACAAACCATTATAGTGGGGGTTATAGGGCAACCTATAATCCCCCACTATAGATAAGTAAAATAATAAGGTAATATTTAAACAATTATTATAGGAGAAGATAAACAGTTTTTGAATAAGTTTCCACAATTTTGGCAAAAATACGGTATTTTTTTAATTTTAATATTTTTGATTATTATAATGGGCATTCTATCACCTAAGTATTTTTTTGCTCCAAATAATCTTGTGCAGATTTTATTACAGTCCTCTATTACTATTCTTATTTCTGTTGGGGGGTTTTTGCCATTCTCATAGCTGGAATTGACCTTTCCGTTGGTTCGATCCTGGCTTTGACAGGAATGGTTACAGCAAAGCTTATGGTTGCTGGCATTTCCATCTTATTTGCCATTTTGCTGGGCGGAATGATCCTTGGAGCAATTCTTGGATTGTTCAAGGGTCTTCTAGTCATTAAAACCGGGATTCATCCCTTTATTATTGCCCTTGGAGGATTGACCATTTTTAGAGGGCTTACATTGCTTGTTTCAGATGCGCGACCTGTATTTGGATTTCCGTCTTCTTTTCAGAGAATCGTTGTTGGGAAATTATTGGGTCTCCCGGTGCCTATTCTAATCGCTGTATTTGTCGCATTCATCTTTTACCTTATTACCACAAAAAGAGTACTGAGTACTGGGGAGGAAACTTTATGCAATTGGTGGTAATGAAAATGCTGCATGGCTCTCAGGGATAAATGTAAAAATACACAAGCTGGTCGTTTTTATGTTCTATGGGATTGCCAGTGGAATAAGCGGTATTGTAATATTAAGAAGGCTTGGAGCAGCCGAACCTTTGACAGGAAGTGGTTTTGAATTGTTCGCTATTGCTTCGGCAATAATCGGTGGAACAAGCTTTTTGGCGGTAAAGGAAAGGTATTTGGCGTTATAATTGGTGCGACTATCATCGGGCTTATCAATAATGCATTAAATATTCTTAACGTTCAAACATATTATCAATAGATCGTTATAGGAAGTCTTATCATTGGATCGGTTTTCCTGGATAAGGCCCTTTCAAGCAGATAAAGAGGAGTTATTATGTATCAATTGTCTGTATCGCTTCAATGTATGGATTTTAAACGCTTTCCAGAACAAATTTCTGTTCTCAACAAATATATGGACCGTTATCATATTGATATATTTGACGGAAACTATGTACCTAATATCGTCTTCGGACCGGAAATTATAGAGAATATTGAAACTGAGCTGACATTACCTTTTGATATTCATTTGGCGGTAAACAAGCCGGATGTAGTGATTGAATCGTTTTTAAAGTCCAAGGCTGATACAATCTGTATGCATATTGAAACGGTAAATCATCAATTTTTTCGTATTTCTGATAGAATCGTGCAGGTAGGCAAAAAAGTTGGTGTTGTTCTCAATCCTATAACTGGGCTGGAAAGCTTGGATTATATTGGTTGGGTTATTGACCGTATTACGATTATGACTGTGGATCCTGGATTTACGGGACAGAAATTTATCTACCCGATGCTCAAAAAGATCGATAAAGTTCGGTCTTTTAGGGAGAACAACAATCTTTCCTTTCAAATCGAAGTAGACGGAGCAGTAAATAGGGAAACAATTCCAGATCTTTTTCGGGCAGGTGCCGATATATATATTCTCGGTACTTCGGGCTTATTTAAGATAGATGAAAATCTCGAAATTGCTTGTACAACCATTAGAAATTTTTTTCAAAATCTATAAGTGAGGTAGTATGATTTTATTAGACCCTTTTTATACACAGGTAGATTTCACCAATGCAAGTTTTGAGCCTTATGAGAAAGATAAAAAATGTTACTTAAGCGATCTTAAAGGATTTTTTTATTTTGAAAAGAAGTTACAAGAAGAGTTGAGTAAAGAAGATAAGTTGGTGTATGAGGTCTATAGTAGGCAAGTACCTTTGGAAGCTGGACACCTTTTACACTGTATTACAAAGATTCATCCGGGCAATGTTGGTGGGGAGTTTTACATGACAAAGGGACACTTCCACAAAAAGCTTGAAAATGCTGAGTTGTATCTTTGTACTGCGGGCAGAGGGGTTCTAAATATGCAAGGAATACATGGTGAGAGCTCTTATATCGATATGACACCCGGTGTATGGAGTTATATCCCGCCTGGCTGGGCCCATCGAACTATCAATGTAGATAGTAGCGAGCCCTTCATTTTTATCTCTGTTTGGCCTGCTGACTCCGGTCATGATTATGATAAGGTATTAGAAGAAGGCTTTAGTAACATTTTTGTTAAAGATTTAAATAAACGGGGTTACCGAATAATTAAGAGGAAATAGTATGATTTTGGCAGTAGACGTAGGCGGAACATATATACGAACCGGTGTAATTGATAAAAAAGGATCTCTTATCTCTTTTAAAAAAAACCGTATTGCGGAAGTAATTAAGGCTGAAGAAGGGAATCAAGTAATCCACCAATTAGCAGATTATTTACAGGACGCAATGAAAGAACCTGGAGTGCTGTCAAACATTGAACATATCTGGTTGGGTGTTCCATCAATTATTGCCAAAGATAGGGATTATATACTTAATAGTCCAAATGTACCGGCACTGCAAGATATAGCATTAAAATCCATATTGGAGAAAACGCTTGGAAAAACCGTTAGCGTTGAAAATGATGTGAACCTTTCTACATTAGGAGAATATACTGTGCTGGACCATGAAACATATAGAAATGTTATAGGAATCTTTATTGGAACAGGGATAGGCTGCGGTTTAATCCTAAATGGAACATTATTTACCGGAGCAACTAATCTTGCGGCTGAGTTTGGGCATCTTCCTACCAGAGTCACTGGGAAACGCCTTCAATGTAACTGTGGGCTTTATGATTGTATAGAAGTATGGGCTTCGGGTTCATACTTTGAGAGAGAGATGAGAAAGGCGGGAAGAGAAGATGAAATACCCTATGTTTTTGTCAACCACGAAATTGATCCGTTAAAAAACCTTATAGTCGAAACCTTTTTTGACTATTTATCTTTTGGACTCTATACGCTGAATAGTTTACTTAATCCTAATCTATTTATTTTCGGAGGTGGCGTAGTGAATATGGAGGGATTTCCAAAGGAAAGACTTTTAAACTTACCCTACGGAAGATTGCGTCATCCTTCTATAGCAGAATCTTTAGAAACAAAATTTGCAATCTTAGGAGATAAAGCTTTTATTTATGGTGCTCTTGAGTACTATGCCAATCATTCTTAAGAACCAATGGCAAGGTCGAGGCCTTCTGGAAGATCATTAAAAATGAGTTCTTCTATCCTAATTCATTTGACTCGATCAAAGATCTTATCTATAATCTATGAAACTTCTTATTTGAATATAACCACTTAAGAAGACACGTGGGAATTGATTATCAAACCCGCTATGAAAAGTTAGAAAAAGTTACCGGATTATTGAGCTAATACAGCAGCTCCTCAGGAAACAATTTTAGTAAAAGAATTTGGTGGAGAATAAAGGGGGATTTTACAAATGGAGTTAAAAGAGAAAAATAAGATTCTTGGTATAAATCGAGATGAATTTATTATTTTTATGAGAAGATACGGCATTGGTTTGGCAGTGCTTGGTCTGATTCTTATACTTACAATTGCATCACCAACATTCCGAACATTTAGAAATACAATTAGTATTTTATTACAAGTATCACTAAATGGTTTACTTGCCTTAGGTATGGTATTTGTTATTACTGCGGGTGGTATTGATTTATCGATTGGTTCTATGCTTGCTTTGACCAGTGTAATCATTGGAGCAGTGTTGAATTCAACAGGAAATATCTTATTAGCATGTGTGACTGCAGTTGCTGCCACTACATTCTTTGGTTACCTAAACGGAATTTTAGTTGCTAAGCTTGATATGATAGCATTTGTTGTTACTTTGGCGACTATGTTGGTTATCCGTGGTGTTGCATATATTATATCAGGTGGGTATGCACAATCATTAGGAAATGCTCAATTTAAACTAGTTGGTGGTGGTAAACTTTTTGGAATTATTCCTTACCCAATAATTATCTTAATTATTATTGCAATTTTAGCTTACGTTTTATTACATTGGACTAAATTTGGTCGTTATATTTATGCAATTGGCGGAAATATCGATGCAGCCACTAAATCTGGTATTAACGTATCTCGTATAAGAACATTCTCTTTCATTATTTCAGGTTTTTGTGCAAGTATTGCAGGCATTATATTGACAAGTCGTATTAGTGCTGCACAGCCTAATATCGGTGTTGGTTATGAATTAGATGCCATTGCTGCTTGTGTTATTGGTGGTACATCATTTGTTGGTGGCATTGGAACAATTCCTGGAACTTTTATGGGTGTTATTCTTCTTGGTTTGACTTATAATGGTATGAACTTACTTGGAATTAGCAGTTTTTGGCAAACAATTACAAAAGGTTTGTTAATCTTGGGAGCAGTAATGCTGGATAAGTTTATGAATAAAAGAAAATAAAAGAATATTTAGAAATAAAAATTTTTATGATGTTATTCTAAACGAACTTATCCTGGAAACTATTTATTGTGTAGTAAGAATCTGATTTTTTATCTGTTATAGGCTCCAGACTAATACTGACAAGAAGTTCTTTTATAAAAATATTGGATATCTTCAACAGTCAGTATTTTTTCTTTCAGGTCAGATATTATGGTTTCCCCCATTCTATTTCTAGGTACAAGCAAAGTATTGTTACATCTTTTTCTCTTGGCATTAAAACAGCCATAGTATCTAATAATTTCTGTACAGAAAGATCATCAGTACAATTCAAACTAATCGATTTTATTTCTGATTTTATATTTTTTTCTTTTTCAATGACTCGTAAGTTATCACCAGGAACTAATTAGTTTCGTTTAGATTTTTATATGATGCAATTCGATTTATTTATTTATTTATTATTTTAAATTATAATGGTTAAAAAGCAAATGTTAAACTAAATTACATAATTGAGATTTAGTTTTATTTATTATTCACAAATTAAAAATCTAAGTCTAAAAAAAGGAGATAATAATGGAACAGAGGGTAGAGAAATTAAAGAAAATAGCAAACGAGATCCGAATTAACACTTTCCATGCTATTACAAAGGCCGGTGGAGGACACTATGGAGGTTGTTTATCCTTGCCAGAGATATTAACAGTTCTTTATTTTGATTCTATGAATGTAGACCCAAAAAAACTAAAAGATAATAGCAGGGATAGGTTTATATTATCAAAAGGACACGGAGGGCCAGCGCTATACGCTACTCTTGCAGCCAGGGGTTATTTCCCTCTGTCTGCTCTAGATGAACTTGATGTACCACTGTCAAAATTTCCCAAACATATAGACAGGTTGAAATTAGATGCAATTGATGTATCAAGTGGAGCTTTGGGGCAGGGTTTATCAATAGCGGTAGGTATGGCAATATCACTAAAACAGCAGAAAAAACCCAACCGTGCTTACATAGTTCTTGGTGATGGAGAATGCAACAGCGGCCAGGTATGGGAAGCCGCAATGTCAGCTTCTAAATACCACCTTAGCAATATAATTGCCATTGTAGATAATAATACATATCAGTTGGATGGCCCTATTGAGACCGTCATGCCACTAGAGCCCTTTGAAAAAAAATGGAAATCTTTCGGTTGGAAAACCTTTGATATCGATGGTCATGATGTTAAGTCACTAATCAATACGATTAATAAAGCAAAGGAGGAAAAATCCAGGCCTACAGTTATAATAGCAAATACAATAAAAGGCAAAGGTATTTCATTTATGGAAAATGCCACTTACTGGCATTCAGGTACTGTATCAAAAGAAGAATTAAATCAATGTTTGATAGAATTGGAGGAGTTAAAATGATAAGTGAAATGGTCTCAACACAAGAAACTTATGGTAAAACCTTGGTTGAATTGGGTGATGAGAATAAAGATATATTTGCACTTGAAGCAGACTTGATGAGATGTTCAGGGAGTAAATTATTTGAAGACAAATATCCCGATAGACATTTACAGCTTGGAATTGCAGAACAGAATCTGGTAGGAGTAGCAGCTGGTTTAGCAGCTATGGGCAGAATCCCTTATGTCAGTACTTTTGCAAATTTTTTGACCCAGAGAGCTTGTGACCAGATAGTTATGAGCCTTGCCTATAATAAGTTCAATGTAAAATTAGTAGGATCCTTTGCAGGGATAACAAGCGGAAATAATGGCGGTACTCATATATCAGTGTGTGATATTGCAATTACAAGATGTATTCCAAATATGAAAGTAATGGATCCAGGCGACTGCAATGAATTTAGACATGCTATTATTGCTGCTTCTAAAGATGAAGGACCAACCTATATCCGCCAGGCAAAAGGACCAATGAAGACAATTTTTGATAACACACATAAATTTGAAATCGGCAAGGGTTATAAGTTTGGTGATGGAAAAGATATAACACTTGTTTCTGCAGGAATAACTACTTCACTGGCAATGGATGCATTGGCTACATTGCAAAAAGAAAACATAAAAGCAAGATTAATTCATTTACCAACAATAAAACCTGCAGACAGTGATCTGATAATAGAGAGTGCTAAAGCTACAGGAGCAATACTAACAATAGAAAACCATTCTGTTTTAGGTGGTCTCGGTGGATTGGTTTCTGAAATTGTTAGTAAAAATTATCCTGTAATTATAGATAGCATTGGGTTAAAAGATACATGGGGTCTTAATGCTGATATTGAATTTCAGTTAAAGTATTTTGGTTTTACAGTTGAAAATATTGTTAAAAAAAGCAAAGAACTCATAGCAAAAAAATAGCAATATAAATAGTTTAGGGTATATTTAATTTTTATGTTTTAGATGGTGCTTAAAATGAATAGTGATAAGAAAAAGGTAGCTATTGTTACTGGAAATTCGCGTGGGATAGGTTTCTGCATCTCTGAATTTTTATTGAAAAAAACTATAAAGTAGTGATTCTTGATATAGCTGTTGAGGAAGTTTTAAAACATTTAGAAAAAGAAATAAAAGAAAAAGATATGCTTGTCAATAATGCTGGCATAAATGCATAGATAAAACAATCATGGTCATCGATCGAGTCAAATGAATTAGGATAGAAGAACTCGTTTTTGATAATCTTCCGGAAGGCCTCCACCTTACCGTTGGTCTGAGGTCGATAGGGCCTGGTACAGATATGTTTTATCCTTAATTGATTACACAACGTTTCAAATGGAAAATAAATAGACTCCCGCTTTGACAGACGGGGAATTCCCGCTAAATTAAACCTACAACTACTATTATAATTAACCCTATTAATAATATATTTAAAATTCTATTCATCTTAACCCCCCCCCTGACTATTCCTCTTCTTTCGGATAAAAGATAACTTTTTTATCGCTGCTTACATTACTGTTTACGTCTTTAATCCTTCCGGATTTAATCCACTCTTTTATTATTTCTCTTCTCTTTTCTTCCAGGACAACCTCGAGCATTTTCGATGGTTTCCCCTTAAGCCTTTCCTTATTTAGCTGCACCTTCCAAAAGTCTGGTAGTCTGTTTTCTGTTTCTATTCTTATCTCTTCCTGCTGTGAAGGATTAAGGGAAATATAGATTTGTTCTATCTTT
>Ga0307990_1002606_pt1 | contig 14345 bp, 11 predicted proteins | sample EllFjometagen129_FD_203168 | JGI IMG/M metagenome (GOLD analysis project Ga0307990, IMG submission 203168) | Marine microbial communities from Ellis Fjord, Antarctic Ocean - #129 | ecosystem: Environmental > Aquatic > Marine > Unclassified | place: Southern Ocean | collected 2014-10-08
AAAGAATAGGGGAGATACTGTCGAAATACGATGCAAATATTTATGTAAATATTCAAGGTGATGAACCGTTTATTTCACCGCAAGTTATTGATGATACAATAAAATTATTACAAAACAATTCTAAATTTTCTGTAACAACAACAGCAACAAATTTTCAAAATATAAATGAATGGGAAAATCCAAATAGAGTAAAAGTTGTTGTAAATAAATACGATGAAGCAATGTATTTTACGCGAGCAAATATTCCATATCCGAGAAAAAATTGGAAAACTTTTCCACCAAATACTTATAAACATTTGGGATTATATTGTTATAGAAAAGAGGCGATTATTGATTTCCTAAAATTACAACAAGCTGAAATTGAAAAAGTCGAATCATTGGAACAATTGAGATTTTTGATCAACGGATATAAAATTGGTGTTCACATCACAGAAGAAGAATCGCCGACAGTTGATACAAAAGATGATTTGGAAATTATTCGAAAATGGGTAGAAAAGAATAAAATTAAAAAGTAAACAAAGATTTAGAAGTCCACAGATTTGTCTGTGGAAATATGATGTATTGCAATTATTCAACCATTTCAGTGGTTTTAAAGTAACAAAAAGTTGCAAAATAAAAAAATGCCAAATCTTAAAAATTTGACATTTTTATAATGTAAGTAATTTTATTCAAAAATTAAATTCCGTAAATATTTACACCAGTTGCTTTTATGATATAAACTTTACCATTTTTATCGTAGTGTTCGTATTCTTCAGTTTTCACTTTTCCTTTATTATCCTTGTCAGCTTTTTCATTTTCAGAATGTTTAGGAAATCCATCTTTTATTTGAAAAATTCCAACTACTTCTGCTTGTTTTCCAATACACTTTTCTTTTGGAAATACAAAAGGTTTATCATTGTCAATACTGAATATATTCACTTCAGTGCTGTCATTTACTTTTAAACCTATCAGGCTAATTGAGTGTTCGCATACGGAAATAATTTTACCTTTTACAGCGACTTCTCTCCATTCTAAATTATCTTTTTGATCAATCAGTTCTTGAGGTGTAGTGAATTTTGTTTCATTAATTGTTGAACCGAAGTTCATGAAATTTTCTGTTTTATTTTTTCCACAACTAATAAAAATCATGAGAATGGATAACAATACTAAAAGTTTACGCATAATATTTCTCCTATATATTTTTACAAATTAAACATTAAATCTAATATTTAAAATATCTCCATCATTAACAATGTGATTTTTCCCTTCTATTTTGACGGCACCATTTTCCTTTGCTTTTGTGATAGAATTATATTTGATAAATTCATTGTAATTTATTACTTCTGCTCTGATGAATCCTTTTTCCAAATCGGAATGAATTGCACCCGCTGCTTCTTTGGCATTGGAATTATTTTTAATTGTCCAAGCTCTAACTTCATCTTTTCCAACAGTAAAAAAACTGATTAATCCCAATCCTTTATAGGCCGTTTTTATCACTTGTTTTATTGCAGGTTCTTCAATTCCCATTTCCTGCATGAATTCTTTCTGTTCTTCAGGATCTAATTCTTGGATCTCTTTTTCTTCCAATGCGGATACGGAAGTTATTGCTTTATTCGGAAATGATTTTTCTATTTCTAATTGATATTTTTCTCTTTGTGAATAATGCGATTCATCAAAGTTTAGAACAATTACTAATTCTTTTTGAGAGAGAAATTGGAAACCTCGCATCAATTTATTTTCTTCTTTGGAAAATTTATTAGTTCTTAATGATTCTTCATTATCTAATATTTGTTTACACTTTAGTAAAATATCGTGTTCTTTTGGATCGTAAATTGGAGCTGCTCTGAATTTTAATTTTTCTACTTTTTCAAGACGATTTTCCAAAACCATCAAATCACTAAAAATTAGTTCTTCTTCAATCAATTTTATATTATTTATAGGATCAATTTTGAATTGACTTCCGTCAGGATTTAAACCCTCAAACATCTGTATTACAGCAACTAATCCGTCAACTTGTCTAACTGATTCTAAATATTTTCCGGAGATATTATGTTTGCTTTCCGAAGAAATTCCCATAACATCAATACAATCAAATTTTGCATAAATAGTTTTTTTTGGTTCATATATTTCGCTTAAATTTTGTATGCGATCATCCGTTACAATAACTTGTCCTCGTCTAACTTCACTAATACCTATTTTAGCATTTTCAAAATGATTATTTGTAAGCAATTCAAATAAAGTGCTTTTTCCTGAAAATTTTAATCCGATGAATCCTAATTGCATACTTCCCCTTTTTAATTTCATTAGAAAATACGAAAACATTTCAAAAAAAACAATTATATAATAATGAAGTTTTGTGATTAATTATTTGATAAATAAAAAAAATAGATTAAATTTAATTAAGTGAAAAATGAAAATTAATAATTGGAGGAAACAAATGAAATCAATCTATTTTTTTATGACTTTCTTTATTGCAATTACTGTTTTTGCCCAAAATAATGGTGCGATAACAAATGAGAATTTAGAAAATTTTGAGAAAAGTGTATCAGGAGAAAGTAATCAAAAAGCGATAATGAATGCTTTGGCAAATCATCGTATTAAAGATTTAGCAGTTGACAGAGAAACTTATATTAAGCAAGATGAATTATTTACGAAAAAGTTAGATGTAAAAGGAATTTCGAATCAGAAATCAACCGGTCGTTGTTGGTTATTCGCCGGATTGAATATTTTTCGTCCACGAATGATAGAGAAATATGAACTTGAAAATTTTGAATTTTCTCAAAGTTATTTATCTTTTTATGATAAATTAGAAAAATCCAATCTATTCATAAATCAAATAATTAAGTGGAAAGATAAAGATCCGGAAAGTAGAGAAGTCGATTGGTTATTAAATCATGCAGTTGGAGATGGCGGGCAGTGGAATATGGTTATTGACTTGATTGAAAAATACGGACTTGTTCCGCAATATGCAATGCCGGAAACATACACGAGTTCTCATACCGGCGATTTATCTTATTTAATGAGAAAAAAAATGTATCAAACAGCTTCGAAAATATTTAATGCATATAATACAGGAGATGCAACTGCGGAAGATTATGAAAAGATTCGCCTAAATGCACTTGAAGACATTTATAAATTATTGGCAATGACATTCGGTAAACCGCCGAAAAGTTTTATTTGGAAATATAAAAATACAGATGGCGATGTCAAAATTGATAAAGAATATACTCCAAAAGAATTCGCACAAAAAATTGTAAAAGTTGATTTAGAAAAATATGTTTATATTTTGAGTGACCCGTTGGAAGAATATTATCAGACATATAGAGTGCAATTTGATAGAAATATGTTTGATAAGGAAAATATGTTCGTTTTAAATTTACCTGTTAGTGATTTGAAGAACTTGGCAACCGATCAAATTATGGATGATACTCCCGTTTGGTTTGGTTGTGATGTTGGGAAGGAATTTGATAGTAACGGTTTTATGATAAGAGGAATTAAGGATTATGAAAGTTTATTTGGTATTAATTTTGATCTTACAAGAAAAGAACAAGTTCTTTACAATGAATCAATTCCAACACATGCGATGGTTTTTATTGGTGTAGATATTAAAAATGATAAGCCGCAAAAATGGTTAGTAGAAAATTCTTGGGGAAAAGATAGAGGTCGTGACGGTTATTGGACTTTGGGCAATGATTGGTTCGATAAATATATGTATGGTGCAATAATTGAAAAGAAACATTTGTCAGCAAAAATGTTGAAAGCACTTGAGACCGAACCGATTATTTTACCGCCTTGGGATGCAATGTGGAAAGGAATGAAGTAAAAAGAATTAAGCACAAGGAACACTAGGAAGACACAAAGGACACAAATAAAATTTAAGGCAAAAGATGTTTGTTTCTGAAACTTTACGTGAAACCTTATTGCATTAGAATAATAAATATTTGGGAGTAATGAAATGAATTCAATTTCAATCGGATTATTTATTTATCTTTTTATAGTACTGTTCGTTGGATATAAAGTTGGAATTTTTGCTGTATTAGGAATTATTAGCGGATTAATCTGAGGACTGGGATAACCTGCCCAACCGCATTTATTAATTCGGTATATGGCAATCAACAAATCATCACAATTGAAAATGGAAAACGGAAAAGGAAAAGCGGAATTAAATATAACTTCCAATTGATTCTATTTTCTGATATTTATAATTAAATTTAAATAGATGTGTTTGTTTTTTTTAAATAATATTATTAAATTTAAATATAAAAAAGGAGTTATAAATGGATTTGACTATTGCTTTTAAACAAAACAAACAACCACAAAATATGCAAAGAAGCGATATTTTGGATTATATTCAAAAGAATGATATCGATACAATATATTTTCAATATATTGATTTGGAAAGTGAGATCCGTGAATTGATAATTCCAATTAATTCTATTGAATATGCACATCGAATTCTTGCTTCTGGAGAACGAATTGACGGTAGCAGTATTTTTAAACAACTTATTCCAACCGGTGGATCTGATCTTTACATTGTTCCTAATTATTCAACGGCTTATAAAAATCCATTTGATGAAAATTCAATAAATATTATTTGTAATTTTGTGAATAAACAAGAAAAACGAGCGGAATTCACTCCGAATAATGTTTTAATAAATGCTGCCGATATGATAAAAAAGAGACATGATCTTGAATTATGGGCATTAGGAGAATTAGAATTTTATTTAATTGGTGAATATGAATATAGTCCATTCAATTTAAAAGCTCAAGGCGGATATCATCAAACGACACCTTTTTTGAAATATAGGTCAGTAGCAAATGAGATTGCGAAAGTTGTTAGTCAAATTACAGGTAATGTAAAATATGCTCATAGTGAAGTCGGATATATTCCGAAAATAGAGAAACCGGATTCTCAGTGGAATGGTAAACATGCCGAACAATATGAAGTTGAATTTTTGCCTGCTCCAATAGAAACCGCAGGATTAAATGTTTCAATAGCAAAATGGGTAGCAAGAAATGTTGCCGCTAAACATAATCTTGGAATTAGTTTTATGCCTAAATTACAGAATGGTCATGCGGGTAACGGACTTCATTTCCATTTAGAACTTTTGAAAAACAAAAATAATATTATGCGAAATGAAAATGGAGAATTATCTGATGAATCGTTGGCTATAATTGTTGCATTGTGTGAATATGCTCCATCATTGACAGCAATGGGAAATCGAGTTGAGTCATCTTATGAAAGATTGAATTCAGGACAAGAAACGCCATCGAGTGCATATTGGAATGAATTGGACAGGAATGCTCTAATAAGAATTCCACTTGCATGGCAAAATGGTGAAGATTTGGCTTCAATTATTAATAAGAATAATAGTGAATCATATCATTCTCCATTTAAAAGGCAGACGGTGGAATTGCGTAGTGCCGATGGTTCGGCTAATCATTTTTTTCTCTTGACCGGAATTTGTCAAGCTGTAATAACCGGATTAAGTGAAAAAGAAATTTATAAAGCAAAAGCAAAACAATATTCAAAACCGGATCATAATTTGCTTGATCCATTGCCAAAAAATTTAATGGAAGCAAGTCATCTATTTAAAATGAATAGAAACAAATATAAAGATGTATTTTCTGAAGAAATAATTCAATATATAATCAATTATTTGAATAAAAAATAAATTTGTTAATTTTGGTTAGTAAATAAACTTTTACATAACTAAGAAATGAGTTATTAGAAAACTTTGGAAATTAGAGAAAATTGATAGAATGAAATTTGCTAAATTATTGAAGGAGTTTTTTAGGTGAAGAATTAAAATGATAGTGTGAGAAATGTGGTAAAGGAGTAAAACTATGATTAAAAATTCAGAAATATTATCGGTAAAGCAATTACTTGAAAAATTGACAGATAAAGATAATTCATTTAAATTGTTTATAGGCCAAAGAACATTTAAATGGAAAAAATTAAAAGTAACAAATTTAATTGATTCGATTCTTAGAGGTTTTCCAATAGGAAGTATGTTAGTTGATGAAAGCGATGAAAGTAAAGAATGTTATAGTTTATCACAGAAAAAACAATTTCGCCAAATTGAAAAAAAAGGCAAAAATAAAATAATTATTGATGGGCAACAACGATGTGTTTCAATAAAAGCAAGTTATACAAAAGAAGGTTTCTATAACAAAACATCAAAAACAAATGAAATATTGTGGATAAATGTTATAAATGAAAATAAATTTATGAAAGAATTTGATGAGAAAAAAAGTCAGAAATATTTATTACATTGGAATTCGTCAGGTAAGAATCTAAACAAACTTAATTCTCAAGAAAGAAAAGAAGAGTTTTTCAAGAATATGAAATATCCTGAAAATGGATGGATTGAGTTATATAAATTAAAAAGAATAATTATTTCACATATAATGAAAGATACAGAAAATATAAGCAAGATTAGAAAAATTTTGTTAAAAGAATTAAATTGTGAAACTCAAATCAAGACAAAATATATGGATGAAATTATTAAAGTTGTATATCATTCTTTAGTAAGAGAAAATATTCCAATACATTATTTACAAAAAGAGAACGATGGTTTTAATGATTTGTTTCATATTTTTATTCGTATAAATACAGGTGGAGAACAACTTGGGGCTGTTGATGTGTTTTTTACTGGAATTAAAAAATATTGGGCAAATGCAGAAGAATATTTAAAATATATTATTAATGAAGATTCAATATTTGATAGAAAAAGTGCAATTACAATTTTAGCAAGATGTGCAGGAATGTCATTAAAAGATAATTCCTTTGATCCATATCGTATGGGACTTAATCAAATCACAAGAAATACTAATTCTAATAAGGAAGGAAAAGAAAGATACCCACTTGTTATGAAAATGGAACGGTTAATTAAAGATGAAAACACCAAATTTGTAGAATCCATTAAATGGGTTACAAAAATTATGCGCAATAATTTGTATTATGCTTCAAAACAAATTGATAAAAATATAATAATGCCTGTTATTGGTTGGGTATACCAATATATAAGTAATAATAAATCACCTGATATAGATAAACTTAAGGATAAAATTAATGATATTATTAAATTTTTGTTTTGGGCTCAAATATTAGGAAGTAGAAGTTATGGCAGAGGAATGTTTGATAGAGAATGTTTTAGAGTATCTTGGGAAGCAGGAAAGAAAAATAAACCATTTCCTTGGAAAGATGGTCATTTTCAAAATATGTGTTTTAATTATGAAAGAGTAAGAAATAAAACACCTAAAAAATCTGATATTGAATCATTTAAAGATGAAAACAATCAATCTGCAAAAACTATTAGAAAATTATTATTTTCTAACCATTTATATTTTTTAAGTATTTACCAAAAAATTCCATTTAAAAATAATAAAATAGATTGGGATCATTTGATAGCATATAATTATGCAAGAAGAAAGTTTATAAATAAAAGAAAAGTAAATTGGAATTATGTCCAATGGATAAATCAGGGTGGAAATTTTTCTGGTATTGATAGTAGTGTAAATCGAATGTTACAGGATAAACCACCTTCTGTTAAATTTAGGACTGATGATAAAAATTTCAATTACAGAAAAGAAGAATTTGTAAAAACAAACCCTATGTTGGATGAAGAAGAAATAAAAATATGTATTGATATTGAGAAATTATTTGATGATAAAAAAATCGATGAAGCTGCTTACAAATTAAAAGAATTTACTTGTGATAGATCAAAAAAAATATGGGATAATGTTATAGAAATAGTTGGGACACCACCATATATTCAGTCTGATAATTAATGTTTTTATGTTGAAATTGTTAATAAATATTTAGTATATTTAAAATATGGAAAAATAATTATATAAATTAATGAATATTATGGAGTAAGAAATGAAATTTAGTTTTAAAGTATTACTATTGTTTTTAATGTTAACATTTTCGGGTTGTATATCAGCAAAGTATGTGTTAATAGATAGTTATAATCGTAAATATGAAGGGAAAATTGATAAAGGAAATAAAGAAAGTGGGACTGGTATTTTTGTTTGCATATCAGGGGATTATTACAAAGGAGAATTTTCTGGTAATAAATTTCATGGAAAAGGTGTAATGATATATTCTAATGGTGATAAATATTCTGGTGATTTTAAGAATGGTAAAATTGAAGGGAAAGGTATTTTCACTTGGAAAAACGGAGATGAGTATAACGGAGAATTTATTAATAATAAACCTGATGGTAAAGGTACGATAAAACATTCTAATGGCGACATATATAATGGTAGATGGAAAAATGGATATTATAACGGTAAAGGGACAATGGAATATTCTAATGGTGACAAATATATTGGTGGATGGGAAAAAAACCAGCATAAGGGAGAAGGAATCTATATATGGTCTGATGGAGATAAATACAAAGGGAAGTGGATTGATGGAAAATTAAATAAAGTTTATTTACAAAAGGTTATTAACCATGTACATAAAAATAAAATTGATGAAATAAAAGAAAACAAATATGATGACATAATAGTGACAATTAAAGATACGGTATTTAAAAAAGAATATTTGTCTATAGATGTGTTCGTTCAGAATATTGGTAGTTCAAAATCTATATATTTATATTATGGTGATTGGAGATTCAATTTTTTTGAATCTGACAAATCATATAACATGGGTAAGGCTAAATCACATGCACCTTCATGGGATGAATTAGATACTCAAGGTACAAATTTTACTATGCCTGCTTGGAATTATTTTACAACCCAATGGTTTAAAAATAAAGGTTCAGTTTTTATCCTATATATGGATAAAAACTCAATTTCTAATTCATCTCCATTTATTGAACATAAACGCCTTTATCCTAAATCAATAGTATCATTAAATCGATATGGAACATATTCACCTATAGATCAACCAATTTATGATATTCAGTCAACGGGTTTGAAAGTTGGATTTTATTGGGAAATTATTTTTGATATTAATGAGTTACCTAAAAATATAGAAAAATATGAAATTGTTGTAGCAGGGAATATTTTTAAAGTAACAGTTGATAATGTAAATGAAATACAAAAAGTTGTTTTATTGAAGTAGAGAGAGCTTTACCGCCCGCCTGTATAGTCGGACAGGCTGAGGCACGAAGACGCGGAGATGTTGAGACGGAAGAGAGACTTTGAGACTTTGAGACGCAGAGACGTGGAGAAAATCGCAGAGAATAATTATTATTTGGAACAAAAAACCGCAAAGCGGTTGAATAACAATAACTATGGGTGAAGCCCATAGAAAAAGAAATCATATATAACCCAAAACTACAAAGTAGTTTAATATCTCTTATTCTTAACCTTATTCTTTATCCCCAACCTTAGTAGAAATAAAATTGTAGATGTAAAAAACCTTATTACCTTATTGAAATTTTAAATTAATAAGGTTGGTTTATCTGGTTAGCATTTTTCTATTAAGGTTAAATACAAGAAAATAAGGTTTGAAATCACATTTCACTGATTATTATTTTGGACTAAAGTCCTATTTTATATTATCATTTTTCTCTACTACCCGCAACAGGTGTGGAAAACTTCAAAGTAGTTTAATATATTTTATTTTTATTTAATCTTAATTCTTAGTAGAAAAAAATAATATTTTCTTTTGATGTCTATTTATAAAATATTATATTTTCAATAGCTATGAAAGTGGAAATATTAAGTAAGAGAATTGTAAAATGTAAATTCAATAAATATTACTAATTGAAAATTTTTAGGAATTGTTGATTTGAATATTCATGAATATCAGGCAAAAAAAGTTTTAAGTAAATTTGGTGTAGCAACATTACTGGGGAAAGTAGCCACTTCGTCTTCCGAAGCAAGAGAAATTGCAGAAGAAATCGGTGGTGAAATGTGGGTAGTTAAAGCTCAAGTTCATGCCGGTGGTAGAGGGAAAGCCGGCGGTATAAAAATTGCCAAAACACTAGACGAAGTAGAAGAATTATCGAAAAAAATTCTCGGAATGAAACTTGTAACACATCAAACTGGGAGCGAAGGTAAGATTGTTAAAAAGGTTTATATTGAAGCAGCTGCAGATATAAAAAAAGAATATTATTTGGGAATTGTACTTGACAGACAGAAAGAAATTCCTGTTATGATGGCTTCGATGGAAGGTGGAGTTGAAATTGAAAAAGTCGCTGCCGAAACACCGGAAAAAATTATCAAAATAGATATTGATCCATTCATTGGATTACGAGATTTCCAAGCAAGAATGTTAGCATTCAAATTAGGATTTAAGAATAAACAGATAAAATATTTTGTCAAATTTGCCAAAGCACTTTATAGTGCATATTTGGAAATGGATGGAAGTTTAGTTGAAATTAATCCAATGGTACTACTGGAAGATGATTCGCTTATTGCATTAGATGCCAAAATGGGATTTGATGATAATGCTTTATTTCGTCATAATGATATTGTTGCAATGCGAGATTTCGAAGAAGAAGATCCTATGGAAGTTGAAGCAGGAAAATATGGTTTGAATTATGTTAAACTCGAAGGTAATGTCGGTTGTATGGTAAATGGAGCTGGCTTGGCAATGTCAACAATGGACATAATAAAATACGAAGGTGGTGAGCCGGCAAATTTCTTGGATGTTGGCGGTGGAGCTAATGCAGAAACGGTGGCGAAAGGATTGGAGATAATTCTGAAGGATAAAAATGTAAAAGCGATCTTTATAAATATTTTCGGTGGAATTGTTCGTTGTGATAGAATTGCAAAAGGAATAATTAAGGCAACAAAAAACATTTCAATTGAAATTCCAATCATTGTTAGATTGGATGGTACAAATGCAAAAGAAGCAGTTGATATATTGAACAAATCTAAAATTTCTAAATTAATTCCAGCTACTGATTTGCAAGATGGAGCAAGGAAATCTGTAAAATTTGCAAAGGAAAATTATTAAGTGAGCATTTTAGTTGATAAAAATTCAAAAGTTGTAGTACAAGGTTTTACGGGTAAAGAAGGATCTTTTCATGCAGAGCAATGTTTGGATTATGGTACAAATATTGTAGCTGGAGTTACTCCGGGTAAAGGTGGAAGTGACCACTTGGGAGTACCGGTCTTTAATACTGTAAGGGAAGCTGTGATAAAACAAAAAGCAAATGTATCATTGATATTTGTTCCACCTGCTTTTGCATCAGATGCGATTATGGAAGCTTCGGATGCAGGAATAGAAATTGTTGTGTGCATCACGGAAGGAATTCCTATAAAAGATATGGTAATAGTGAAAAAATATTTACAAAAGAATAATACTATTTTGATTGGTCCGAATTGTCCGGGAATAATTACTCCAGAAGAAGCAAAAATAGGAATAATGCCCGGGTTTGTTTTTAGAAAAGGAAAAGTCGGATTAATTTCAAAATCAGGAACACTTACTTATGAAGCAGCGAATCAGATAGTGAATGCAGGATATGGAATTTCCACTGCAATTGGAATTGGAGGCGATCCGATAATTGGTTATTCTTTTATTGACTTATTGAAGCGATTTGAAAATGATGAAGATACGGAAGCTATTGTAATGATTGGTGAGATTGGTGGGGATTTGGAAATTCAAGCAGCAAAATATATAAAAGAAAATATAACTAAACCTGTTGTTGCATTTATCGCCGGACAAACAGCTCCAAAAGGTAAAAGAATGGGACACGCTGGAGCAATAATTGCAGGTAGTAAAGGTACGGCAAAAGAAAAAATTGATGCATTGAAAAAAGCAAATGTAAATGTAGCGGAAACAGCTGCTAAAATTGGTGATACAATAAAAAAAGTATTGAAATAATAGGAGGTAAAAATGAGAGAAATCCAAGTAAAGGAAATTTCTAAAATAATTAAAAAACTGTCCATAGAAGCATCCACTATTGCTAATGATGAATTAATTAAAAAAATAGAAGAATCTGAAAAAATAGAGGAATCATCTGTAGGTAAAGCTGTCTTAAAACAGTTATTAAAAAATATAGAAATTAGTAAAACAGACAAAACGCCAATTTGCCAAGATACGGGTTTTACTGTTATTTTCATGGATGTCGGGCAAGAGGTAAGTTTTGTTGGCGGTTCGCTGAAAGATGCGGTAAATAAAGGCGTCAGCGAAGGATATACCGAAGGTTATTTAAGGAAATCAATAATAAAAGATCCGATAACAAATCCAAAAAATACCGGTGATAACACGCCGGCAATTTTACATACGAATATTGTTTCTGGTGATAAAGTAAAAATTATGCTGTTACCAAAAGGTGGCGGTGCTGAAAATATGAGTAGAATAAAAATGATGAAGCCGGCTGATGGTATTGAGGGAATAAAGAATTTTGTTATTGAAACTGTAAAAAATGCAGGTGGAAATCCCTGTCCACCTACTGTTATTGGAGTTGGTATTGGCGGAACTTTTGATTATGTCGCTTATTTGGCGAAAAAAGCGATTTTGAGAGATTTTGGCGATAGAAATAAAGACAAACAGATCGCAAAATATGAAATTGAATGGTTAAAGGAAATCAATAAACTTGGCATCGGTCCTGCCGGACTTGGAGGTAAAGTTACATCGTTTGATTTATTTATTGAAGTATATCCTCGCCATATAGCAACTTATCCGGTAGCTGTAAATATTCAATGTAATGCAAATAGAAAGAAAAGTTTTGTTTTGTAGATTGAAAATTTGAGAAGATGAACTGCAATATAATAAAATATTGTTTAACATTGTTAATAAATATATAGAAATATAGCGATTTAAAAAGGAGATATAAATGAGTATTAAATTAACAGCACCATTAACGGAAGATAAGATTAAAGATCTAAAAATTGGTGATGAAATTTTATTATCTGGGACAATTTATACAGCTCGTGATTCTGCTCACCAAAAATTAGTAAATCTCTTGAAAGAAAAAAAGGACTTACCATTTGATCCGAATGGTAGTGTTATTTTTTATGTAGGCCCTTCACCGGCAAAACCAGGTCAAGTGATTGGAGCAGCTGGTCCGACAACAAGTTACAGAATGGATTCATTTGTAAATACATTGTTAAAAGTTGGTATGAAAGGAATGATAGGAAAAGGACCGCGTTCGCAAGAAGTAATTGACGGAATGGAAAAATATTGTGGAGTATATTTCGGAGCTACTGGCGGAGCGGCGGCACTTTTGTCAAAATCAATTGTAAAAGCAGAAGTTATTGCATTTGATGAATTAGGACCGGAAGCAATAAGGAAATTAGAAGTAAAAGATATGCCGTTGATAGTAATTAATGATTGTAAGGGAAATGATCTCTATGTTGAAGGACAGAAAAAATGGGTAGAGGAATAATAAAAATTAGATTATCTTAATTTTAGGAGAATTATTTAATATGAGAATTGGAGTTTATGTATGTCATTGTGGCGGTAATATTTCTGATATTGTAGATGTTAAAGCTGTTGCGCAAGAAGCCGAGAAACAAGGAGATGTCGTTTTTGCAAAAGATTACTCTCATATGTGTTCTGGAAACGGGCAACAAATGGTGATAGATGATATTAAGGAACATAAATTAGATAAAGTGCTGATATCTGCGTGTTCACCACTTTTTCATGGTGAAACTTTTAAAGCTGCAGTAGTCAAAGCTGGTTTAAATCCATATTTAGTTGAGATGTCCAATATTAGAGAACATTGTGCTTGGGTGCATTATGATGATAAAAATAAAGCAACTGAGAAAGCAAAAAATTTAACGAAAATAGGTATAGAAAAAGTACGAAATAACAAACCATTAGAGACAATAGAAACACCAATTGGCAAAAGAGTTTTAGTTATTGGTGGTGGAATTGCCGGTATTCAAGCTGCTCTTGATTTAGGAGATGCTGGCTATGAAGTTCATTTAGTTGAAAAAAATGCCACAATAGGTGGAAGAATGGCACAGCTTAGTAGAACTTTTCCTACAAACGATTGTGCAGCTTGTATTTTGGGTTCAAAAATGGCAGCTATACCAAAAAACAAAAATATAAAGTTAAGTAATTATTCTGAAATTGAAAAAATTGAAGGAACAATTGGTAATTTTAATGTAACAATAAGGAAAAAGCCAACTTATGTACATGCTGATGCATGTGTTTCTTGTGGAGATTGTGTAGCTCCTTGTCCTGTTTCATTAAAAGATGAAATGCAATGGGGGGTAACTAAAAGGAAATCTATTTATCTTCCAATAGATTTTGCTGTTCCCAATAAATATCTTATTGATGGTGATAAATGTTTAAATATTAAAGCTCAGAAAAAAACAGGTGAACCTTCAAAAGTTTGTAGATTATGTGAAAAAGCTTGCCATCAAGGTGCTATTGATTTTAGTATGAAAGCTGAAAAGGAAGAATTTATTGTGGATACGATTATTGTAGCAACTGGTCATGATGT
>Ga0307990_1002607_pt1 | contig 14344 bp, 5 predicted proteins | sample EllFjometagen129_FD_203168 | JGI IMG/M metagenome (GOLD analysis project Ga0307990, IMG submission 203168) | Marine microbial communities from Ellis Fjord, Antarctic Ocean - #129 | ecosystem: Environmental > Aquatic > Marine > Unclassified | place: Southern Ocean | collected 2014-10-08
GGCGGAGGACGGATCGCAATCTGCTACAACGATGCCTCCGGCTTCGATCTCTCGTCCGTGCTCTGTGCAGCGGTCAATTTCGGGGCCGGTGCAGGGACCCTGTATCTCAAGGACAATGTCGAATCTTACGGACGGCTGGTGCTGGACAATCAAGGCTACAGCCATTCCTCATTGATACCCACATTGCTGAACGTGAGTTCCAACCGATTTGACAGGTTATCGATCTCGGGTAAGGCTCGGCTGGACTTGAGCGTGGTCCAAGCACTGACGCTGTCGTCCTGCGTGGTCTCAGACGCGTTCGCAGCGGTCACCGGGGACGTAGCCGGGCCAGCCCTTGAACTGGTAGATGGCGACTGGACGCAGAACGGAAGTTTCGGGTTCAACAATACGGTCAGCCTGACCGGCGCGTCCACCCTGCGACATGCCGCCGGTTACTCCAACGGACTCCAGATCGAGGCTCACTCGGTCGCCGTTTCGTCCAACTCCGCGATCAATGTTACCGCTTGTGGAAATGGGCCCCAGGCCGGAACGAGTTTTCGTGCCGGGGGTAGCTACGGGGGAGAAGGCGAGGCAAACTATGGAGGCACACTCCCAACTTACGGAGATGCCTTTGAACCCGTGGACCTGGGCTCGGGCGGGAATGGCTCTGCCAATCGCGGCGGCGGGGCCGTGAAGCTGACTGCGGACACGCTGCAACTGGATGGGGCACTTTGTGCCGACGGCCAGGATGGCGGCGACTATACCGGCGGGGGCAGCGGGGGATCCATCTGGCTGGACGTGGACAGGTTACAGGGCACGGGGGTTATCCAGGCCAACGGAGGGATGCGCGGAAGTAGTGCCGGGGACGGCGGCGGGGGACGTGTCGCTCTCTATTCCGAGGATATCTCGGGTTTCAACTCGACTGTCATTGAAGCCAAAGCTGAACCTGGCGCAGGTTGGGGCACGGTGTTCCTGGCCGTTTCGCGGCGCGTCACAGTGCGCACGATCGGCCCCGGCACGGCTAATCCGACAGGCACGGTCGTGGTTGCTTATGGCGATACGAACATGTTCTCTTTTCTGCCTGACCCGGATTCGGAGATGGACGGCGCCTTTGCTGACGGCGACTACCTGGGCGATTCGTTAAGTGAATATGGATGGGTGAACGATGGCCTTCTGCGCGGTACGATGGATGATAACTCGTGGTCCGAAAGCATCTTATACGGCGACCTGTTGGAAGTCGTATTTTCCTTCCGCATCCTGACGTTCGAAGCTCTGGACCCAGGTTGCACCGTCAGCGTATTGGGTGCCTCCAACTGGCTTTATTCGCTTGAGTTCAAGGACCAGCTCAGCGAAGAAAACTGGATGCCCGTCGTAGACCAACAGGATGTCCTGTGTCTGGAAGACGGTTTGTTCCCTCTAACTGACGACGAGGACCGAGCCCAGGTTTTCTACCGGGTGCAAGGACGCCCGGCTCCCTGACCGACCACCGGAAAAGGGGTCCTATAAATTAATGTTTTGATTGAGGAAAGGATTGTGCAAGCATTGGAACTTTGTGGCAGAAAAGGTTCCAACAATGCTTCAGATGCCCGGGGTCGGTGATTAAAATATAACAATTAAACCTGAATTAAACATTACCTGATTTCGGGTTTACATACCATATATGATATAATATTTGTCAAGGTGATCGATATCACCGCGCATGATTATAGAAGGAGTTAATATGAAGAATTTCAGAAAAGCCGAAAAACAGCAATAGTTGTAAAACTACGTTTTATGTGGTGCTGAGTTAGGCAAAGGAAGCATTGTTGCGGAAAACACATTCGATCTGCGAAGAGTGGTGGCTGGACAAGCTGGATTGTTCGGAAAGCTGGGCTCGACAGAGAGTGGCGGGCGCAACTTTTGAAGAGGCCATGCTCCATTTTGTTGATGATGCATTCAGATTCATCATAGACAGAAAACCAGTGTTTAAAGTAGGTCCGGTTTGAAACCGGACAGTCCCGATAAAATCGGAACCTACATATATACCCTGCAGCAGCAGGATATAATCAACGTTCCAGCTTAAACAAAGCAACTCCATCAGCACTAAGCTTTACAGAGATGCCGCCTTTGTATATTCCAATATTTTTCTGCCGCCAAACATCGAAGACATTCACCTCGCAGCAAGCGCCCAAGTCATCCCAGCTGACCTCAACTGTCCTTTCGCTTTCGGGATCGCGGTTAAAGACAGCCAGAACAACCTGCCCGCCGACAAGTCTTTTCATCATAACAGTTTCTTTATCGTCATCTCGAATCACCTGGGCAACATGTGTGAGTTGATCCTGGTTAATATTTACAACATCGGCATTAGTCATCAGAGAGACAGTAAAATCGTCAATATTCTCAATATCGCACGAAAAGAAAAACGGCGCACAAATCACCGACCACAGCGTTACATATTGATATCGCTGATTGGTATTAAGCTGGATTTCCTTTGACGGCTGGCCCATGTCAGAGACATCCTTTATACGGTGGATATACATAAAATCCGGATCGTTCCATTGGCCGGGTTTGCTGTATTGTCTTAGCTCGGTGGCGATTCGCAAAGCGTTTTTGAAATAATTTTTAACATTATGATTCAGGTCGCCACCGGTCCGCCAGCTTTGAATTTTTATCGAAGGAGCCCAAGTCCAGGGTTGTTTTATTCCATATTGGCAAAGGTTAAAAAGTATGTCACGATCCTGCATACGAAGGTACGTCGACATGGGTTTCCAGAAGTCCGAGATTGTAAAGTCTTCTATAGTTGCCATCATATGCTTTTTAACCTTCCCCCCGCTGCAAAGGTCATACTTTAGCAGATCGAAACCCCAGGCAGCGTACTGATCGGCATCGGCTCTTTCGTGTCCGTAGGAGCCGGCCCACCTTTGGCAGGTTTGTGGGCCGGGGGTACTGTAGATGCCGGTCTTTAGACCTTTGCTGTGGACATAATCGCACATCGCTTTCATGTCCGGGAACTTTCCGTTCGGCAGGATGTTGCCGCTTTCATTGCGGATCGGGCCGATGGTATCGTATTTAGTGTAATCATAGGTTCTGTGTTTTTTCTTTACGTATTCGGGCCTTGCATCATACATTTTTTGAGTCAGCCGCATCCAGCAGTCGTCTATGCCGATGTACTGAAAGCCAACATCGGCAAATCCCTTGTCAACAAAGATGTCGGCGGTTTTTCGGATGGTTTTGTCAGATACGACTATCATCTGACCGCCCCATGAGTTCCAGCCGACCGGCGGAGTAAGGGCTATCTTTTCGCCGACAACAAGCGTAAATTTCTGTGATGTTTCGCCGAGAGAATTTACGGCTTTAAAGGACATTTCGTAATTGTCTTTCTCTGCCGGGGCGATACCGGTGATAATGCCGGTTTTTTTGTCGAGCTGAAGCCCTTTTGGCAAGCCGGCAACTTCGAATTGAATCGGTCTTTGACCCTGGCAGGGGATGCGGTATATGAATTTTTTGCCGGGTCTTATGCCGTAGATTCTCGGGCCGTTGATTCGGGGAAATCCGGCGGGTGCCGGAGTAAGAATTTGCTTTTCGTTGATGCGGCCGTCATAGGTTGTGTATGCGGCAAAAAGCGGTACGGATGCGCTTGCTAATGCTACGATCAAGCACAATAATAATCTGTTAATTTTCATTTTACCTCCTTGAATTCGGTCGTAACATTCATTTCCTTATCAATATTGAAGACACGGTAGCCTTTGGCCTTTGTCCCGTCATGATTACCCCTTGTCCCGCTGCAACATGCTGTTGTGGTCATCAGTATACCGTTTTCTCGTCGTTCGGTATTTCCGTGAAAATGACCGGAAATTATAGCAAGCAGCTTCTTATCCTTAAACATTTCCAGCACTTCGACTGAATTCGGTGTCTGGTATCTGACACCTTTGCCAAAAGGATAGTGCGAGAAAAGCACTATGGGTTCATTTCCAGGTATTTTTGTCAGTGTCTCTTTTATCCATGCCATGACTTTTGGCCTGACACTGTTTTTCCTGTAAGCCTTGCCGCAACCGTGACTAATGCCTATAAAATGAACGCCATTCTTAACAAAATGATAGTTATTCTGCGACAGGGAAAATATCTCGCTAAACAGGGTTTCTTCCTGCTCTCCCCGGTAGAGTGCGTCATGATTGCCGATCACTGGGTAATACGGCATCTTCAGTTCGTCAAGAATGCTCTTGGAAAGCTCCAACTCGGACCTTGCCCCACTTGTCCCCATATCGCCGCAAGCCAGAGCAAGATCGCCGCCTTCCTCGTTCATCGCCTGGATCACTTTGCGGGGATAGGCAACTGCCTTGTCATTGTCAGTGACAAGATGCATGTCGGCAAATTCGAGAATCTTTATTGGCTTAAAGGCCCACCCGGACAATTGACTCTGATTTGCTCTTGTGCTTGGTATTGGAGCGTACGGCCCTTTAAATGGTCCTTTTGCGCCGGCTACTATCGAGTAAGGGTCGCCGGCGGCCATAAATTTTTCACGGTAATCTGTAAACAGCAGGAACTCATCATTGATTGATTGCATCTTATCGCTTAGAGCTTTTCGCATTCTTTCCAATATTGCGCTAGAGGACTTATCTTCGACAAGATTTTTCTGCTGTAACGGGTCTTCTTTATTGTCATAGAGATGTTCCTTGCCATCTATAAGATAGCGCGCATACGTATAACGCTTATCCCTGACAGCACGCCACTCTGCACCGTTTCTCCACAAATACGTATGACCGACTCCCTGCAATAACGCATAATCCGGATCCGGCCCTTTATGCCCCAAAGCCGCACCGCTAAGGTCTTGCCCTTCCATCTCACCAGGAACCGGTACGCCAGCCATACCAAGCAGGGTCGGTGCGATATCCGGAGAATTCAAACACACATCGGTACGGGAATCCTTCTTTATCTTACCCGGCCAGCGAACATAGAAAGGAACCCGCGCCGACTCTTCATAAAAGGCAAGCTTATACATGCGACCCTGGGCACCGAACATCTCTCCATGGTCAGAGGTGTAAACAAAGATCGTATCATCTTCGACACCCGCCTTTTTCAAAGCATCGCTGAGCCTGCCGAGCTCGTCGTCCATCATCGCAACCATCGCATAGTAGCACCGCCGCCAATCTTCCAGTCCGCTGACGATCTTATCCTTCCACACTTTCGGATCCTTGTTGCGGTCGGCATACTGATCAGGGTCCGGCGAGAAATTTTCAGGATGTGGAAAACTAACATCCTTATACATGTCGTAATATTTCTTCGGAACATTATTTTGACTCCACGGATCATGCGGAGGCGAATATGAAAGAAACAGTGCGAAAGGCTCGTCCTTTTTCGCCGAGTCGTTAATAAAATCTATCGCCATATCCGTCCACTGCGGTGTCTGACACCCCTCAATAGCGGTCCGCTTCGAAACGCCGTTTTCGTCTTCATCCCAGTAAAATCCATGATAGTTCTGATGATTGAAATTGTATGCCCGCCAAAGATCGCAATGCTGGAATCCAAGCCTGGCAGGCCCCTTGGGGATCGCCCCCCTCTTATCGTCCATCAGGTGCCACTTGCCAAGATAACCCATACGATAACCAGCGTCATGCAGAGCATACCCGATAGTCTGATGATTTGGATTCATGCAGCATTCGTTAATGACCATACCGTTGCTGGTAGGATATTTACCGGTAAACAAACACGCCCGGTGGGCGGCACAGACAGGCATACAGCTTACAGCATTATCGTAAGAAACCGACTCCCGTGCCAGCCGATCAAAATTCGGAGTTATTGCCTTAACATCCCCTCGATGAGCAAAAACATCACGCCTGAGCTGGTCGGCAAAGACATAAACAATATTCGGTCGCTTTGCGGTAACTTTACCGGCAAAAGCATTTTCATACAGACCAAGCCCAACAGCAGCCGAAGTACCAACTGCTGTTTTAAGAAAGCATCTTCTATCTATTATAGACCGAGATTTTCCATTTAACTGTTTACCAAACATAATTCGTCCCTTTCGATGCCAAAAATTTTAATAACAAGAATAGTTTACCCCCACCCCCAAAAAACGCAACAAAAAAAGGTTCTTCCGCATTTTTCATGATAAATGCAAAGCAACCGGTGCCTTCAAAGCGAGGTCACGGACCACACCTACAGCATTTACAGTTATTCAAACGTATTTGCTTTGGTCGAGGTCCACTTCGACAAGCTCGAAAACCGCGCATCAATCGTTAACCACTAAACTAAGACCTACCCCCTTAATTGTTCTAACAATTCAAGATGAATCTGGTAAGATTATAAGCATTGAAATAACAGGATTATGTTTTGTAACCGTTTAAACAGGGAAAGCTTGGATCAACATGAATATGAATTTAAAATACTTTATTCTATCGATTTGCGGCTGGGCGTTGTTTTTGAGTGGTTTTACCACACCATCATCTTATGCTAAGTCTAAATCACCCGAGACCGAAAAATTTTGCTGGTGGACTTTTAATACAGATGCTGAGAATACCGTTCTTGATGAAATTGCCCTGAAAAAGGACTCTGTATACGGCAGTATTGAGTATGTGCCGGGTGTAAGCGGAAATGCCATAAAACTGGATGGATTTCGTTCCTATGTAAAAAGGAATCAAAATTCAGTTAAGCCGGAAGGTGCTTTTACCGTTGAATCCTGGATTGCGTTGGCAAGTTACCCGTGGTCATGGTCCCCCGTGGTCGATTGTTCATACCCGAAAATAAAAGGTTTCTTCTTTGGAATTGACCGTCAAGGGCATGTAGGTTTTAAAATTGCAGCAGGCGGCTCCTGGTACGAGGTAATAACTCTAGAGAATATTCCATTGAGTCAGTGGACGCATATTGCAGCAGTATTTGAGCCGAACAAGAAGATAAGCGTCTTTATAAACGGAGAAGAGGCGGCTAGTGCTGAGATTAAAGGTAATTATGTTCCTTCGCGGCGAGGGTCTCTTACGATCGGCAGGAACAACACACCGCAGACATGGAAAGAATTTCAGCTGACCACAGAAGACACATATTTCTTTCTGGATGGATTGCTTGATGAGGTGAAAATTTCCGCTAATGCAAAAACCGAAAAGCAGATCACCAGTGAGTACAAGGCTGTAAAGGGTCTGCCTATTCCGGCATTAAGCAGCCGCACACAATTACCCACCGGTCCTGTCGGTTCAGGAAGTTTTGGTGCATTTTATACCAAACTTGACTATTACAAGGAATGGGATGATCTATGGCGTGTCAGTGAAGTGCCGGATGTATTTGTTCGTTTTGATAAATCGCCGGTTCAGCTGGTATTCTGGCGAGGAACAAGTTTCGTCCCCTGCTGGGTCACAGAAAACGGGATATGGTATGCCAACGAGTGGCTGGAAACATGGGGCAGTGACGTTGACAGCTGCGCAGAACCGCTCATGGACCGCAAATGCCGGTATTCACATGTAAGGGTTATTGAAAATACAGACGCTCGTGTTGTTATTCACTGGCGTTATGCACTTTCAGATGCTTTTTATGATATCGCGGCCCTTGAACAGGACGGCCGAGGCGAATGGTGCGATGAATTCCATACGATCTACCCGGACCAGGTCGGTGTAAGAAAAATGGAATTGCATTATTCCACGCCCGAACGCAAACATGATTGGGTTGAACAGATGGTCGTGCTGCCTCCTGGAAAGTATCCAGAAGATGTAATCGAAAAAACAGAGGTATCGCTCGTTAATATGTCTGGTGATGTGAAGGGATATTCATGGCATGATAAAGACCTTCAAGTGAAAATGCCCGAGCCTGAGGGCGCTAATATATCTGTCGTTAATCTTAAATCAAAATACCGTCCTTTTATTATTGTTTCGCCCGATCCCGTTAAAACTGTGGAAGGAACCTGGGACTCGCCATTTTTCAGAACCTATGCGGCAAAGATGGCCAGTGGGTATCGACCGGATCCGGTTCCGTCCGTGTACGGATGGTGGGACCATTGGCCCGTAGCCCAGGTACCCGGCGACGGCCGATGGGTATCTACGCCGGATCGCCCGAGTGCTTTTAGTCTGACAACATTTGTGCAGTGGAATGACTACGAATACACTAAGAAAACACGTACCAGGATCATGCTTCAGGGAGTGACCGACAAAAAGGCAGGCAAACTGGTAACGCTGGCTAAGTCATGGTTACAGGCTCCGAAGATGAAAATTACTTCCGATGCTTATGTAGGCGGAACCTACGACCTGGCAGAAAAAGCCTATCTCGTCGAAAAAACGGATTCACGTAGTTCGGCACAGTTTACGTTTGTTTTGCATGCGTCCAAAGAGTCACCAATCCTAAACCCGGCAATAATTATTAAGAACTGGGGCAGCCGATTATCAACTCTTTCCATAGACGGCACTAAGATAAAGCAAGATAAGGATTTCCGACAAGGTATCCGAAAAGGGCCTTTCGGCGAGGACCTGATAATATGGATCAGACTGGATAAGCAAACGCCCGTGAAAATCACACTGACAGATGCAGATATCAGATAGTTCCAAAAAAGTAGGTCCGGTTTCCAACCGGACAGTCCCGATGAAATCGGGACCTACAGGTCTATCGATATAAGCTGAATCTTCTCAGCAACTTATGAGAATGGTTGCTACGCAGGTTTGGGCAAAATGATTATTGGCAAAATGATTTAAAATAATAGATAGTTGCATCGCTTCTAATTCATGTGGACTATTTCGATTGAAAGAAGTTTTTTTAAAAGAATTATTATCTACAATTAACAACGGAGTTTAGGCCATGAAAACAAACGTACTGTCCGGATTCATTTTTACTGTGTTAGTTCTGAGTGCCTCAAGCACCTTGGCCCAACACGACCCCCATCAAAAAGGAATTGATAAAGATAAATGCAATACAACGAAGCCGAATATCCTCGTTCTGATCTCTGACGATCAAAGATGGGATCAGTTGAGCTATGCCGATAAACCGATCATCCCCGAGCTAAAGACTCCCAACATGGACAGTCTGGCACAACAGGGAGCGTACTTTAGAAATGCATTCGTTACGACTCCCATTTGCGCAGTGTCCAGGGCATGTATTATGACCGGCAGATATGTAAGTACTCATGGAATGAATCATTTCAGGACCCCGCTAGCACCGGACGTAATATGCAAAACCTATCCGGCATTATTACACGATAAAGGTTACAGAACAGGTGTCCTGGGCAAATGGGGCATGGGGGCCGAAGGCACAGAAAAGATTTTTGATGTGTTTAATGCATGGACAAGGCAAGGGAAATATTTCCATGAAACAGAAAATGGCAAGGTTCACAATGCCGAGTGGCTTGCCGATCGAACCAGAGAGTTTCTTGAATCCGGCACCCCGGATAAACCTTTCTGCCTGACAGTATGCTATAAATCACCCCATCATCCGTATCAGCCGGACGAGCGGGATAAGGATATGTTTGCGGATGTTGTTATTCCGAAAAGACAGACGGACACGCCGGAAGACTATAAGGCGATGGCATCGCAGGTGATGGAAAAATCTCTGAACAGGTGGTGTTATTTCGATGAGAGAAAAGATCAGGCGACAAAAGACGACTTTGAGAAGAACTTTCTGCGTTGCGTGATGAGTCTGGACAGATCTGTGGGCAAGATCATGCAATCGCTTAAAGATCTGAAGCTGGATGAGAACACCGTTGTTATTTTTCTTTCAGACCATGGTTATCAGTGGGGTGAGCATGGCTTGGGCGGTAAGTGGCTCCTATATGAAGAATCCATTCGAACTCCGATCATGATTCGAGGACCCGGCATTGCAGATATTTTGCCGGGCACCAAGATTGACGACCTTGCATTGAATATCGACATCGCTCCGACAATACTGGATATTGCCGGTATTCCAATTCCTTCTGAAATGGATGGAAAGAGCTTATATCCTCTATTCAGCGGGCAACACGCACCGTTTAGAAAAGATTTCTTCATGGAACATGTCGGTATCATTAAAGTGTCAAACCCGATTCCCGATAGCATGGGAGTGCGTTCGGATAAATGGAAATATATTCGTTATGTCAACGTGGAACCTGAAATCGAAGAATTGTATAATATCAAAGCTGATCCATTGGAATCACATAACCTGGCTAATGACGTAAAGTATGCCGAAATCAAAGAAAAACTGCGCCAGAGGTACAACTACTACCTTAGCACCCTGCAAACCAATGCAGCCACTTCGACAAGCTACTTCGGCAAGCTCAGCACAGGTCAGGGCAGGCAGAGCCGCAACCAAACTTGCTTTGAGTGATGTGCGTGAGCGTTATCCACTTTTTGATAGGTATACAACATGGTACATCCCGACTTTACTTCGGGAATCATTAATCACTTCAATTGCGAGGTACTAAAACCTTCGATATAAAGGTCAATTTGCCCAATTGGCTTAAAGTTTTCCTGGTCGTATCCTATGCCAGCATAAATCGCGAGTGTGTTTGTCCCCTTGCGGAAGACATTGTTATCGGCATCGCTAATTTCATACTTTTTGTAAAACGGCGAGAATTCAAACCATATGTAATTAAATATACGCTTGTCATTGAGATAAATGGTGAATCCCATTTTGGCTAAGGCGCGAAGACGATATTTATCAAAGTCAGTCGAATCCAGTTCAAAGGTCGTTCGCATTAGAATAAACTCGCCATCGCCCCACTGAGAGTTATTTTCAATGAAGGTTTTAGAATTCCTCTTTGTAAATACCCCTACACCGATTGGAGCTTTGCCCTTGTTCCATTTGCTGTCATCAAAGTCAGTTTTATACCAGTCCTTTAATTCTGCCGGCAGAGTTATTTGGCGATGCCTTCTTTCTGTACTGGGATGCATTATATCTTTGCCGACAGGCTTAATAGAGGTGTAACTCCAGATTCGGTCTTTCGATGCTGGCGTTCCTAAACTTTGCCAGCTGACATTCGGTTTTTTCAGTAGTGTAAATTCAATCAGGGTATCCATCAGACTCGGGTTCATGGTCCCGGCTTTCATTGCCTTGATCATCCCATCACGATAACCGTAGACGATGTCTGTAAGTATTTTGCGATCTTTGCTGTTTATTTTATCTAAATGTTTAAGCAGTTCCTTCCCAACAGCCGCAACCTGATCAACACCAAGCACGTCGGCACGTTTTTCAATGATCCTGCCAATTGTAACGGCTGTCTCAGGGTACTTAGCGCATTCGACAGCGACCTTGTAAACGTTGTAAGCACCTTCGTCGACACGGTCTCCTTCAAGCACAGTGCTTTCTTTGGCAGCTTTTATCATTCCCTTAAGGATAGAACTGCTGGCACGGCTGTCGGCTTTGTACTTTCGGAGAGATTTAGTTATGCCCGAAAGCATTCTTTCGCGCGGCATTGTGTGATACTCGGCAGTCATCATCTTCAGTAATGTCGGTAGAGTCTTTCGATACAAAGCGTCATCTTTATCCAGTCCCGAAAGAGCCATGAAAGCCGACTCCCTCAGCCACCATTCACGATGTGTTGTCCAAGGCATGATCAGCGACTGACACGAATAGATATCTTCAGCCGCTGCAAACTTCAAAACCGCCAAAGCTCCGTCGACCACCCATAAAGACTCCTTGGGATCGGCAATCATATTTTTGATCGCCGCGACCATCTCAGGCGAAAACTGTTCGGTCTTGATCGGATTTTTACCGGCACCAAACCAGTAATTATAATCCATCATACCGTCCAGTGCAGCCCGGCGCACACGCGGATCGCTATCGACCAGAAGCTTTTCCAGTTCATCGAAAGCCCCAGTTGCACACAGAGCCTTTGCCGCCTGAGCGCGGATCATATAACGCCTGTGATAAACATTTTTGAGCATCTCTTTACGAGCTACGGTTTTCAGGTCCTGCAAAGGTTTGTTATAAGCACCACCAAATTTATAGAAAGGCACATGGGTCGGCTCGTCTTTACCGTACATGCTGTATTTAGGATTGTTCTCAGCCGAAAGAAATGCCAGGTCAGCCTTTGTCCCCCACAGACTCTCAGGAAGAGTAAATGATTTCGCGTATTTTGATCGAGGCACCCCGGTAATACGCAATTTCTTAAGTGGTGCCGTGTACGACATAGCCACAGCCGCTCCTGACCCTTCATCGTCAAAGCGAACAGTAGTCGCCATTCCCAACGCCCCCGACGGACGACGGCTGAGATCATACCACCACTGCAAACGATTCATGCCTTCATGATACTTAGCGGCATCAAAATCAAGCATATACGCCGAAGCAATACCACGCCAGATACCGTCACCGCGACCATTATCACCGTGTCCTGTTACCATCACCGGATAGCTCGTGACTGTCGACATGCTCAGGTATTTCTTTGACCTTTCGTAGATGTCTGTATTGCCCTGTGCCCCCGAAGCGATCTGCATAATAGCCGCAGCCATACCGTCTTTACCGTTTGAACCAAGCCCGCCCTCAGACCGATGATCGCCGTAAGGTACGGTCCCATGCCCGGTAAAGCGGTACCAGAAAAGCAATGCCCCCATCAGTGTCTCCTGATCGACATTTACACCGCATTCTTTTCCGAGAAGCAACGTTGTCAGTATCTGGGCACCGGCAGGATTCATCAAGCCGCCTGCTACGTAACCCGGTGAAATTCCGTCACCCCAGTGTGTCCATCCGCAACCGAACTTCTGACGCTTATGAGCATCGTCACAATAATATTGCATGATAGGCAATACCGATTTATCGCCCGTACGAAGATAATACTCCCCACAGGCGATACCGTTGTAACCATTGTTCCAGGTGTGTTCGCCGATTTTGCTGACATCCTTCGGAAACTCAGCAAAATACTCTTTGACTGCCGGCAGATAACTGTCGGCACCCGTAGACATAAGAAACAGGCACGTAAGCGCTCCGCCTATCCCTCTGCTTTCTAAATAAGTCTTCTTGAATCCCTTGTCTGTAGCATAGAAGTCGGCAGCCTGTTTAATGATCCGCTGCGATTTCTTACAGTTCAGTGGCCACGTCCTGCTGTATGAACCAAGAACCGGAATACGGATAGTTATCTTCTTGGTGGATGCTTTCTCGCTGTCCTTAATATCAAAGACCATACTACCGTCGCTTGCTTCGGCCGCGGTCAGAGCATTACCAAGCACGACATAAATATTATTGCCTTCAAACGATTTTCCGTTAACGCCGGTGATGACCTGACCGACCTTCATTTTTCCATCTGCCGGAGAATTTTCTGTAAATCCCTCAACTTTGACAACAAGGCCTTTGTAGATCCTTGCTTTTATTCCCGTCGTCCCGATACAGTTAATATTCTGCTGCGTTTTCTGCGTTGGACGGGAGGTATAGATTTTTTCCGAATCTCCTCCACCCTCGCGGGCTGATATCACAGTTGGAAAAGAGATAATAGTACTAAAAAAGACAGCAGATAATGCTGTCAATAATCGAAGATGGCCCTTACTTTGTGTGTTTTTCAAGATATATATCCTTATATTAAACTCGTTTTATTAACCCTGCTATTTCGACGAATCAGTTATTGGTTCTGATGGTATGTAGGTTATTACTTCTCCATTTTAAAGTCAATCTTTCCCATCAAGTATCAACGGTCTCAAAATTTAGTTGAACTTTTCCATGTCATTTGTTTACAGGCAGACTAAATGCGCCACCGTCCTTTGGCAGACTAAATGCGCCCCCTTCGATCATTGGGTGGCTAATTTACTTTGTTACTTGAGGTTTTTCATTTTTATTCATTCTATGTCTTGCCTTGCCTTGCTGGGCAAACTCCAGTAGTATTAAATTTTCAAATATTAAAGATTTTGCCGAAGATTTCAGTAAGAGCTTTGCTTCATTCGACTTATTCGCTTTCGATAACTATATGACCGTTGGCGATTAGACTCAGTCAAAGGAACACGCTGATACGCTGAAGAAACTCGGCTTTGATGGGATGGGGACAATCAAAACAAACCTTGCGAACTCAATCAAGGCATGGCGCAAAATTAACAAAAGGCTAACTAAGGAATCGGCGGTTAAAAAATGTCTTTTAAAAGTTCAAATGAAAAATGTAAGCAAACCTCTCGCAGCTATTTATTGCGTTTAACTGCTTCTATTATGATTGGAATTGTTTTTTGCATATCGACAGGCTTTAGCGAAACACAGGCCCGGCAGACTATTGCTGCCGGTCGTTACATGCAGGCAAACGAAATAAAGCAGCCGATCATCTACAAACCTTTTATATGGCGATCAACTCCTCCGGATGATTGCCCGTTTGAAAAATCAACGGATATAGTTGGAATACGTTTCACAGGAAAATGCAATGATCTTCGTATAGATGGTGCACCTTTCGCTGACACATGGTATTTTTCATGGGCCTCGGATGATAAATTATATTCTCCTTTTACCGATGGTGCCGTCCCCCGGCTTGATGGGGGGC
>Ga0307990_1002608_pt1 | contig 14341 bp, 6 predicted proteins | sample EllFjometagen129_FD_203168 | JGI IMG/M metagenome (GOLD analysis project Ga0307990, IMG submission 203168) | Marine microbial communities from Ellis Fjord, Antarctic Ocean - #129 | ecosystem: Environmental > Aquatic > Marine > Unclassified | place: Southern Ocean | collected 2014-10-08
CCACACAATTACACCTATCAGCATGTATAGTTTTAGTTGCGAAAGTTCAATTTTATCCATCAGGAACAGGATAGAAGGGATTATGGTTAAACCTAATCCGGTATATGATATTATTTTCAGGACAAGTTTCATAATATTCAAGCTATGATTACAGTTCTTTTTTGATATATCCTACTTATTAACAGGTAGGTAATAACTCCAAGTATCCAAACCGGTGGTCCCAGAAAAAAGACTTCCACGCCAAATACTCTGTTCATTATAAGTGCAAGCAATAACAATCCGAACCATGTGATCCCTGCAGCCCAGTTGAAATTTATTTCTTGTTTTTCAGCATAATAGGGTGTTAATCCGAGTTTAGGTATCAGGTAATAGTCAGCAAATATTACAGCTCCCATTGGCAACAGTATCAGACCATAAATAGCTACAAACTCAAGCAATTTCATAACCAGTGCAGGGAACAGAGCAGCAGCTGTAGTAAGCATTCCGGCAATTAGAGTCACTTTCCAGCGGCTCCAGTTTGGAGAAGCCACCTGCAGGGCTAGTCCGGCTCTGTAAAGTGTTGGGTTTGCTGTTGTCCAACCGGCAATTACTACACAAACTGCTCCGGAAATACCTACAATATTATATGCTAGCGGCCCCGGGGCATCGAAAAAGAAATTATTGTACAATGCTGCTGCGTAAATTATCCCTGAGCTGATCCAGGCGATATAGTGCCCGAGGAACATACCGATAGCAGATGCAAAACCATACTGCCATTTCCTTGCATATCTGAACAATGAAAGGTCTGCCATTCCGAGGTGCATAGCAGCATTCGCCAGCCATGTAAAAAATATCACATGCCATATTGTGAATTTGGATTGACCATCAAGTGGGATACCACTCCAAATCTTTACCTTAGCTATATCCCAAAATTCACTAAACGAATTCACGTCCATGGTCCCAATGGAAGCAATAGCGGCAGCAACAAATATCAGGAACATCCAGGGAGCACTTACCCTGGCAAACCTGGCAAGTGACTCAAAACCCATAATTGCCACTGCAGTGATCACTGCACCTACAAAAATCACTGTAACCACCCAACCTATACTATTAGGAAAGAGATCATTAAGTTCGGGCATCTGAATATGAAAAGGGATTCCAACCGCAGTAGCTGATACAGCTACCATTGCACCGGCAAGGAAACAAAACATTAACGCGTTTACAATATTATAGATAAAAACCAAAACAGGTCCGGCAATTTTTTTAAGATGCCAGTAGAGCGATAGCCTTACCTTTACAGCTATAGGTGCAGTAATAAATGCCCAGCTAAGCACAGCAAGGATATTTCCAATTAATCCACCTACCAGCATATCAACCACCGATACACCATGAGCAACAAACAGCATGCCTATTACAAACTCTGTTCCTGCTACATGTTCACCAGCAAATATTCCAAGGAAGTTTCCTATACCCTGTAATTTATCTTCCCTCACCGGCTCCCGGTCAAATTCATAAAGCTTATCAAGTTTTTTTGTTATTGTTGCAGCTTTCATCTTTTCAACAATACTTCTTTTTCATATTTATTTATCTCACTTATATACCCTTCATCAGGAATAACTCCATTGTTAAGACAATAATAATTCCAGACAGCCCCGAAAGGTTTTGTTTTCATCTCTTCAAGTAAAGCCAGTCGTTCAAAATTTTTCCCTTCTTCTTCATATTTCAATAAAATATCTGACGGCTCAAGCAGGGCATACAGTAAACTTTTCAGTGCTGCCCTGGCACCCACCACATAAGCACCAATTCTGTTAATGCTGGCATCAAAGAAGTCAAGACCAAAATGCACTCTTGACAAAGCATCTGAACGGACAACCTCCTGAGCAATTAGCAATATTTCATCATTCTGAGTAACCACATGGTCACTATCCCATCTAACCCCTCTGGTTAAATGAAGCAATATTTCATCTACAAATTGCAGGCACGAAGATATTTTATCACCAACACTCTCTGTAGGATGAAAATGCCCATTATCAAGGCAGATCATTTTATTGTTTTTTGCTGCATAAGCCAGGTAGAAATCATACGATCCAACAACGAAAGATTCACTCCCGATTCCAAATAATTTACTTTCAACTGAATCCTTAAGATATTTTTCTGGTATCCCGTATTCAAATATCTCATCAAGTGATTCCTTAAGAAGGCTCCTGTGTCCATACCTGTCAAGAGGTGTATCCTTTGTACCATCAGGAATCCAGATATTATGGATGCAACTGCTATCCAGTTTCAGACCAAAATATTCTCCAATTTCCCTGCATCGTTTTACATGCTCTATCCAGAATTTCCTTACAGATTCATTTTTACTTGAGAGTGTAAAACCCTCATCAGCTTTCGGGTGTGAGAACAAGGTAGAATTAAAATCCAGTTTTAATTTGTTGGTGCGAGCCCAGTTTATCCAACCCTGGAAATGGTCAGGTCTGATTTCGTCACGATCAACCGGCTTGTTCCCAAACTCCCCATAAATTGCATGAAGATTAATTCTGTGTTTACCAGGTAACAGGGACAAAGCTTTTTCCAGATCACTCCTGAGTTCACCTACATTCCTTGCTTTGCCGGGGTAGTTACCCGTAACCTGAATCCCACCACCTGACAGTCCCGCATCCGGAGTTTCAAAACCTCCAACATCATCACCCTGCCAGCAATGAAGTGAGAGACTGATACTACTAAGCTTACCTATAACCTGCTCAACATCCACTCCCAGAGATTCATATTCTTCCTTTGCAAGTTGGTAAGCTGATTCGATTTTCTTTTCATTCATAATAAGATATTGTTACTAGTTACTGGTTCAATTTATTAACCTCAAACCTCAAACATCTTCAAACTCTCTGCTCTCTGCTCTTTGCTCTTTGCTCTTTGCTCTTCAGATAAGCGATTTGATCCGCTCATCAAGCTTCTCCTGATCATTTGCAAAAGTGGCAAGTCCTGCAAGATTTAGCAAAGTATCAACAGCTAGCTCTCCTTTAGCTATCCTTCCTGCCCACTTCGAATGTTTCGGTATCTTTCCATCTTCTTTTATCCATCTCAATTCCTCAACAGTAAGTTCCGGAAAAATATCACCACAATCCATGTCTCTTGCAATTGCACTAAGTTCTTCACCTGTTGCCGGAACATTATTATCTATATACCTGGCAAACCGAAGTTCTTTATCTTTCACTTCCCAGATGGTATCCAGTCTGAATTCCTTTTCACAATCATTATTAAATTCAGCCATATAATCAGTATTCACCTGCGAATCAAATACCCCATCCAGCATATTCCTTCCCTCTTTAGCCACTGCAGGAGGAATAGTGTATACATTCACTCCAGCCAATGATTTTAATTGTTCAGCTTCACGAAGACTGGCAACTATCAGTTTTGTTCTTACCTGATCTTTAGTAGCTAGTTCATTTAGCCATCTCTGAGATGAAATTACAGCCTTCTCTCCCACCCACTTACCATCTCCAAGCTCATTATCAATCATGTAGGCAGCTATCCTGCCCATAAATACATTACAATATGATGATCTGGCTATTAAAGATACCAATACATTAAACCTTGCACTGAATTCAAGTGTAAAATTAACTCTAACACCTGCTTCTCCAAGTATTCTTGCTCCTAACAGACCGGATGCAGTAAATGGCACTTTCACCAGGAAATTATCCGGACAGATATCATAATAACGCTTGCCAAACTCTATAATAGCATCAATATCATCAGCTGTATCAGTGTGTAACTCAACGCTTACCATCCCCCCGAACTTCTTCACCAAACGCAAACCATGATAGGCATTCAGGATAAATGCAATTTCCATAACCTGTTCATCTGCTGAAAAATCTTTGACCAATTCCCGAAGTTCAGGAATCAGGTTATCATAGATCCCTTTCTGAATCTCATTATTCAACAGTGTATTATTGGTAGTAAGTGCAGACATCTCCTTTGTCCACAACCCGGAAGCTAATGAAATATCCCCTGTATCAAGCCATATTTCCGTTCCGGCTTTATTTAAATTCCTCCAGAAACTATCACTGGCAGGTTTTATTTTTTCTTCATTTACTGATTTAAGAATATAGGCCTTGATATCCTCATGGATAGAACTTTTCGTCATCTGATTCAAGGTTTAGTAATTATTAATGGATTAAAAATACCGAAGATATTAAAAATCCGGATATATGAATGGTTACACCGGACAGATGTACCGTGAACTTATTAAAAAATTATCAACAGTTGCTAAGATCCTGCCCCAAAAAACACCTTAACAAACCCTGACATAAAAGGTTTTATTTCCAAATTAAAAGATTTCTCAGAAATTGCCCGACCGGTAGCATCAACTTCCTGAAGCATAAGTTTTCTATTTTTCAGATAAGGTGATTCAATCGCCAGAATAGTGTTTTTCCCTGCCACTTCTCGTATATGAAGCATAACCGAACCCGTCTCTTCACATGGTCTGGCATTCACCAATAACATATTTTCAGAAGAAAATTTCAGAACCGAAACTTCCTGCAAAAGAGTCTTTTTTTCCCCTGCCGGCAGTACACGACACAAAAAAGGAATCCTGTTACTCCAACCGGTGCGGGTTGCATTTTCCACTCCAGTATTGGCTGTTGTAGTAAGAAAATAACTCCAGGTAAAAGATCCCTGCTGATCTGCATTAAAATTGGTTGTCCAGTAATTATTCATAGGCCAGGAGAAAATATGGTTTGTTTCAGGAACTGCATCAGCATCATACCTACCTGTGTTTATACCACCAAATTGCATCAAGGGAGCTTCCTGGCTTCCTAAAATGATCTGCATTTTATTATTGCGGACCGTAACGAAATTCTGAACAGTATTCCAGTCGTTAGCTGATCCGGGGATTTGGTCAACCCCTGCTTCCATGACCCCTCCTGCCACTTCACAAAAAATCTTTCCATTATCCAGCTGAAACGGGAATGCAATGTACACTGCTTCCGGATCAGTAACCGGTTTCTTCAACAATGTGTATTCCATTCCAATTAACGAACTTGTATGATATAACCTTATCTCTGCAGTAAATCCACCTGGGCTGTATGAACAATCCTCTATCTCCCCTGCAAGGCGAATAGCATCATAAACAGGTCCGTGTGTTACGGCATCTAAATAAACTGTATCTAGCCCAAACCGTTCGTAATCATTCAGGGTAAAAGCTTCCATTTGACTCCGGTTTCCCAGACGCTCATAAATAAAAGCTCCCAGCATCCATTTCGCATTTCCATCTACAAGCTCTGTATCATTTCTCTTATCATAAAGACTTGTAACTGCTCCTAACCTGCTATCCACCTGTATACGATACCACTCATTTTCAAGAATCGTGTTTTCTGTTTGTTCAACTTCAACCGGTTTGTTAAATCCCTCAAGCAATTCAAGGCGGTATGTTTTGAATCCAAAAGCCGGAATATCTTTCACCCATACGCCCCATCGTGTACCGTCACTGCGGTTACTAAATGCCTGGGCTGGCACTTCATTACCTTCCTGGTCGACAAAACGGAATTTTTTGTCCTTCGGTAAAACCTGGTGATCAATATACACTGTTGAAAGCCCGCTCCTTTTCCAGTTCAAAGTATTAAATACTGTTATTGACGGGACATCGGTCTTATGAATCTTACTTTGCAGGCGTCCCATCACTTCTTCTCCCACCATTCGCGACCGCTTAAACGCTTCCCATGCATATGATTCTTTCAGTCGTCGCTGCTCCATCGTACTTTCCCCGTAAGGATTCCTGACACTTTCTGATGAGCCCAATGTATGCTCTCCATAAAACAGCAATGCTTTATTTGCTTCATCTACCCGTTGAATAAACCCTTCCGGAACTCCAGCATTCATAATAGCCGCCATTGACATACCTCCCTGATTCGCGATCAAATCAACATGAGCTTTACGTGTTGCAGCCACCTCACGAGCACCTGAACCAAATCCATCCGTCCACCAATCAGGCCATGCAGCCCGGTAAACAGGCAGGTCATCTGAATGTTTTTCTTCAATCTCATTAAAAAACTCATTAACAATAGCCGTTCTCAACTTTGGCCATTCATACAGGTCATTCCATTTCCTTATCATATCACTTGCAAGAGTTGAAGGAGGTGAATTATCGGTTAAATAACCCGAGTGCTGTATCGCTGTAATATTAAAGGGGTATCCTTTGTCACCAAGATCTGCGAGGTAGTTCAACAGTTTATCTTCGAAATTATTAAAATCCCCGGTATGAATACCAAACACCGTATTGCCTGTCATATAATGTTCAGCACGATAAGCCAGCATCCGGTTTCCTGAAGGTGATTCCCACCAAAAAGCAGTAGGCTTATCAAAAGCGATAAGAGCACGATGACCATGTGTTCCCATGTTCAGATACTTAATACCTAGCGCTGGGAAAAAATCACTAAAACACCAGCCGATGCCATTCACATCATCCTGCATAGCAGTTGATACAGTTAATCCTGCTTCACGGATCCTTCTAATGGGTTTAAGGGAAGCAGCAAGCACCTGTTCATCAGGTAGTTCGTCATAATTGAAATACATTCCTGTAATCTCAATCCTGCCTTCATTCACACGTTTTTTCAATCTCTCTATTTGTTCCTGCGGTCTGCATTTCAGGTATTCATCCACCGCCCAGGATGCTTCACATGTCCAGCGGAATTTTGCCGCATCCGGATAATCATCTGTTTTATCACAATAATCCAGTGCATAATCAATAAACCGCAGATGCTCAGGCAGGATCTCAGTCTGAGGTCGTGTATACCCGATATCAGTATGTGTATGTTGCACAAAATTAATTCTCCATGGCCTCACCGGTTCAATTGTAACTGTTTCCCCGGCACTGAACCGGCTACTCTCAATACGAATATTTACCTCTTTTGACTTCTCAATCGCTGGCATACTCACACGGTAAAAGCGGTGTCCGAAATCAAGTTCAATATTTCTATCCAATTTGGTATCTACAAGCAGTTTTCCTTTAACTGAAGGACCAAAATAGTACACATTAACCCCTATTACCTGGGTTCTTTCATTCCCTTTCTTCAACACTGCAGGATAAGGATTTACCTCAATACCCGACTCCAATTCCGACATAAAGGTCATATACCAGGCACGGCTGTTTGAAGGACTGCCTGTAACTTTTAATTTAACCGCTTTCCCCGGAGTTAAAAATTTAAAAGGTATCTTAAGAAACATAAAACCAAAATTATCACCAACTCCGTCAGTTTTGTTATTTGCATATGATAAAATAATATCATTTTTTTCCGATACTTCCCATTTTTCCTCTCTTGTTGTAGAAAAAGGAAGCTTATATTTATCATCGATTTCGAGAATCATTTTAACATTTCCCATGTTACAACCCATTCCTGCCAGCCAAACAAATACAGCTTCTTTTTCGCTGTAATCTTGAGGAACAGGTTCAGTCTTCCATTGCATTGATTGCTTACCGTTTAACGCTCTGACAAGCATACTTTCATTAATACCCGGAATAGATGAGTGATAATTAAAATCGGTACCTGATATCTTTTCCGAAAAACCCCTGAAAAGCATTTTTTCTTCAGGAAGATTTACCTGTGCATACGAATGGAAGGCAAAGAATAATAATGCAAAACAAAATAGTATAGGTGCTGACCGTTTCATTTATATTTGTTTTTAAGTTAAATATTAAATTTTTCAAAGTAATTAAAAAGGCTGATACTATTTAAGAAAAGTTATAAAAATTGAATAATTGTGGAATAACTAAAATTGGAATAACATATCAATCAAATATTAAGTCTGGAAAATTTTGACACACTTATTTGTCAGAAACTTTAATATTTCGTCCCGAGGAACGATATATAAAAACCCAGTTATTATTCTAAAAGTAATTATCCGGCATTCTGCAACCAGAGTTTTTAATTATCTTTAAGAGCGATTTACTTGAAAAATAATAGATTTTTGGATTAAGTAAGTATATTTTTTTTGTCTCGACAATTTTAATTACGTGATTAATCTATATTTTATGAAACTTCTATGTATCATTAATACACAAACAAAAATGATTAAATAATGGTTGCCTAACAGTATCCTGATTTTTCCACATGGAAGTTCACGAGCGGGTTTGCGCCATGGCTTCTTGTGGGAGCGAGTAACAACCGAACTGCTGATAGGCAGTGAGCTCGCGAATACCTTTGAAAATAAATTTATTTATGAGCAACCGAACTGCTGATAGGCAGTGAGCTCGCGAATACCTTTGAAAATAAATTTATTTATGAGCAAATACCACAGAACTTGTAAAAAGGCAGAAAATATATGTAACCCTGTCACTAACCTAAAAAAAATAAACGGATGAAAAAGAACCTTATCCTTATTTTTCTCTTTTTTTCCTTATCCCCTTTAGTTTATAACCAGCCAAACGGTGAAGTAAGAATTTGGAAAGATACTCTTACCCTGCCCGCGTATCTTATTCATAAACCTGATATAAATCCAATGTTTTTCAGAAACCAGTCATACCAGGGAGCAAGCAGGGTTATTTACCCCTATCCACTTATGGATAACTTTTCCAATATAAAACAAGATAAAACTTATACAGCGCTTTACCTTGAAAACAGGTATATAAAATTATGTGTCCTGCCTGAAATTGGTGGAAAATTGTTCTATGCTACCGATAAAACAAATGATTATGAAATGTTTTACAGACAGCATGTTATTAAACCATCCAATATAGGTATGCTTGGAGCATGGATTTCAGGTGGTATCGAATGGTGTGTATTTCATCATCACAGGGCTTCAACATTCCTGCCGGTTGATTATACTCTATCAGAAAATAAGGATGGAAGTAAGACAATATGGATCGGGGAAATTGAGCCGCGACACCGCATGAAATGGACAATTGGTTTAACACTATATCCGGGAAAATCATTTATTGAAGTGAATGTGAAGATGTTTAACCGCACAGAGAATGTAAATTCATTTCTTTATTGGGCAAATGTAGCCACGCATGCGAACAAAGATTACCAGGTAATTTTTCCACCTTCGGTGAAATATGCAACCTTTCATGCAAAAAACAGTTTTTCTCACTGGCCGGTAACCCTGGAAAAATACCGTGGCAACGATTATTATAAGAAAAACATCGATGCATCCTGGTGGAAAAATCATCCTGATCCGGTTTCATTTTTCGCTTTTGATCTGAAAGATGGCTTCCTGGCAGGATATGATCATTGCAAAAATGCCGGAACTATTCATGTAGCTAATCCTTTTATTGCAACAGGCGCCAAATTGTGGGAATGGGGTCCCGGTGAGCGTGGTTCAATGTGGGATACCCAGGTTCTCACTGATAACGACGGTCCCTATGTGGAACTGATGACCGGAGCTTATTCCGATAACCAGCCCGATTATAGCTGGATTAAACCATATGAATTCAAACAGGTAAAGCAGTATTGGTACCCGCTTCGTGAAATAAATGGAGTAAAAAGCGCTAATCAGCAAGCTGCTGTTAACCTGTCATTAACTTCGCCTGATACTGTTTTTGTTGCTTTTAATACAACCAGCGAATATAACAAAGCAAAGGTGACACTTGTCGCAAAAAACAATCAACTGTTCACGGAAACTATAAATATTGCCCCGGAAAAACCTTTTATTAAATACATAAAGTTGCCGGGAAATATTAGTGAGGCAAATATTAAAGTGTCGTTATATACGGCTGAAAATGAAGAATTAATTTCATACAAACCTAATAATAAGGAATATAATCCTGATTTGCCTCCTGAAGTAAAACAGCCACTGTCACCGGGCAAAATTGAAACCAACGAAGAACTTTACCTGGCGGGTCTGCGAATAAAACAATTTTTTAATGCACGATTGAATGCACTCGATTATTTTCGTGAGGCATTGAGCAGAGATCCCAATGATACAAGGTGTAATATTCAAATGGGAATAGATTATAAAAAGAGGGCAATGTATGAAGAGGCAAAAAAACATTTCAGGACAGCCATTAACCGACTGACAAAGGATTATACAAGACCACGAAGTTGTGAGGCATTATATCATTTAGGTCTGGTGCTGCAAGCACAAGGTAAATATAATTCAGCTTATGATACACTTAGCAGGGCTACATGGGATTATGCCTTCTATGCTGCAGCTCATTATAACCTGGCACAAATAGCTTCCATCAGGAAAAATTATGTTGAAGCCCTGGAACATATAAATCAGTCATTAACAACTAATAGCAAGAACACTAAAGCTCTGAACTTGAAATCAGCTATTTTGAGAAAGCCTGGGAAATATGAAGCAGCTGGTAAGATAACAAAGGAAGCATTAGATATAGATGCTCTGGATCACTGGGCAAGAAACGAACGTTACCTGATAAAAAAGCATACATACCGGCAAAAAGAAGCAGATAAAGAACTGGCTGAATTAACCTCTGTAATGAGGAATTATCCTGATTATTATCTCGAACTGGCAATTGATTATATGAATTGTGGTTTTTTTGAAGAAGCTTCTGAGGTACTTGAAAGAGCTGTTGATTCAGATAATGAACAATTAAGAAACTATCCGTTAATCCACTATTATCTGGGTTACATCAACATGAAGCAAAACAAAAAGGACGACGCAGAAACATTCTTTTCTGAAGCCCGAAAATTATCAACTGATTATTGTTTTCCTTATCGTCCTGAGACCATAAAGGTATTGAATGAAGTTCTAAAAAGTGATTCATCCGATGCCAGGGCTTATTATTACCTGGGTAATATTCTGTATGATAAACAACCCGGAAAAGCTATAATTAACTGGGAAAAGGCAGTCGACTTGGAAAAATCACTGGCAATTGCACATCGCAACCTAGGGTGGGGATATTTTTATCATGAGAAAAATATCAACAAAGCAATCAATGCATATGAAACAGCTATAAATTATAACCCTGTCCAACCAAAATATTACTACGAACTGGATTTGTTGTACGAGAGAAATAATGCTTCTATTGAAAAAAGGCTATCTGTTTTAACTTCTCATCATAAACATGTAGCCGAAAGAGAAGATGCCCTGACACGGGAAATCCAGGTACTTGTATTGAATAAAAAGTATGAAAAAGCGATAGAATACCTGGAAAATAACTTTTTTCATATCCAGGAAGGTACCCGTGCTTTACATGATATCTATGTTGATGCACATCTGTTACGCGGAATTTCATTTCTGAATAAACAGAATTATATGAAGGTATTGGACAACTTTCTGAAAGCTGACATCTATCCTGAAAACCATCAGACAGGCAGGGATATTAATTATATACGCAATCCTCAAATTTTTTATTATACCGGACTGGCTTATGAAAAAACCGGTGATCTTCAAAATGCCCGGGAGTATTTTGAAAAAGTCATATCATCAGATAAAAGAGAATCTCAGTATATGTACTATCAGGCATTGGCGTACAAAAAATTGAATAATAATACCAGTGCTGATAAGTTATTTGAAGATCTTATAGGGCTGGGAGATAAGAGATTAGTTCAACTTGATGAGATTGATTTCTTTTCAAAATTTGGCGAAGGTGAATCAAAACAGAAACGGCAGGCATCTGCATATTTTATCAAAGGGCTGGGATATTTGGGAAAAGGTTCAAAAAAACAAGCCGGGGAATTATTCCAAAAAGTAATTCATCTGGATGCCGGACATATTTGGGCAAAGGAGTATTGTAAAGAAACTTTTTGATCGATTTTTAAATAATTTGAAGTTAAAGAAGTGTTTTGTAGTGTGAAGAGTCAAATTATAAATGATCACAACTTCCTCAAAACCTTTGAAATAAATCATTTTTATTACCTTTATAGCATCTGTATAACATCTGTTTGTAATTTTTACTGGAAGTAAAGATTAAAATATCGTGAGTAAAATTGATAAAATAGTAATCAATAGATACTTCATTAGCTTAATCTCAGCTATTTTTATTAGTACAGTAATACTTCTTATTTCAGATAAATATACGGCTTCACTTATCTCAAAGGAATATAATGCAGGTAATCTCGCTCGTTTTTATCATGATCTGGACCATGATAAAAAAAGTGAGAAAATAGAATTACACCACTATAGAGAAGGAAAAGCTTCAATTTTAGTTTATCAAAATGAGCGAATAATCATGCAACAGGATTTCAATGGGAATTTTAAAACTCATTTCGAGCCGGTAATCGATGATTTTGATAATGATGGAATTGACGAGATATTCTTATTTACACAGTTCAAAGATTCTCTTTTTTTAAGCTGTATTGATGCCATATCAAATAAAAATGAATTTAGCAAAATTCCGTTATGCAAATTATACACTCTTAATGAAACTTATGCCTATACAATATCACCAGCAGGAATGCATGATGTGAATGGTGATGGGGTAAAGGAATTTTTTTTCTCCATTAGGACAGGATATATAACCAGACCGAGAAATATGTTCGCATATTATCCTGCTGAGGACAGACTATATATTTCACCTGAGAGCTGTGCTCATATTATCGATCCTTTTATTTTTGATCTTGACGAAGATGGTATTCCTGAATTCTTTGGAAGAAATCAGGCTACAGGAAATTGCGGGTATGAACGGGAATATACAGATATGTACAGCTGGCTAATGGTGTTCACGCCGGAAATGGAATTTAAGTTCCCTCCTGTTATTGTTGGCAAATATCCTTCTAATACAGAATTTATTCCATATAATCATAATGATAAAAATTGCATCCTGGCATTTCACTGGTATGAGGGGACTGAAGATATTATTGATTATATTGCACTTTTTGATAGTAATGGTGATAAAATAACGAGTAGGGAGATACCTTCAGATAAGAATTGCAAAAGAGGTTTGCTTTTCGCCCCGGACAACAGTTATAATTCTATCTTTCTCTTTACACCCGCTGGAGTAATTTATAGTATCCGGGAGAATCTAGAATTTGAAATCAAAGCTAAAATCAGTGAAGTTACCCGATGTGGTACATTTCGGATCGATGTAGATGGTGATTTGGAAAAAGAGTACATTTTTACTTCAAAATCCAGACAGGAACTGATCATTTACAGAAGTAACTTTTCAAATCCTGTTTATTTGGATTTTTCAGAATTATTTGGAACTATAATTATCTCCATGATTGAGGATGAATCGGCTTCGCTGCGAATTTCAATTAGTACTGATATGTACAATTATATATACAGTTATAGTAAAACTATTGTATATAAATACTGGTATCTGCTAAGTATATTTATTTATTTATTTGCAATGTTAGCTATATTTCTATTTCATAAAATCCGCGAATTCAGAAATATTAAAATCTTACATACCAGGAAACAATTAGTTGAGTTACAGCTTAAATCTATACAAAACCAGATTGATCCTCATTTTACCTTTAACCTATTGCAATCATTTGGGAGCCTTATCACTGAAAATGATACTGAAAGAGCTAATTATCTATTTAACAAGTATGCCGGGATGTTAAAAACAACTGTACTTAACAGTGATAAAACGTTTGTTCCTTTACATGAGGAGCTTGATTTCCTCATAAGTTACCTGGATCTGGAAAAATTCAGACAGAGAGACCGGTTTTCATATAATATTAATATCTCAGATGAAATCGATACAAAGCTTCAGATTCCTAAAATGTTACTGCATACTTTTGTTGAAAATGCAATTAAGCATGGACTTAGACATCTTGAATCAAATGGGAAACTTGAGATTGATGCGATTCGGCAAAATGGCACTATTATCCTTAATATAACTGATAATGGAGTAGGACGGCAGAAAGCTTCTGAATACGGAACATTTTCAACAGGCAAAGGATTAGGAATAGTGGATCAGATCCTCGAACTCTATTATGTTCTATTCAAAATCAGGATTCAATACAAAATTATTGATATAATAAATAAGGGTAAACCCGGAGGCACCCGGATCAATATAACAATACCTGTATGAAAAATATTTCTACAGAAAAAAATATAAGATGCTTTATTATTGATGATGAGATTGAGGCCAGAAAAGTGCTTAATCGCCTTCTAATGATGATAACTAATATAGATGTGGTTGGCAGTGATGAAGCCTCTGACGAAGCAATTAAACTGGTTGCAAATTTGAAACCCGATATTGTTTTTATGGATGTCGAAATGCCACGAATTAATGGATTTGAACTAGTAAAGCAGATTCGTTCACTATATTGCTATCCAACTTTTATTTTTGTAACTGCATTTAATCAGTATGCCATCAAAGCTATTAAGAATGCAGCTTTTGATTTTTTACTAAAACCTGTTGATATTGAAGAATTAACCCGGACTATTGACAGATTTAGAGATAAATTTTCTGCCGGTAATAAAGCTTATAAAACCCTTCCCGGTTTTGGTTCTTTAA
>Ga0307990_1002610_pt1 | contig 14329 bp, 11 predicted proteins | sample EllFjometagen129_FD_203168 | JGI IMG/M metagenome (GOLD analysis project Ga0307990, IMG submission 203168) | Marine microbial communities from Ellis Fjord, Antarctic Ocean - #129 | ecosystem: Environmental > Aquatic > Marine > Unclassified | place: Southern Ocean | collected 2014-10-08
GATTATCTAATATAAAGATAATCATGCAAACAAATCAATATATTGATGTTCTGATATTTATATCAACAATTCAATGTTTATAAAAACAAAAAGGTCGGAAGAAAAAATCTTCCGACCACTCCTGAGTAACCAACTCCCCTTTTATTGCTAACCAAAAAAATTAACCAAAATGTAAAAACATATAAAATGTTTAATACAAATGTAAGTTGCATTTTAATATAAATCAAAAAATATACTTCTCCAAAACTCTACATTGCAAAAAATTAAACACAACAATATTATGTTTTTTGTATTGATAATAAAGAACTTGTACTTCGAGTGAATTCTACATGCAGTTTTATGCTATATTATTATATATTTTGAAGGAATTTTGAAAGGTTAGTATCCTGGTTTAAGCCCATTTTTTTTCTCAATCTGTATCTTCCCATCTCAACAGCCTTAACTGATATATTATTTAAAGTTGCTATTTCTTTTGAAGATAAGTTTAATCTTAATAAAGCAGATAATCTTTTTTCATTTCCGGTAAGATCAGGAAATTTTTGATATAACTGATAGAAATAATCATGATTTACTTTTTCCACATGCACCTGGAACTCTTGCAGCTCATCATTTGTTTTCAGGTTTTGATTAAGCTTAAGTATTAAATCACTATATATTCTGGCTTGTTCTTGTTTATCGGCTAATTTTGTTTTTCTCAAACAGGATTTTATATCTTGAATTAACTCATTTTTATGAATAATGTGCAATGCGAAATTTATAAGTTCACTTTTTTTATTTTCCAGTTCTTCTTGTAAAAGTATTTTTTCCTTTTTTTCAGCTTCAGTGAGTTTCTTTTGAGCTTCATGAATAAATTTGTTTTTACTCATTATTTCTTTGTCTTTACTTATTTTGTTTTTTTGGCTTCTATAAATAAAAAACCCAAATATTGAAAATAATACTAAGCCTGTTAATAATGAGTACAACTGAAATTTAGAATTTTTATCTTTGTGTTCTAATAGTTCTATTTCTTTATCTTTTCTTTCCGATTCATATTGTGCTTCTAATTCAACTATTTGTTCATGTTTTTCCATATCATATAATGAATCCTTAATATTTACATATTCTTTATAAAGCTCAAGAGATTTTTTGTAAATTCCCATTTTTTCGTATGCAATAGAAGATTCTTGATAATTTGATATCATAAATTGTGTTAAATTATTTTTCTTAGCAATAAGCTGGGCTTTATTAATATATTCCAAAGCTTTCTTATAATTACCATTTTTAATAAGAATTGAGCCAATATTTGATAATGCAGCTGATTTGCCTTGACATTCATTGAAATATTTATTTGCATCTAATGAATACTGATAATATTTTAATGCTTTTTCATAGTTTTTGTTATCCATGTATATTAAGCCAATATTATTTAGAGCATAAACAATATAAGTTGTATCCTTCAGTTCTTTTGCTGATTGCAATGTGAGTTCATAATAATTCAATGCTTTTTCATCATTAATTTCACTATAAGCATTGCCGAGTCTAAGCTGCATCGAACAAATATTATCTTTATCATTTAATGATTCATATAATTCTAATGCATCCAAATAATGATCTATTGCAATATGATGTTTCCCCCAAAAATCATATATATCTCCAATGTTTTTATCTAATCTTCCAATTAATTCAAACTCATTTGTATAATGTACTAACTTTAATGCCTTTGTATATTCTTCAAGAGCTTCATCTTCTAATCCTTTTCTAAAATATATTAAGCCTTTATTAAAATATGCAATTGCAAGACCTTTCTGATAATTTATTTTTTTTGCAAGTTCCTGCGATTCATTTAAAATATCAATAGCATTTTGATAAGAGCTATCATCCATTTTATAAGCAAGTTCATTTAATAAAATTACTCTGTTGGTATCATCTGGCATTTTTTCTAATTTATTTTTCAAACTGTCTATTTCATTATTAGCAAATGAAATTTGAAAAATAAATAATAGGACTGTTACTAGAAAAATATTTTTGCTCATTAAAAATGCTTCTTATTAAGAGTCCAAAGATAACAATTTTATTAAAAAACCTCTACTCTACCTCTACAATCTTAAATTCCGTTCTTCTATTCATTGCCCTACCCTCTTCTGTATCATTAGAATAAATTGGCTGCGAGAAATAATAAGCTTTATAGGATAATCTACTTGATGAAATACTATTTTTAATTAAATAGTCGTATACAGTTCTTGCTCTATTATTAGATAAAGTTTGATTATATTGTTTTGTTCCAACATTATCGGTATGCCCGCCAATTTCTACTTTAAGTTTTAAATTAAAATTCATAAATTCTATTAATTTTCTCAATTCAATATAAGACTCAGGCTTTAACTTATAAGAATCAGTTTCAAAAAAGATATTTTTCAACACTACTTTAACCCCTTTTGAAAGTGGTTGCAAAGGAATATCAAGTTTATATGGTTTAGTTGGGTCATCAATATTTTTTAATGAAAAATTTTCGGAATGAAATAAATAATTTTCTTTTGACACATTAAAGGCATAATTTTTATCTATTGGTAAACAAACAATATACTCACCACTTACTTCATTGCTGAAAGAACGCACAACAATTTCGGAAGTTTCAAGATCAATAAGTTCAAATTTTGCCCCTAGCTTTTTACTTGTAATAACATCATATACAATTCCTTTAACATAAGTTACCGGATTAGGTCGAAATTCAGCTTGTAAATTAAAAGAATAAATATCCTGCCCTCTTGAATCCTCCCTGTCTGATGAGAACATTGCTAAATCGCCATGAGCATTTACAATTAAACCAAATTCATCTTTAAATGTATTAATTGGATAACCCAAATTAACAGGTTTTTGCCAAACGCCTTTATCATTTTTTCTTGATACAAATAAATCCATCCCACCCATTCCAAGATGCCCTTCAGATGCAAAATATAATGTTTTATTATCGGGATGTATAAATGGAGCAACATCTTCTCCTTTTGAGTTAATTAAATCACCTAAATTTTCGGGTTCACTCCATGTACCATCATATTGCAAAACACTTTTCCATAAATCTTTTTTTCCTGAACCACCTCTGCGATGACCTGCTGTAAAAATAAGTGTTCTTCCATCTGACGAAAATGTTGGATTACTTTCCCATGCAATTGAATTTACAGGCTGTCCAATATTTTTTGGCTCACTCCATACATTTCCTTTTTTTTCGGAAAAATAAATATCACAAGCTCCATAATCCTCTCTTCTGCTGCAAACTGCATAAAACAACAATCTTCCATCAACCGAAAATGCTTGCGAACCTTCACTCTCTTTTGTGTTTATTGGTGTTCCGATATTTACAGTTTTTGCCCAAGTACTATCTTTTTTATATGTAATAAAAAAATCTTCCTGACTATTTATATACGAGATCGGATATCTATCATCTTTTGGTAAAAGAACAGTAGTAGATAAAACTTTTTCATCAATAGTTAATGATGGCCAATAATCATCATACTCTGTATTTACATTTTCACCCATATTAACGGGGTTAAATTCTACAGGATTATTTAGTGCGTTAACTCCAAACTCTGCTCGTTCAAGTAATGCTGTTGAATATGCTTCAAGTTTAGGGCTTACTCCATCAAAATTGATACAGGATTCAAAATTATTTTTTGCATCTTCATATATTCCCATTTTCAATTGAGCTTTTCCTAAAAAATAATATGTTTTATAAGAAAAATCGGGCTTTGCCTTTATAGCTTTTGAATAGTATTTTATCGTATTTAAAAAATCTCTTTTATTTTCATAAAGTGTTGCAAAAAGATTATATGCTTCAACAAAATTAGAGTCAATATCCAAAGCCATTTTAAGTTGAGTTATTGTATTAAGGTCTTCAAATTTCTCATAATAAACCAATGCAGCCTCAAAATGTTTGATTGCTCTTTTATTTTTTGTAGAATATTCTTCCTGAGAAAATATTAATAAGGGAAAAACTAATATGCAGATTAAAATAAATTTTTTCATATAAATTTATATGTCTTAAAAAATCAAAAATATAAAAAACAATTCGTTTATCGCAAAAATGATGCATTTAATAAGTCCTCCTAAATAAAATTATGTAATTTTAGTTTTTTAATTGAAATTTTAATCATTATAAATTGAAAGTAACTTTTTTAGGAACAGGAACTTCTCAGGGTGTACCGGTTATTGCATGTAAATGTAAGGTTTGTTTATCAAAAAACGAGAAAGATAAACGTCTACGTTCTTCGGTGCTTATTGAGATTAACAACAATACATTTGCTATTGATGCAGGTCCTGATTTTAGGCAACAGATGTTGCGACAAAGTGTTGAAAATTTGAATGCTATAATCCTTACTCATGAACATAAAGACCATATTGCAGGATTAGACGATGTTCGTGCTTTCAATTACATACAAAAAAAAGCAATGAACATATACGGGAATGAGAAAACATTGGAAACAATAAAACTTGAATTTCCTTATGTATTTGCTGAGGATAAATATCCGGGAATACCGAAAATGAATCTACATCAAATTAACAATAATGCTTTTAATATTAATGGTATAGGATTTATTCCTATTCATCTTCTACACCACAAATTGCCTGTTTTGGGATATCGAATAAAGAATTTTGCTTATATTACAGATACTAATTTTATTCCCGATAATGAATTTGATAAATTAAAGAATTTAAAAGTTCTTGTAATTAATGCTCTGCGAAAAAAGAAACATGTTTCGCATTTTAATTTATCGGAAGCATTAGAGGTAATTGAAAAAATAAAACCCGAAAAAGCATACTTAAATCATATTAGTCACATGATGGGACTTCATAGCGATGTTGAAAAAGAGCTTCCTGAAAATGTGCATATCGCTTATGACGGCTTACAAATTACAATTTGACAATAAAAAAAACTCTCACTAAAATAATATTAATAATTAATGTGAATCAAGGTTTGGAAATTATCGCTGAAAATCAGACGAGTAAAATATTTGTTGCTTCCTGCCGATAGGCAGGGTTTCTGGTTGCTAGTTAAACAACATAAAACAAGCAACAAGTAACCAGCAACAATACCTATTTAATTTCATGATGATTTTTATATGAAATCAACTCTTGATTGGCATAATTAATAATTATTTATTCTGTTGGTGCATCATTAACGGCAATAAGTTCCATTTCAAAAACAAGTGCCATAAGTGGCTCAATTACTCCTCCCTGACGTGGATTTTGACCATAAGCAAGTTCTTGAGGAATAAAAACTTTCCATTTATCACCAACTTTCATCATAGGTAGTATTTCCTGCCATCCCGGAATAACTCCATTAACGGGAAATTGTATAGGTTCTCCTTTGTCAACAGAACTATCGAAAACTGTTCCGTCAATTAATGTTCCATGATAATGAACTGTAACCATAGAATTTATTGTTGCTTGTTTTCCGTTGCCACTTGCTAATATTTTATATTGCAACCCGCTTTCTAAAGTAATAATTCCTTCTTCGTCTTTGTTTTTTGCAATAAATTCTTCGCTTTCAATTTTGTTCTTTTCCCATTTTTTTTGTTCTACTTCCATTTTTTTCTGTTGTAATACCATAAAATGATTGTTTAGTATCATTCCTGCTTCTTCTACTGTAATCATTGGCTCACCAGATATAATATCATCAAATCCTTTTGCAATTATTGCCGAATTAATAGTATCTACTCCTTGTGTTTTTAAATTGTTGCATATTGAAATTCCAAGACAATAATCTATAGTATCGTTGTAAGTTGTAATTGCAATATCGCTGCTTTCTGAAGAATTTTCATTTTCACATGATGTTAAGGCAAAAATCCCTAAAACTAATCCAAATAATAAAACTTTTACTTTCATGTTTTTATAATATTTATTTATACTTAAAATTTATTTTGCAAATGTGTGATAATTTTATGGTAATACAAATTATTTATTAGGAAAATTATTTTTAGCTTACTGATTTTTATAACAGACAAGTTAACCCGTCTGTTGTTCTTTCTAATTGAATAAATAATTTATACTTTTTTAATTCTTGTCACCATAAATAAGACAATTTTGTGTCAACTTATTTCAGGACGGGACACTACATTAAAAAAAGCCTATCAATATTGACGGGCTTTCCATTACTAAAAAAGTTAAAGAATAAATATTAAATTAATTTGACATTTACTGCATTTAATCCTTTTTTACCTTCTTTTAATTCAAATTCTACAACGTCACCTTCTTTAATTCTGTCAATTAATCCTGAAGAGTGTACAAAATAGTCTTCTTTTGAATCTTCTTCGCTAATGAATCCAAATCCTTTAGATTCATTGAAAAATTTTACTGTTCCTTGTTTCATTATTAAATAATTAATTTAGAGTACAAAGATAAATTATTTTATTTTTACATGAAAATTTTATGTAATTTAATTTTTTTCTTGTACATTGACATATTGATATAAGCTAACAAGCAAAAGGCATCTACATTATAAAAGTAACAACTAAAAAAAGTTATATTAGAGTAAAACATCTTATTATAATTTGCATATTATAACATTTTTTAGTATTTTTAACCAATGATTTTTACATAATTAGAAAAGTGAAAAAAGGTATTAAAAATATTTTTCTGGTAGAAGACGATTTAAATTTTGGAGCAGTTATGCGTTCATATCTCCAAATGAACGGATATTTTGTAAATTGGGTAGATGATGGAAGATATGCTGTAAAAATTTTTGGTAAAGGAAATTATCACCTTTGTATTTTAGATGTTATGTTACCAAATGTAGATGGTTTTAGTATTGCAAAAGGCATAAAAGATATTGATAAAGACATTCCTTTAATTTTTCTTACAGCAAAAAGCCTGAAAGCTGACATAATGAAAGGTTTTAATCTTGGAACTGATGATTATATTACAAAGCCCTTTGACTCCGATATTTTATTACTTAAAATAGAAGCAATTCTTAAAAGAAATGAAATAAATAAATTTGCTGATAAAAAAGAAACAGAGTTTTCAATTGGAAAATATAGTTTTAACAGTAAAACAGGGATACTTATAGATGGTAAAAACCAAAACAAATTATCTCCAAAAGAATCGGACTTGCTTAAATTACTTTGTTTGTGCAAAGGTGAAATTTTAGACCACAAAACAGCTCTTACACAAATTTGGAGCGAAGAAGGATATTTTCCTAAGCGTAGCATGGATGTTTACATTACAAAACTTCGTAAATATCTGAAAAATGATAAGTCAATTGAAATAGTTAATATTCACGGAAGAGGATATATTCTGAAAATAACAAAATAATCAAAAAAAAACCTGCCCAAATGACAAGGGGGTATAACTAAACTTAACAAATATCATTTTCAATTTGCTTGATAACGCAAATAAATATTCACCCAACAAGCCTGAAATTAAAATTACAAGCTATAATGAAAACAATAATCTAATAATATCAGTAAAAGACAAAGGCATTGGAATGAGCAAAGAGGTGCAAAGCAGAATTTTTGAGAAATTTTACCGACAAACAAGCGGAAACATCCACAATATAAAAGGGCATGGCTTGGGCTTAAGCTATGTAAAAGCCATTACCGAAACATTTGGAGGCAGTATAGAGATAGAAAGCGAACAAGGAAAAGGTAGTGAGTTTATATTAACTTTGCCACTTTTAGCTTAATAAAAGTTAGGATTAAATAGTAAATAGTCAGGAAAGTTAAACTGAAAAAAACATTCCTGTAAAAGCAGGAATCCATTTTATTTCACTACCTTTGGTAAAACAAAAAACCCAAACCCAATGAAAAACTTTATTTTACTTTTAGCAATTCTAATAGCAGTAATAACTGCTAATGCCCAATGGACACAAATTGGGCAGGATATTGACGGCGAAGCTGCAGGTGATGGCTCAGGTAGTTCCGTAAGTTTAAGTTCTGATGGCACTATAGTAGCTATTGGGGCTTTTTTAAATGACGGAAACGGAAGTTATGCAGGTCATGTAAGAATATATGAATATAGTGGAGCTAACTGGATACAAATAGGAAGTGATATTGATGGTGAAGCTGCAGATGACCGTTCAGGTATTTCTGTAAGTTTAAGTTCCGATGGTACTATAGTAGCTATTGGGGCTTTTTTAAATGACGGAAACGGATCTGGTGCAGGTCATGTAAGAGTATTTGAGTATAGTGGGGGAAACTGGATACAAATAGGAAATGATATTGATGGAGAAGCAGTAAGTGATTATTTGGGCAATGAAGTAAGTATGAATTCCGATGGCTCTATTGTTGCTATAGGTGCTATGTATAATGATGGAAATGGATCTGATGCCGGTCATGTAAGGATATATGAGTATAGTGGAGGAAATTGGGTGCAAATTGGTAGTGATATAGATGGCGAAACTGCAGGAGATAGATCTGGTTGGGCAGTAAGTTTAAGTTCTACAGGTAATATAGTGGCTATTGGTGCTTGCCTTAATGATGGAAATGGAGGTACAGGTCATGTAAGGGTATATGAGTATTCAGCAGGAAGTTGGTTGCAAAAAGGTAACGACATAGATGGCGAAGCTAATGGTGACTATTTCGGAAGATCAGTAAGTTTAAGTTCCGATGGCTTAATTGTAGCTATTGGTGCACATTATAATGATGGGAATAGTGGCAATATAAGTGATGATAAGGGTCATGTTAGAATATATGAGTATAATGGTGGAAATTGGGTGCAAATGGGTAGTGATATTGACGGTGAAACATCTGGTGACTGGTCAGGCTGTTCAGTAAGTTTAAATTCTACAGGTAATATAGTGGTTATTGGTGCCCCAATTAATTACGGATATGGAGGCACTATAGACAGTTTAAAAGGTCATGTAAGAATATATGAATATAGTGGAGGAAACTGGATGCAAATTGGTAATGATATTGATGGGGAAGCTAGTGGAGATTATTCAGGAAACTCAGTAAGTTTAAATTCCGATGGCTCAACTGTGGCTATTGGTGCTCCATGTAATAGTGGAAACGGTACTGAAGCAGGTCATGTAAGGGTTTATAATTTTACAACAGGAATAAACGAATATATTAAAAACACAAAAGTTTCAATTTACCCCAACCCCACAAGCGGAAAAATAAGAGTGCAGGCAGAAGGCATAATAGGAATTGAGGTAATGGATTTGCAAGGTTGTAAAGTCAAAAGCCAAAAGTCAAATATCAAAAGTGAAAAAGGAACACTGAACTTGTCGAAGTGTGAAATTGATTTAAGCCAACAACCAAAAGGCATCTACATAATAAAAGTAACTACAGAAAAAGGAGTTGCTGTTGAGAAAATAATTAAGAATTAACAATTATTTTCTGTATCTTTGGTAAAACAAAAAACTAAAACTATGAAAAAACTTTACATTTTAGCTATAGCTTATTTTTTATTCTGCAACATTTCAAAAAGTCAGGAAGTATGGACATGGGCAAAAGCTGGAGGTGGTGATACTACCGATTGTGCATATGAGGTTGCTACAGATTTATTAGGAAATATTTTTGTAACAGGAAGCTTCCTGAGCGATACAATGATACTTGGCAACGATACTTTGGTAAACAATGGCAGCTACGATGTTTTCATATCAAAATATGATTCTGATGGTAACGTATTATGGGCAAAAAATTTTGGCGACTCTAATGCCGACAATGGTATGAGCGTAGCAACAGATGCTACAGGCAATGCATATATTACAGGCTACTTTTTAGATACTATTTTCTTTGGAACAGATACTTTAGTCAGCTTAGGAGACAATGATATTTTTCTTGTAAAATACGACCCCAACGGAAATCCATTATGGGGAGTAAAAGGCGGAGGAAATAATGTTGATAAAAGCTCTGCAATGTATATCGATGCTAATGATAATGTATATATTACCGGGCGATTCTACAGTTCATCTGCTAATTATGGTACAGAAGTTATTACAAATACATCAGGTGGTACTGATGATATATTGATTGTGAAATATGATTCTAATGGCAACGTAATATGGGCTAAAAATGCAGGGGGTACTAACCATGATCAGGCTTATGGTATAACAGCCGATGTTTTTGGTAATGTATATGTTACCGGATGGTTTTATAGCAATTCTATAACATTTGGAACAACAACTATTAATAACAACGGATTTATTGATTATTATATTCTTAAATTCAATTCTGCAGGAAATCCTGTATGGGCAAAAAGTGCAGGAAGTGGATTAGAAGATGAGGGATTTGGTGTTACTACAGATTCTTTGGGATATGTTTATGTAACCGGCAACTTTCATAGTACAAGTATAGTTTTCGACACTATTACACTTACCAGTAAAGGCGACCGTGATATGTTTATTTGTAAATACGATACATCTGGAAATATTATGTGGGCGAAAAACACCGGAGGCACTTTACAAGACAGAGGTGAAAATATAGCAGTTGATACTTCTGGGCATATACTTGTAGCGGGATGGTTTTATAGTACAAGTATGATTTTTGCATCTGATACACTTCAAAATTTTAATGGCAACGATATGTTTGTAGTTAAATATGATACAAGTGGCAGTGAAATTTGGGCAAAAAATGCTGGCGGTAGCACCGATGATCTTAGCAATAGCTTAGCAATAGATAATGCAAACAATATATATGTTGGAGGATATTTTATAAGTTCAAATATGACATTTGGAACAAACATTATTAATAATAACGGGCACCGAGACTACTATCTGGCTAAGATTTCAGAATGTGCTGTTAATCTTACTTTGTATGATACTCTTTCTATTTGCCAGGGAGACACTATGATTTTAGATGCCGGAAGTGGAAATGGCTATGCTTATATATGGTCGTCGGGCGAAACAACACAAACTATTGCAGTTGATACAGCAGGATTATATTGGGTTGAGGTAATAGATGCTAATAATTGTGTAAACTCTGATACCAGTTTTGTTATTCTTAATCCTGTACCTATAGTTAATCTTGGGCAAGACACTATAATATGTGATCTTTGGTTAACTTCACTAGATGCGGGTAATGTGGGTAGTTCATATTTGTGGAGCACAGGTGATACATCTCAGACTTTAGATTTTTATGGTTATAGTTTACCTTTATTTAATTGGAATATTATTTGGGTTGAAGTTGATAACGGTAATTGTATTTCATCTGATACTATACTTATCTGGGTTGATGCATGCATGGATATTAACAAAATTGAATCAGATGATATAATCAAGATATATCCCAACCCCACAACAGGAACAATTACTGTAGAAGCAGTAGATATTGAAAATATAGAGGTTTTGGATATTAAAGGCAGACAAGTATATCAGGGCAAAGAAACCGAAATAGACTTAAGTCCACAGCCAAAAGGCATTTATATTATAAAAGTAACGACAGAGAAAAGCGTTGTGGTAGGGAAAGTTGTTTTAGAGTAAAGCAGGACAACGTTATAACACACCTAAAATGCAGCTATGTAGAAGAAAGAGAACTGAAATTATACATCTTTTATAGTAAATTTCAAAAATTTTGCAGCATATATTCGACTAAGTTTGAATTTCCTATAGCAAATTCCATCATCATTAGTATATTTGTACTTCAATATCGGAATTTTTTCTTAATTATATAATTGAAAAAACACGAAGACTATATTGACCTGAATAATAAATTAGAGTTTGAAAAAATGTTTCGAACTCATTATAGCAAATTATGTGCTTATGCCAATAAGTTTTTGAAAGATATTGATGCCTCAGAAGAAATCGTACAGGAATTATTTTATAATCTTTGGTTAAATAGGGAAAGTCTTAATATTAAGTCATCCGTTAATTCATATTTATTCCGTTCTGTTCGGAATAGTTGCCTTAATATGATAAAACATATTAATATAAGAGAAGAATATAAAGCATTTAACGAAGCAGAAATAAAGGATAAGGAAGAAAACTTTGAAGACAGTTTTGAAACATCTGAACTAGAACAAAAAATAAGGAGAACAATTGACATGTTGCCTACTGAACGCAGAAAAGTGTTTATTATGAGCAGATATGATGGGCTGAAATATAGAGAGATAGCAGAAAAATTAAATATTTCGGTTAAAACAGTAGAAAATCAGATGGGGAAAGCTATCAAATTTTTACGTGAACAATTATCGAATTATTTAATCATTGCATTTTTAGTGATGATAGAATTTTTAATAAAAGTTTTTGAAAAATGAATAGGGGAAAACCATTTTTGAATTGTCATTAGTATAGAAAGTATCAATGAATAGTAAAAATGAAAATATAGACCATAATCTTTTGATGTTATACCTGTCAGGTGAAGCTGATAAGTCTCATATAAATCAGGTAAAAATCTGGCAGGATCAATCAAATGAAAATGTTCAATATCTGAACAAGCTTGAGGAATTGTGGATTGAAACCGGAAAATTATCTCCTTCTCCTGTTGCTGTCGATATTGATGATGCATGGAACAAATTGTCGGATAGAATATTGTCAGGTAATGAACAGGTATTAAAGTCCGATCAAAATCAAAAAAATAAAGTTGTGTATTATTTCACCAGATTTGCAGCGGTAATTATGCTACTATTTGGGGCATATTTTATTTTTAATTATTTGATAGAAAAAGACACACAGCTAACTCTTGCAAGTAATGACAATGTTATTACTCAAATATTGCCCGACGGGTCGGAAACTTCTTTAAATATAAATTCAAGATTGATATATCCTAAAACATTTTCTGAAAACAAAAGAGAAGTTAAACTTGAAGGGGAGGCATTTTTTAATGTTGAACATAACAAAGAACAAGCCTTTATTATTCATGCTGGTGATGCGAACATAAAAGTAGTTGGAACTTCATTTAATGTAACAGCATATCCTGAATCTGAAGAGATAGAGGTTTTTGTTGAAACCGGCATAGTTCTTTTATATTGTGTAAATAACTTAAATGACGATTCTGTTGCACTTGAATTAACACCCGGAACAAAAGGAATTTTCAATAAAAAGAAAAAAACTATTAGGCGCATAGTTAAAACATTTACTAATGATTTGTTCTGGAATAACAAAACATTAATTTTTGAAGAAACAGAACTGTCAAAGGTTATTGAAATATTAATTATTGATTATAATGTTGAAATTACACTAGGGAACGAAAAAATCAAGAATTGTTTATTATCGGCAAAATTTAAGAATGACTCTATTGAAACTATCTTAAATGTTATTGCAGAATCGTTTAAATTAAATATTACAAAAGAAGAAAATACATACATAATAAATGGTGACGGTTGTTAATCTTAAAAAAATAGGAATTATTATTATCCTTTTGTTTGGAATATTGTGTTTTCGTTCGAATAATATTTATTCTCAGGCAAACTTACTTAACAAAAAAATATCACTTTCTTTATCAAATATCAAACTGAAAAATGCTTTGATATATATTGGAGATAAAGGAAGTTTTAAGTTTTCATATAATGCTGAAATAATTAATAATGATAGTATTATATCTATTAATGTCAATAGCGAATCCGTAAAGAAGATACTTGATAAAATATTTGATAATACTATGCAATATAAAATTGTAGGGAATCATATTGTTCTATTGGGGAATGAAAAACGAAAACGTTTACAAAAAGAAGACAAGAATAAAAATTATGAAATTACGGGATATATTATTGATTCACAAACAGGGGAAAAGATAAAAAATGCTACGGTTTATGATATAGATGGAAAAAGAACAGTTATTACTGACAATAATGGTCATTATGTAATTTTAATTCCACCTGACAAAGAATTCAGGGGGCTAACATATTGCAAGCGAGGCTATCTTGACACGGTTATAATTATAAGACCAATTAATCATAGTAAAATAGACATGCATCTAAACCCAAAATTTCTTGTTGTAGATAAAATGCCTGCAAAAAAAATCCAAACAGATACCAATAGAATAGATACCGAACCAATTGTAAATTGGTTAGTTGATGAAGAGTTAATAATTCATTCCCAAAATCTTGATATATATGAAAAAAGAATAGGACAAGTTTCATTTTTGCCCTATGCAGGTGCACATACTTCACTTAATGGAGCTATTGTAAATAATTTGTCACTCAATATTTTAGCAGGATATTCAGATGGAGTTGAGGGAGTAGAAATTGGCGGTATTTTAAATATTGATAGAAGTTATGTAAATGGTGTTCAGATTGCAGGATTTGGTAATATTGTTGGTAAGTATACAAGAGGAGTTCAAATTGCAGGATTTTTTAATAAAAATACGGGCTCAATTAAAGGTGTTCAGATTGCAGGTTTTAACAATATTGTGCTAGATAAAATAACAGGTGTTCAAATTGCAGGTTTCAGCAATGTTCTTAATGGTAAAATGAAGGGATT
>Ga0307990_1002611_pt1 | contig 14328 bp, 5 predicted proteins | sample EllFjometagen129_FD_203168 | JGI IMG/M metagenome (GOLD analysis project Ga0307990, IMG submission 203168) | Marine microbial communities from Ellis Fjord, Antarctic Ocean - #129 | ecosystem: Environmental > Aquatic > Marine > Unclassified | place: Southern Ocean | collected 2014-10-08
GTTGTTCCTGAAAAGGGTGAATGACCAGTTTGAAGTGCATAGGAAGAAAAGAAAGAAAACCCTGACTGAAGTTCGCGGCGTGAGCGAAGCTCAAGCACTTTATGGCGAATTAGAGCGTCAGAACGCACCGGAGTATGATTTCTTTGTTCCATTGGCCGCCCGATGGAAAAAATTTGAGGGCGACCCGGAAGTCGACGAAGACGGAAAGCCCATCAATTATATCAAAGACCTTCAGGAAGAAATCGGAGGCCACCTTAATAAGGCCCTGGCCGCCCTGGAAGATGCCAACCTTGACAAACTAGATGGCGTTTTAAAATCAATCAACTTTAATCGCAGCATCGGCAAAAATAACAAGCAGATTACCGATGAAGATTTAAGAGAATTAATTCGTGAGTTCAACAAAAAGAACCTTACGGACGACAATTTGGAATTCCCCGACCTGATGGGTGCTGCTTATGAATACCTGATAAAATATTTTGCCGACAGTGCCGGGAAAAAAGCCGGAGAATTCTACACCCCAAACGAAGTAGTTCGTTTGCTTGTAAATATTTTAGAACCGGCCGAAGACGCCGAAATTTATGACCCAACAGTGGGTAGCGGCGGTATGCTGATAGAAAGTAAAAATTATGTAGAAAGCCGCTACGGTTCTGCGCGAAATATTTCGCTTTACGGACAAGAAAAAAGCGGGACGGTGTGGAGTTTAAGCAAGATGAATATGCTGTTTCACAATATTTTTGACAGCAATATTGTAAATGGCGACACCCTGATGAATCCCTTGCATATTAAACAAGGCGAACTTCAAACATTTGATATCGTTATTGCCAATCCGCCCTTTTCGCAAAACTACATCAAAGACGGCATGAAGTTCAAAGAACGCTTCAACTATTGGATGCCTGTGAAGGGCAAAGCCGATTTTATGTTTGTGCAGCACATGGTTTCGTCAACCAACAATGCCGGACGTATGGCGGTGGTGATGCCCCACGGCGTCTTGTTCCGTGGCGGTGAAGAACGCAATTTCAGAAAATGGCTTATTGATAAAGGCTATCTGGAAGCCGTAATTGGTTTACCGCCCGGCTTGTTTTACGGGACCGGTATTCCGGCATCGGTTATTGTAGTCAATAAAAAAGAGGCCCACCTGCGTGAGCATATTTTATTCATTAATGCCGACCGCGAATACAAAGAAGGCAAGAACCAAAACAAACTGCGACCCGAAGATATTGAAAAAATCAGTTTTACCTACAAACACCAGCGCGAAATTGACAAATATAGTAAACGCGTCAGCAAAGAAGAGTTGGCAACAGAAGAATACAACCTGAATATCCGCCGCTTCGTGGACAATGCCCCGCCTGCCGAGCCGCACGATGTGCATGCGCACCTGCATGGCGGCATTCCGGAAAGCGAAGTGGATGCTCTAAACCCTGTTTTTTCATCATACCCGGGTTTGCGCGCCAAACTATTTGCCGGGTTGAAAGAAAACTACTTGAGATTTTCCGATGCAGTCACCCAAAAAGAAGACATTAAAAAACTGCTGGATGAAAGCCTGGAAGTAAACACCACCTTTGAAAATTACAGTAAAGGTTTGCAAAAATGGTGGGATGAAGTGGTCAGCGATTTTGAAAAACTGCCCCAAACCAATAATGTATTTGAACTCTATGGTAAGTTTTCCGACAGTTTTGCCAAAGCACTTAAAATGCTTCCTTTCGGTGAGAAAAACAATGGTGCGATTTTAGACAAATACCAAAGCCGTGGCGCCCTGGCCGCCTATTGGGACGAACTGAAAACCGACCTGAAAAGCGTTGCCGCCAGTGGATGGAATGCCGAACTGATCCCCGACGATGAAATCCTTGAAAGCCAGTTCCCTGAAGTATTGAAAGAATTACACGACAACGAAAACCGCAAAGAAAAATTAGAAGCCGCTTTTGCCGAAGTAAACGAACTGGAAGAAGGTGTTTGGAGCGAAGAAGAATATGAAGTTTGGCCCAAGACTGAACTGAAAGACCACAAGGACGCCCTGAAAGCCCTGAAAGGCGAACGCCGGGAAGCGTCCAAAGAACATAAGAATTTGCTGAAACGCATAAAAGCCAACGAAAAAGCCCTGGCAAAACAGCCGGAATTGGCAGCAGAAATTGAGACCCTGAAAACGGAAGCCGAAAGGCTCGAACGCGAAATACACCGCTTGGATACGGCTATTGAAGCCGATGAACAACGCTTTGCCAAACATACCGAACTGGAAACTGAACTCAAAGAGTGCAAAAAAATAATTAAGCAGATAAAAGACCGCAAGCAGGAACTGGTGGACCAAGCCCGTTTAACCATTTCACCCGAAAAAGCCAAAGAACTGATACTGAACCGCTGGAACCACACCTTGCACCAGACCATTAACGGCTACCTGCAAGCCCACAGCCGCCACTTGTTGCAAAGCATTGAAAGCCTGTGGGAGAAATACACCACCACCCTGAATAGCATTTTGAGCCAACGGGAAAAAGAAACCCAATTGTTGAACAGTTTTTTAATGGAGTTGGGGTATGAGTGAGTGGAAAGAACAGATAATAGGTGAACTTGTTTCTTTTACTAAAGGAAAACTTACTAAACAATCTGAATTTTCGATTGATGGTTTTCTACCTTTAATAAATACAGATGCAATTAATGGGAACCCAACCTCATACGCAGAATCAAATGGGGCTGTTGTATGTGACAAAAGTGATGTTCTAATGTTGTGGGATGGTGAAAGAAGTGGCTTGGTTTCGATAGATAATTCAGGAGTTGTAGGATCTACTTTTGCAAAATTGCGCACTGTTGATTTTATCGATTCCAAATTTTTATTTTACTTTTTAAACAATAAATTTGCTTGGATACAAAATCAAAGAACTGGAACAGGTGTTCCGCATGTGCCCAAGAATTTGGATAAAATTCTATTAATTAAATATCCGACATATAAACCCACCCAGCGCAAAATCGCCCTTATCCTCTCCACTGTTGATGAGGTGATAAAAAACACACAAGCCACCATTGCCAAACACAAAGCCATTAAACAAGGCATGCTGCACGACCTGTTTACCCGCGGCATTAACCCCGCCACCGGCAAACTGCGCCCCACATACGAAAGCGCCCCGGAATTGTATAAAGAAAGTAAGTTGGGCTGGATTCCGAAGGAGTGGGAGGATTGCAAAATGGGTAAATATATATTAGAAAATTTATATGGCCCAAGATTTAATGCAAGAGATTATTCGGAAAATGGAAATGTAAAAACAATTAGGGGAACTGATTTTACTAAAGAAGGCGAAATACTTTATGAACAAACCCCAAAAGCATTGTTACCAAATGGATTAATAAAAATACACAAATTGAGAGACGGGGATGTCGTTATTGTTACAACGGCAGATTGTGGATTAGCGGCCATTTTTAAAAAACCAATCAATGATGTTGATTTTATTCCCAGTGCATATTCAGTGAAATATCGTTTTGCTAAAAATATAAATCCACACTTTATCAAATATTTTATGGCTACGGATAGCGCAATCAGACAAGTAAATAAGTTTGTTAGACAAGGGACTTTAGGTAATTTGCCCGGCTCTGATGTTTTAAGATTTGAAATGATTTATCCTGATAGTGATGAGCAAATTGAAATTGCAAATCGACTTAAAACTATCGACGAAAAAATCCAAACCGAACAAAACTACCTGCATAAACTGCAGCAGATCAAAGCTGGTTTAATGACGGATTTGTTGAGCGGGAAAAACCAAGTGACTGTTGAAGAAGAAAACAAGTAGGGGTACTACCGATGGCAAAAATTGAAAATTTCAAATTTACGATTGAAGAAGCGTTCCGGGATTGTTTCTATATCGTGCCGGACTATCAACGGGAATATGTGTGGACCGAAAAAGAAGTCAATAAACTGCTCGAAGATATTGATAACGAAATCGGCGGAGCATCCACCAGTGAGTATTTTATTGGCACCATACTGGTGTCACCCACAACCCAAAAGAACCATTTTGATGTCATCGACGGGCAGCAGCGGCTGACGACCTTTTTTCTTATCCTGTGTGCCTTGCGTACCCTGTTTAAAAACGAGCCCCAGGAACAAATGTTAAACGGACTGATCAAAACAAGTTATACCAGCAGTGACGGAGAGGTTCGTTCAAATTTAAAACTCGATCCCAAATATGAAAATGCCGATGAAATATTAAATGCCATTGTCAATGCCAATAGTAATCCCGACGACACCAAAAGGAATATTTTAAATACAGGAATAAAGCAATTTGGTTCGCTTGAAAATTTAATTAATGCCTACAATATTGTTTACCACTTTGTGGAATCTAATTATAAAGAAAATGGTGCATTGAAAAAGTATTGGGGTTATTTATCAAACAATGTCATCTTCATTCAAATATCCACGGATGTCAGCAGCGCTTTAAAGATATTTGAAACTATTAATGAAAGAGGTGTCGGGCTAGACCCGATGGATTTATTAAAGAATCTTCTTTTCACCAATGTCACCCCGGATAAATTCAAATTCCTGAAAGACGAATGGAAAAAAATTACCAAACCACTCGAAGAAAATAACGAAAAGCCTTTACGTTTCCTGCGATACTTTTTCATGGCAAACTATAAAATAGACAACGACCGGAATGACAGCATTGTCCGGGAAGACGAGATATATGACTGGTTAACAACCAAAGAGAATATTGCGCGTTGTAATTACAAAGATGAACCCTTTGTTTTTGTTCGCAAAATAATCACCAATGTGGAACATTTTATTACCTTAAACCAGGGCAAAGGGAACGATGGCAAGGATAATGTTTACATGAACAATATCCGTAAACTTGCCGGTGGCGCCTTGAGCCTGCATTTCGTATTGTTACTGGCCGCATATAATTTTCCCAAAGAACTTTTTGACTATTTGCTAAAGCAACTCGAATCTTTTTTATTTTATTACATCATCACACGTACACCAACCAAGGAACTGGAACGAAACTTTTCAAACTGGGCTGATGAGTTAAGAAATATTTCTGAAATAACAGAGGCGGATTTACAAAAGCAAAAATTGAATGATTTTATAATTGAGCGCTTTCAGAAAAATACCAATTCAAAACGGCAGGAGTTTACTGATGCTCTCAAACGATATAACTTTTATTCACTACAACAGTACCGAACCAGATACATTCTTGCCAAATTGACCCAACATGTGGATATGGCTTTTAAAGGTATGAAAACTCCGGGTAGTTTGGACGAGTACACGGTGTTGGACATCGAGCATATTTTGCCCAATAATCCTGATGACGCACTTTCTGCTGATTTTCATGAAAGAAATAAAGACAAAGATTATAACGAATACAAATTAAAACTCGGCAACCTGACGTTGCTGGAGAAGCCAATAAATATTGTTGCCGGTCGCAACTTTTTTACATTGAAAAAGGAGGAGTACAAAAAGACAAAAAACTACCTGACCAGCAGTATCGCAAAGTTAGTTACAGTCGGAGATGACACGTCAATTAATCGCATTAATAAAAAACTGAAAGAGTTTGAGAATTGGGATGCAGACATCATTGATGAACGTCAGCATATATTGATTGAACTTTCCGCTGATGTTTGGAAAATTGAAACCATGGGAACTCTTTAAAATGGCTGAATATATCAATGTAGAAAAACCGTTTCTGGAAAAACTTCGATTGCTGGGCTGGCAGGTTATCGACCAGGGCATTGGCATTCCGCAGGAGCCTCAAAAAAGCCTACGTGAAAACTTTAAACAGGTGGTTCTTCCCCAAGTATTTAAAAAAGCCATCAAAAAAATAAACACCACACCCGATTGCAGCGAGTGGCTCACCGACAAGCAACTGGATGAAATCCTGTTTGAAATCCAGAATTTCCCCGGCAAAAGCCTGCACGAAGCCAATAAGGAAATTCACCGTTTACTGCTCAAGGGCACATCAGTTGTCAAAAACGAACTCACCGGCGAACAAGACCCTACGGTTCGTCTGGTAGATTTTAAAAATTATGGCAATAATTCTTTTATCGCCATCAATCAGTTTCGATTAATAACACCCGGCGCCAGCCGCCAAGGCATCATCCCCGATATTGTTCTCTTTCTGAATGGCATGCCGGTTTGCGTTGTGGAAGCCAAAGATTTTGATGTGGCCGAACCTTTGAGCGAAGCCTATTTGCAGGTTACCCGTTACGCCAACACCCGCGATGATGATTACGGTTTTAAAGAAGGCGAAGAACGGCTGTTCCATTATAATATATTCAGCATCATCACACACGGCACCGAAGCCCGGGTGGGAACCATCAGCGCCGAATTTGATTTTTACAACAATTGGGTAGACATTTTCCCCGAAGAATATCGCACGGTAAAATATCCTCCTGATGAAGAGCGGCAGGAAGTTTTGATTCACGGCATGCTGAACAAGGAAATCCTGATTGACCTGCTTAAACATTTCACTCTGTTTATCGAAATTAAAAAGGGCGTGGAGGTGAAAATTGTCGCCCGCTACAATCAGTACAGGGCCGTTGGCAAAATCATAAAAAATTACAGGGAAGGGGCTACGCCGCTCGAAAAAGGGGGTGTGGTTTGGCATACACAAGGCAGCGGCAAAAGCCTGACCATGGTTTTTCTCATTCGCAAATTGCGCTCTTGCGATGATTTAAAAGATTTGAAAATTATTTTTATTATTGACCGAATAGATTTAGAAGACCAACTATCCGAAACTGCAGCCCTTACCGGCGAACAGGTGCGCATCATAAACCGGCGTAACAAACTCAATGAATTGAGCGATGATACCGGCGATGTAAATATGGTGATGATTCATAAATTCCTGGATGAGAAAAATATTGCTGCTCAATCGCTTATCGAAGCGGGCATTGTGCCAACTTTTGAAAAGTTTGATACCATTAATAACAGCGACCGCATTTTATTGCTGATTGATGAAGCCCATCGTACACAAGGCGGCGACATGGGCGATAATTTATTTTCGGCATTTCCAAAAGCAACACGCATTGGTTTTACCGGAACGCCACTATTAACCGAAAGACACGAAATTAAAACCCACGAACGCTTTGGCGGTAGGTTAGATGAGAACGGTGAACCATGGATCGATTTTTACAAATATGACAAAGCCGTTGTTGACAGAGCCGTCGTTGAAATAAAATACATTGGCAAAGTTTCAAAAGATAAACTGGATGACAAAGAAGCCTTTGATACTGAATTTGAAGATATGTTTGAGCAGCGCACCCAGACAGAGAAAGAAGAAATTCAACGCCGCTGCGGTTCATTCATTGCTTATTTGGAGTCGAAAGACCGCATCGCCGCCATTAGCAAAAATATTTTAGACCATTATTACAAAGATATTCTGGTAAATGGTTTTAAAGCACAGGTTGTGGCTTCCAGTATCGTGGCGGCAGTGCGTTACAAATATGAGTTGGAAATTGCTATTCAAAACAAAATTGCCGAATTAAAACAATTACCAGAAGAAGAAGTTGATGCGGAACAATTACAGCAATTGGAATTTCTGAAAGTGGCTGCCATTGTATCAAGCCTTGGGAATAATGAACCAGGATACATTAGCAAAGCACGCCGGGAAGCCAAAGACATGAATGCCATTGAAAACTTCAAAGCCGATTTTAATCCTGAAAAACCTGAGACCGGCATTGGCATAATATGCGTGTGCGACCGCTTGCTCACCGGTTTTGACGCCCCGGTGGAGCAGGTTATGTATCTGGATAAAAATTTACGTGAGCACGATTTATTTCAGGCTATTACCCGCGTGAATAGAACAAAGCATGGCAAAACCTTTGGTTTGATTGTGGACTATTTCGGCGTTACAAAACATTTGAGCGATGCTCTGAATATCTATACGGATAAAGACAAATTACAACTTGAAAATTTTCAGAAGGTTTTCCGCGATATTGATAAAGAGATTCCAATACTTGAAGCCAGATATAAGCGACTGATAGATTTATTCACCGACAACAAACTTAAAGAAATTGATGATTTTCTGAAACAGAAATTTACCGATGAAACAAAAGAATTTGAGTTTGCCGAAGATTGCATTGAGACAGCGAAAAACGTAAAGTTCAGAGCAGAGTTACTCACCTATTCAAAGACTTTCTTCGATAGTTTGGATTTGCTTTTTAATGTTCAGGCAGGAAACGAATACTGGATACCGGCAAAACGCTTGGGTTACCTTATCTGGCGCATCAAAGACCGCTACAAAGATGAAACAATGGATTTGAAATGGGCTTCGGAGAAAGTCCGCAAACTCATTGATAAACATTTGCTGTCGATTGGAATTAACACAAAAGTACAACAGGTTTCCATTCTTTCAGATGAATTCGGCAAAAAGGTTGACTACCTGAATAAAACGCCAAAATCAAAAGCATCAGAAATGGAACATGCCATTCGCTGGCACATTAAGGTAAACCTTGAAAAAGACCCAACACTTTACAGCCATTTCAAAGACCGTTTAGAGTCAATTTTAAACGCTTATAAAGAAAATTGGGAAACCATTGTTGATGAATTGAGCAAATTGCGGGAAGAAATGGCAGAAGGTCGGAAAGAAGAGACTGAAGGGATTTCCATTGTTGAAGCGCCGTTTTTTGATTTGCTGAAAAATAGTATTGCAGATGAAAACGATGCAGAAATAGACAAAACTAAGGAACTTATCCACATTATAATGCCTATCTTGCAAGAAACTTCTGAGATTAACAACTTTTGGAGCGATAAAGCCGCAGAAAGAAAAAGAATCGAAGGGCTGATTGAAGACGAAGTACATTATTCCGGGATTTCCGGCGTTTCGGTAAACGCGGCAGAATTAACAACCGAACTAATGAAACTTGCCAAAAACCGAGAAGCAGAATTAAGATGAAATTAGAAGGGATAGATATAAAAATTGAAAAAACCGACCGCCGAAAAACGATAAGCATCTTTATTGAAAGAGATGGTTCGGTTCGGGTATTAGCGCCATCTTCATTAAATGATGAAAAAATTGAAGAAACGGTCAGGTCAAAACAATATCAGGTTTTTACAAAACTGGCTAAATGGCAGGAACTCAATCAAGGTAAAGTAAATCGTCAATTTGTAAATGGTCAATCATTTTTGTATTTCGGTCGTAATTACCGGCTTTCAATTGTTGAAAATCAGGATGTGCCTTTAAAATTAAGTAAAGGCTACCTCACCCTTTTACGAAACAAACTGAACAAGGCAGAAAAAGTTTTCAAACAGTTTTATAAAAAAAGAGCAGCGAAAAAAATAACAGAACGGTTAAAGCTAATCGAAGTTAAGTTTCAGCAAAAACCAACTTCAACAAAAGTATTGGAATTGAAAAACCGTTGGGCTTCATGGACACCCAAAAACGGATTAAAATTTCACTGGAAATGTGCAATGGCACCTGTCCCGGTTCTCGATTACATTATCACACATGAAATGGTGCATTTAACATATCCGAATCATTCACCAGAATTTTGGAATGAATTAGACAAGAAAATGCCAAACTACAAGGACTACGAAAATTGGTTAAAACAAAATGGAGTTAAGATGTCTTTGTGAAAAAGACTCACCAAATTTCTAAACATATGGAATCTATTCGTTCAATTATACAATTAAGAGAATTAGAGAATGAAAATGGGGTCAGGCATAAATAAATAAGCATTGATAACTGATAGTCTCTAAGTTGACTCTTGTTAGATCAGTAAGTCAAGCAGCTATTTTTACCCAAATCAGCCTTGAGCAGGAATGGGTAAATCTGATCTGAAATCAGGCCTTGTGATAGGAGATAAATACAGAACGTTAATAAATGCTAGGCCAAAGGGACAGGTTATTCAGCTCTGGAGAACAGCCTCACCCAAGCGTTTGATATAGAGGGCATATCACAAGAAAAGGAAAACCTGCGATAAGAAGAATATGAAAAAGGCTGAATAGATGTGCATATCGTGGCAAGGTATTTGAAAAAAACGAATTGTTAGTTATAAGTAAGGATGGATAGAGCCTTTTGTCACTCGAAATAATAATTACTGAAAATTATACAGAGTCTGCCTACTCATTCTATCTTAAGCAAAAAAGAATTATAGCATAGCCTAAAATGCAACCACAAGGTTATTACTACTTAATATTTAGCCGAAATATTTTTATATGGTAATATTTTAGCCAATTCTGGTAAAATTTATCTGTTTATGTGAGATGATATAAGAAGAGTCTACTTAATATAATGTTGGAATGAACATATATACACAAAAATTCATCAACCTAAAGTTAATGACACTCGATAAGTTTCCGAGATACGAACGAGATTTGCGTTAATACAGATGCCACGTTTACTTGAAATCACTGGCGATGATATAGCACGGCTTGATGATGCGGAGCTTCGCGCATTGATAGGTTTGTTGTGTGAAGCGGATTACCGTTTAGTAGGGCTCCCTACCAAGGGAATAACATGGGGTGGTCATCAAGATGCTCGTGACGGTGGTCTTGATGTTGTTGTTCGAAGCGATACAGCTCCTCCTCAAAATAGTTTTATTCAAAGGAGTATAACAGGCTTCCAGGTAAAAAAACCTGACATGCCAAGAGCAGAGATACTCAAGGAAATGCAGCCCGATGGTATTTTGCGGAAGGAAATCAAAGCTCTCATTCAGGAAAGCGGAGCATATATTATTATCAGTTCAAGCGGTTCTACAACCGATACGGCCTTAAAAAACCGCACTGATGCCATGAAAGAGGCCGTTGCAAATGAAGACAATCACCACAATCTTTACTTGGATTTTTTAGATCGTGGGCGTGTTGCAACCTGGCTGCGTACACATCCCTCTTTAATCTTATGGGTACGAAATAAAATCGGTCGCCAGTTAAACGGGTGGCGTCCTTACGAAAATTGGGCAAATGCTCCGGGAGGGATCGAGGAAAAATATCTTCTAGATGATGGAATAAGGCTGCATGACGGAACTAAATCCAAAGATAAAGGGATGTCTGCTAAAGATGGCCTGCAAAAGCTCAGAGTTGCCCTTTCTACTCCTGGTACTTCTGTTCGGTTAGCCGGGTTATCGGGGGTGGGGAAAACTCGGCTGGTCCAGGCGATGTTTGATGAAAGGGTAGCAGAACAGGCACTCAATCGCTCCCAGGCATTTTATACCGATATGTCAGATAGCCCTGATCCTGATCCAAAGACATTTGCTGAGCAACTTATAGCCGATAAAGCAAGGGCAATACTGATTATCGATAACTGTCCCCCTGATTTGCATCGTCGGTTGACGGAGACCTGTTCTGGATCGCATAGCCCTGTTAGCTTGATGACAATCGAATATGATGTTCGTGACAACCTTCCAGAGGAAACAAGTGTATTCAGGCTGAAGCCGGCCAGTGAAGAAATTATTGAAAAACTGATAAGGAGGCGCTTTTCCCATATCAGCCAAGTTGATGCCCGGACAATTGCGAACTTCTCAGGGGGTAACGCACGTGTAGCCATTGTTCTTGCCAATACAGTGAGGCAAGGTGAAACCTTGTCAGGTTTTCATGATGAAGAATTATTTGAAAGACTTTTCCGGCAGCGTTATGACTCAAATGAAAACCTACTTATTTCTGCAGAGGTATGCTCACTTGTTTATTCATTTGAAGGCACCGATGCTAATTCAGAAAAATCAGAGCTTCAATTGTTAGCATCCCTTATTGATAAGTCTGGTTCCGAATTGTATCGGGATGTTAGAATGCTTAAGGAACGGGACCTGATACAATCGCGCAACGTGTGGAGGGCCGTGCTCCCGCATGCTATCGCCAATAGGCTTGCCAAACACGCGCTTGAATCCATACCGAAAGACACAATCGTTCACGCTTTTCTCAATAGTGGATCGGAGAGGCTGATAAAATCATTTACACGTCGCCTTAATTATCTTCACGACTGCAATCCAGCCATTGAGATAGTCAATGAATGGTTGGCGCATGATGGTTGGATTGGAAAAGAGAACTATAGCCTAAATGCCTTTGGAATGGAGATATTCAAAAACATTGCCCCGGTGTCACCGGATAAAACATTAGAAGTGATAGAACGTGCTGCCAATGGTGATGAGGGAAGCCAATTTACATCCAGGGAGAATGCTCACTTTTATGAATTTGTACGGCTCTTGAGGCATTTGGCTTACGATCCTGAGCTATTTGATAGAAGTGTAAACCTCATATGCCGCTATGCGCTTTCGGAAAAGCCGGAGGAAAATCATAACTCCACGCGAGATGTTCTCAAGTCTCTTTTTTATATTTACCTGTCCGGCACTCATGCCTCGGTTGAAGCAAGAGCTAAGATTATTGAGGAATTGGTAGATTCCACAAATCGGAATAGGCAGGAACTTGGGCTTTACCTTCTGGATGCAACGCTGGAAACATGGCACTTCAGCTCATCTCATGAGTTCGATTTTGGGGCAAGGCCAAGAGATTTTGGCTATGAGCCAAAAACACGTAAGGAAGTTATCCATTGGTATAAAACATTTATAGATATTTGCACTCGCCTAGCACTTTCACGGCAACCAATTGCACAAGAAGCAAGACAAGTCCTATCCAATCATCTGCGCGGTTTATGGACAAAAGGCGGCATGTTTGAAGTATTGGAGAACTCTGCCAAACAAATCCAGGAACAACAGGCATGGAACGAGGGTTGGATCGCAGTACGAGGAATAATCCGGTATGACGGTAAGGGCTTCGAAAAAGAAATTTTAGAAAGACTTCATAGGCTGGAAAAATTTTTAAAGCCTGCTAATCTTTTAGAACGTGCACGTACTTTCGCATTATCAGACCAGCATCACACCTTTGAACTGGAAGATGGTTTTGATAATAATGAGGATGCATCCTCCAGGTTTAGGCGAGTGGAAGAAACTACACGTAAAATTGGCGCTCAAGTTGTTCAAGATACTGACACGCTTAACGCTTTATTGCCAGAGCTTGTCTCTACGCATAACACACGGCTTCATAGCTTTGGCAGGGGATTGGCTGATGGTTGTAGCGATAAACAGGAACTCTGGCAGATTTTATGTACTCAGCTTGAAAAGACATCTTCTGAAAAACGGGAGATTGGTGTTTTCTTGGGATTTCTCTCGTCATGCGCGGAAAGTGATCCTGCATTTTATAATTCAACACTCGATAATTTGATAAGCGATGACTTGTTTGGTGAATGGTTACCTATTTTTCAAACAACCTCAACCATAGATCAGCGAGGTGTAGAGCGCTTACACGAAGCCCTAGATACTGGAAAGGTAAAGATACATACTTTCCAATATCTTGCTTTGGGACGTGTTCATGAATCCATAAGTGATGATGATTTGGCCGATCTTTTGAAGAAAATCCTTTCCAAGGAAGAGGGAATTGTTGTTGTAATTGATATCCTGATAATGAGGTTTCACGGACCAAAAAAAGAATTTCCCGAGTATTCTAGAAATCTGATTGCGGTAGCGCGTAAGGTGCTGTCGATGTATTCGTTCCTTGGCAAACGTGGGAGACATAACAATTTGGATTATGGTTTGGCGCAAATAGCTCGTATATGCCTTAATGGTCACGAAGGTGTTAATGCTGCCACAGAAATATGCCAACACCTTGCAGAAGCAATTATTGATAACCATATTTATACCTTAAACTATCCTGAACTATTTAACATTCTTGCTCGTACTCAGCCCTTCGTGTTTCTGGACGTATTTCTTGGAAATGACAGGATTGAGGATTACCAGCGCAGAAGGATGTTTGCCGATGATTTCGAAAGACACAATAATCCCCTCAATCAGATTTCTGACGATGACCTTATATCTTGGTGTCATATTGAGCCAGAAGATCGCTATCCACTTATTGCGTCGACAATACAGGCTTTCTCGGAATCAACCGAAACAAACGGGCCGGCATGGAAACCAATTGTGTATTCTATCTTTGAGAATGCACCAATTTTAGGCGTTGTTCTTGAGCACCTTGCAGACGCGATAAACCCGACATCATGGGGTAGTTCACGAGCAGGTATCTTGCAGAAGCGGTCTGTTTTATTTCAAAGTTTATACCACCATCGTAATGCAGAGATTAGAACTTGGGCTAGAGGTCGGTATTCAGCTCTCCAGGAAACAATAAAAAAAGAGCGTGAACGAGAAGAGCGTTATAACCATGAACAAAATGAGAGCTTTGAGTAAGACACTTAGCCTAAAAAGAGAAGATGTGGGGTCAAGTCTCCTTTTAGCTCTTGATGGTAGAGCATGGCCAGTCATGCGTTTTCAGTCCTGCCTGAGAAGAGATGGGGGTCAAGTCTTCGTTTGACTTATCTTAAGTCAATAAGCTTACTGGGGAAGACTAAATGAAAGATTTTGTAGGCCTAAATGATGCAGTAA